>ENA-ORPF01002673-ORPF01002673.1-human-gut-metagenome-genome-assembly--contig:-NODE-2673-length-11653-cov-2.929471_pt1 | contig 11653 bp, 10 predicted proteins | sample MGYA00242140_ERZ509070 | MGnify/ENA primary metagenome ERZ509070 (study PRJEB26280, sample SAMEA2338713) | human gut metagenome | biome: human gut; feature: human-associated habitat; material: faeces... | reverse complement strand
CAATGGTGGAAGCGGTGCGGCCTGCAGCCCTCATCTGTGTGGACAGCCTTTGCAGCACCGAGGGTGCGCGTCTGGGCCGCAGCATCCAGTTTTCGGACACCGGGCTGCACCCGGCGCAGGCAGACCACGCAAGGCATCTGGACGCCGGAATGCTGGGCGTGCCGGTGGTCGCAGCGGGCATCCCCACCCTGATGGAAGCAGAGGAGGGGGCGGATCTTGTGGTGACGCCCCGGGCGCTGGACAGCGTCATTGCCCACGGCTCGGCTCTGCTGGCAGCAGCCATCAACCGGGCCCTGCAGCCCAGGCTGAGCGTGGCGCAGCTGTGCTGGCTGACCGGCTGAAAACGTTTTTTGCAGAGCGTGGCGGCTGCAGCCTGAAAGTGCACAGCCCCTTTGGGATTCTGCGCTATTTTGCACCCGGCCCGGCATACAATGATAAAAACAGCCGGAAGGAGGTGCCGCCATGCGCAGCAGGACCCCGCTGCCCGCCCGGGGACAGGGGCAGGTCAGGCCATTTCTGGAAGCGGCAGTGCTGTTTGCCGCACTATGCATCTTTGCCCGCAGCGCGGCGCTGGTGCTGGCAGCGGCCATCACGGCACCGCTGCCCATGGCCGAGACCCTTCTCTGGCTGGGCCGGCAGGCCGCAGGAGAAACGGCATCCTCGGTGCAGGAGCAGGCAGAGCCGGAGTCGTCGCAGGAGCCGGTCAGGACGGAGACGCGTGATATCTTTGAGGTGTTCCTTGACAGCGTTTGCCTGGATGATAATCTGCTGACGTATCTCATCGATATCCTCAAGCGCCGCTCCGAGCCGGAATTCGCCAAGCTTTCCCACGCTGCGGCCCGTACGGAACTGAAGCTGGACGATTTTCTTGCATGGCTCGGCAACATGGAACTGCTGGCAAGCGAGGATGAGCAGGCCTGCGCCGCTATTATGGACAAGTGTCTGTACCGGCTGGAGCAGGAGGGCGAGTTGGAACTGATCGCGGCGCTTCTTTCCGGCGATGAGAAGACGTTCAAGCTTTTCCGCACACAGGCACCGGAACTGCTGCATCTGCCGGATGCGACCTATGAATGGTACTGCAAACACTATCTGGACCGCTATTATCCCGTCCGTTTTATTCTGCATCACCAGGGGATTGAGTTTCCCCGCGCATAAGGAGGTTTCTCATGGAACCCATCTATGTTACCGGCCACCGCAACCCCGATACCGACTCCATCGTTTCCGCCATGGCCTATGCCGCGCTGCGAAACGCCTTGGGCGACCGGGAATTCGTTCCTGCGCGTCTCGGGCATATTTCTGACGAGACGCGGCTAGTGCTCGACCGCTTCGGCTTCGAGCCGCCTGTGCGCATCCAGACCATGCGCACGCAGGTGCGCGATCTGGACTATGACACGCCGCCTGCCCTGTCTGGTGCGGTCACGGTCAGCAGGGCATGGGCGGCTCTGCAGTCCAACAAGGCAAAATCCATTCCCGCCATTCCCGTGACAAACGAAAACGGCGAACTGTACGGCATGCTGTCGCCCAGCGAAATCGCAAGCTACGACATGCGCACGCTTTCCGACTCCCGTGTGGACAAGATTCCGGTTTTCAATCTTTTGAGCGTCCTGGACGGCAAGATTCTGAACGAATCCGGGTATCTTGCCGACACGATCAGCGGAGAGGTGTCCATCGCCCTGCCGCAGAACAACGAAAATCTTCTCTTTAAAGGCCCGGACGCCATCGTGATTGTTGGTGAGCAGCCGGAAATGGCGCGGCGCGCTGTCGAGCAGCAGGTCAGCTGTCTGATCGTGTGCCAGGCGGAACTGCCGGAGCAGCTGCGGCAGATGCAGACAAACACCTGCATCATCGCAACGCCTTTCGATGCCTACAAGGCTGCGCGCATGATCTATTACGCCATTGAGGTCGCACGCGTATGCCGGACAGACGATCTGGAAGCATTCCATTTGACCGATTTTGTGGATGATGTGCGCGAGGTCGTGCTCAAAAGCCGCCATCGCAGCTACCCGATTCTCGATGAGAATGACAAGGTTGTCGGCACCCTCTCCCGCTATCACCTCATCAAGCCGCGCCGCAAGCGCGTCGTGCTGGTCGATCATAATGAGGCGGCGCAGTCCGTCCCGGGGCTCGAGCAGGCGGAGATCGTGGAGATCATCGACCACCATCGGCTGGCCGACATCCAGACCGGCGGCCCCATTTACTTCCGTAATGAGCCTGTCGGCTCGACCGCGACGATCATCTCCGAAATGTATCAGGAACGCGGCCTCATGCCGCCCGCAAAGCTGGCCGGTCTGATTGCAGCAGCCATCGTCGCCGATACGGTCATGTTCAAATCGCCGACATCCACCGCTGTTGACCGCCGCATGGCCGACCGCATGGCGCGTATCGCCAATGTCTCGCTCGATGAACTGGGCAAGACCATTTTCTCCGCGTCCATCTCCGACGATAAGCCCGCCGATGCGCTGCTGTTCACGGATTTCAAGGATTTCCACATCGCCGACCACGATTTCGGTGTCAGCCAGATCACCTGTGTTGATTCCGAACGCATGATGGAGCGCAAAGACGAGTTCCTGTCCGTCATGCAGAAGACGATGGACGAGCGCGGTTACACGCTTATGATCCTCATGCTGACGGATGTGCTGCTGGAGGGCACACACCTTCTGTATCTCGGCGACGAGGATATCATCACGCAGGCCTTTGGTGTAAAACTCAAGGATCACACCTGCTTCCTGCCGGGCGTGGTGTCCCGGAAAAAACAGGTTATCCCGATGCTCACTGCACTGTGGGGCTGAGCACGGCCGTTCAAAGGAGTCTTTTTCATGCGTCTAATTTTCATTCGCCACGCCGAACCCGATTACGAGCACGATTCGCTCACCGAAAAGGGCTGGCGCGAGGCAAAACTGCTGGCTGTCCGCACGAAAAGCTGGCAGGTCGATGATTTCTATGTTTCCCCGCTCGGCCGCGCGCAGGATACCGCGTCCTTTACGCTGCTGGAGCAGGGAAAGACTGCAGCGGTCATGGACTGGCTGCATGAATTTCAGGGCGCACTGCCGGACGGAAACGGCGGCACGCGCCTCTGCTGGGATCTGATGCCCGACGTCTGGACAGCACAGCCGGAGCTGCTGCAGCCCACCGGCTGGGAAAACGCGCCGATCCTGCAGGGCACAAACGTCAAAGCCGAATATGACCGCGTGACTGCCGGACTGGACGCGCTGCTTGCGTCATACGGCTATACCCGGCACGGTGGATATTATACCTGCCGGGAAACCTGTGAAAAAACGATCGTCTGCTTCTGTCACTTTGGCATTACAGCGGTTTTGCTGTCCCATCTGTGGAACGTCAGCCCGTTTGCCGTGCTGCACGGTGCGTTTCTTGCTCCGTCATCCGTGACGGTTCTGAACGCAGAAGAGCGCCAGCCTGGTGTCGCCTATTTTCGCTGTCAGACGATGGGAGATACCTCACATCTTCTGATGGGCAGCGAACCGGTATCCTATTATGCCTCCTACGCCGAGCCGTTTCAGGGCTGATACATGTTGACCGGTTACGCGACTCCTCCCGCATCACTGCGGGAGGAGTTTTTCTTGACTTTTCGGCCTCTGGTGCTATGATAGGGGATATTCCATAGTAAAACTCTAGGTTATAAAGGGATGATCCTATGATCCGGACAGAACGGCTTGTGCAGTCCTTTTTGGAACTGACTGCGATTGACAATCCTACGCTCTATGAGCGTGAACTGAGTGAATGCCTGCGGCGGCGGTTTGCTGCACTTGGTATTGTGCTGGCGGAGGACGGTGCAGGCGCTGCCATCGGCGGCAATGCAGGAAATCTTTACGCATATCTGCCGGGCGATGAGACGCTTGCGCCGATTTTGCTGTCGGCGCATATGGACGCGGTTGCGCCTGCGTGCGCCAAAAAGCCTGTGCTGCACCCGGACGGACGCATTACCTCAGACGGGACGACAGTCCTCGGCGCAGACGATGTATCCGGCCTCTGTGCAATTTTGGAAGCTGTGACCTCCGTTCTGGAGGATGGTACACCGCACCGGCCCATTGAACTCCTGTTTGACGCTGCGGAGGAAAGCTATTGCACCGGTATCCAGAAGTTTGATTTTTCTCGTCTGCGCGCAAAGACTGCTTATGTCTTCGACCTCAGCGGTCCGGTCGGAAACGCGGCCTACCAGGCCCCCAGTATTGTGTCCTTCCGTGCGGAATTTACCGGACGCGCTGCCCATGCTGCATTCTCTCCCGAGGAAGGACTGCATGCAATCAAGGCGGCGGCCGAAGCCGTCTCGCGCATCGACTGCGGCCGGGTTGGCGATCTGACCGTCAACGTCGGTACGATTACGGGCGGAACGGCGGACAATATTGTACCGGAAACGTGTGTACTGACCGGCGAGGTGCGTGGGTTTGACCATCCGTTGGTGCTGCAGAAGCTGGCGGAAATCGAAGAAGCCGTCCGGCAGGCAGCCGGACATTTCGGCTGCGTGGCCCGATTTACGGCCGAAACACTTTGCCAGGCGTTCAAGGCAGACCCGGAGGGACTGGCCGCACAGCGCTTCCGCGCAGCCTGCGCGGCGGCCGGGCTGGAAAGCAGTCTGACCGTAACCTACGGCGGCAGCGACAACAACCATTTCTGCCAGCACGGACTGACCGGCCTTGTTGTCGCGCCAGGTATGAATGCCTGCCACAGCTGTCAGGAATACACAAGCGCGGATGAACTCACGCGTGCGGCGCGGCTTGCCGAAGCGCTGATTGTATCAAGGAAGTGACGCAGAATGAAAACGCCTCTGCATTATCAGATGACCGAATACGACTGCGGCCCCATTACGGTGATGAACGCGATCATCTATCTGTTTGAACGTGAGCAGATCCCACCGGATCTCATCCGCAATATCATGCTCTACTGCCTTGATGGCTACGGCGCGGAGGGGGCACCCGGAAAAAGCGGTACGACGCGCGCGGCCATGATGTTCCTCAGCAACTTTCTGTGCAGCTTTGGCCGCACAGGGCAGCTTGAAATCTCCAGCCGCTATCTGTCCGGCAGCTGTGTGCGCGTGAGCCAGAACAGCAGCGTCACCGACTGTCTGCGGCGCGGCGGCGCGGTTGTTGTGCGGCTGTATCTGCTGGAGGACCCGCATTACATCCTTCTGACCGGCGTGGACGAAGAACGTATTTACGCGTTTGACCCGTATCTGCTCGAAGAGCCGCTGCCGGAAAAAGACATTATCGTGACCGACGCACATCCATATCGTTATAACCGCGTCATTCCGTTTTCCTACTTCAACCGCACGGGTCATACCCAATACGCTCTTGGCGAGACAGCCGGCCGCGAGGCCGTTTTGCTGTTCAACACTCACACGGAATTGACCGAAGAAAAAACAATCGAATATATTATCTGATCAAATGCGAACCAAAACGACCGCTTCATGCCGAGACGGTCGTTTTTCTGACCCGTTTATTTCTCCTGCGCATGCAAGCAATAGCTTTGGAACCAGTACAAAACGAAAGACATGACCGCTGACGTGATAAAAGCGGCGCTTGCATCCTGCGCGGGATGTGATAAGATAAAGGAAAAGAAAAAACAAGGAAGCGCATTGCATGGAAAATCAGAAGCTGCCGGAGGGCGTGGAACTTTTTTATACGGACAGGGCCGTTCATCTGACGACAAATGAGGCGCTTATGACCTATCTGCGCCAAAAGGGGAACGGTTCGCTGCCGCTCAGCCGCACGATTCTGGACGGCTATGCCGAAGAGCGCGGCATGCAGCTGCAAATCACGGAACGCTCTATGGCCACAGAACTGTTGATCCACGCATATCTCGACGGGCTCTTTGACCGCTGGGGGCGTGCCGGGAACGCGCATGGGCGTCAAAACGGGAGGCTGTACAAGATGGCAAAACGCCTGAAAAATGCGACTGCTGTGATCGATATGGGGGAGCGCAGCGTCGATACAAACCGATGGGTCTTCGATCTGCTTGCTCCAGGCTACAGAATGCTCTGCGTGCTTTTGGGCAGCAGGGCGTGAGGAGTCTGTATGAACGCATTGACGGAAAAACGATATCTGATGCTGCCAAAGCCAGCGGCCGGTGAGACGCTTGCTTTGCGGGAGCGGCTGCTTGCTGCGTTGCCGGAGGGCTGCCGCCTGACGTTTGGGTGCATGCAGCAGCTGTATCCGGCCTTGCCGGAGGCAGACTACTGCATCACCGTGACACTCTGCCCAGGTGAGGGCGGGACGGATGTTGTGCGTGTTGAGCCGGGAGACACGACAGAACAAAATTATGGCCTGTGCCTTGATATTGGCAGTACGACCATGCAGATGGAACTCGTCGATCTGCATACCGGGAAAACGCTTGCCGAAGCGGCCTGCACCAACAGCCAGACACAGTTCGGTGCGAATATCCTCGACCGTATTCTGGCTGTGAAGGAAACCCACGAAAACCTGTACACACTCCAATCGCTGACGCTTGACGACGTGCGGCAGATGATCGGAAGCTGCTGTGCGCAGGCTGGTATCCCGCCGGAAGCTGTTTCGGCCATGACGGTCGGCGGCAACACGACGATGCTGCACTTTTTCCTCGGCTGTGACCCGTGGCAGGTGTTCCAAAGCCCGTATACGCCGGTGTTTTTTGACCCCGGCATCCTGCGTGCGTCCGAACTGGGGCTTCCCATCTCGGGCAATGCGTTCTGTATGCCTGCAATCGCAAACTATCTGGGCGGCGATATTACAAGCGGCCTTCTGATGACAGACCTGGACACGCGGGAGGATCTGGCGCTGTTTCTGGACATTGGCACGAACGGCGAACTGGTCCTCGGCTGCCGGGAGTTTCTGCTCATGGGAGCCGGGGCTGCCGGGCCCGCGCTTGAGGGCGCTGTCAGCAAATCCGGCATGCGCGCCGAGCCGGGCGCGATCTGCAGCATCAAAATCGGCTCCGACAATCGCTTGCGGTATGAGACGATCGGCAATCTTCCGCCGAAGGGCATCTGCGGCTCCGGTATTCTCGATCTGATCGCAGAGGGGTTCCTCTCCGGATGGATCGATTCGGCGGGGAATCTTCAGAAAAGCGCCTCGCCGAACATCCGCGATGTGTGGGACGATATGCGGCAGCGCAATGTTCCAGCCATCATTTACGCCTATGACGGCAAAGTACCGCTCTATTTCACACAGGACGACATCGGGGAGTTCCTGACCTGCAAGGCCGCCGCACATACGATGGTCGCAACGCTTCTGGAAAGCGTGAACGTCAGCCCGTCGGAGATCGGGACGTTTTATCTTGCAGGCGGCTTCGGCACGCATTATAATCTGGAATCCGCGATCACAGTCGGCCTGTACCCTGATCTGCCGCGCGAAAAATTTAAAATCCTCGGCAATTCCTCCCTTGCGGGCGCAAAGCGCCTGCTGCTGGACAAAGGCTGCCGGGCGCGGCTGAATCGGATTCGCGCACTTGCGACCTATGTGCAGTTCGGCGAGATGGAAAAATTCGTGGAAAATATGCAGGCAGCCAGATTCCTGCCGCACACGGACGCGTCGCTCTATCCGAGCGTAAAGCGGCGCTCCGCAAGGCTGTAACATTCAAAGATTCTACCGCAAACAGGCAGAAAGCACGCCGACTCACGCAGCCGCCCAGCCGCGTGAGTCGGCTTCTTAACAAAGCCTTAACGCGACTGCCTGTTTCTTTTATGCTATTATATACTGGGTGAGGATTCATGGATATGACGCGAAATACAAAGGATCAGGCCTTTTTGGGACGGCTGCGGCAGATATTCCCGTTTTCCTGGCGTGACTGCGGCGTGTGTCTCGGCATACTGGGAGCGGCGGCACTGCTGTGTGCGCTGCTGCGGATGATCGACTCATCTGACGTGTTTGTTGCGCTGATCTTTGAATGCGCGGTCGTGCTTGTCTCGCGCTTCACGGACGGGTATCTGTTCGGACTGCTGGCCTCTGTGATCGGCGTCGTCGGCGTGAACTGGATTTTTACTTACCCCTATATGCAGTTGAACTTTACCATCTCCGGCTATCCGCTTACATTCCTCGTGATGCTGGCTGTCTCCGTTGTGGTCGGTACGCTGACCACACAGATCAAGCAGCAGGAAAAGCTTCGTGCGGAGGCGGAAAAAGAAAAAATGCGCGGCAATCTTCTGCGCGCCGTTTCCCATGATATCCGGACGCCCCTGACCGCCATTGTCGGCGGCATCGATGCGATTCTGGAAAACGGCGATCAGATTTCACCGGAAACGCGTAAGAGTCTGCTGGAGAACATGCGCGATGAATCCAACTGGCTGATCGGAGTGGTGGAAAATCTGCTGTCCGTCACGCGCATGTCCGGCGCATCGAATATTAAAAAGGAATTGGAGGCGGGCGAAGAGGTCTTAGGCGCGGCCTCCATGAAATTCAAGCGGCACTATCCTGCGGTCGAGGTCAGCATCACCGCACCCGATACGCTGCTCATGATTCCGATGGACATCATTCTCGTTGAGCAGGTGCTCATCAATCTGATGGAGAATGCTGTCCAGCACGGCAAAACGACCACAAAAATTGAACTGCGCCTGTCGAGTACTGGTGGCTTCGCTGTTTTTGAGGTCGCGGACAATGGCTGCGGCATTGAAAAGGAACTGCTGCCGCATCTGTTTGAAGGCTATCTCACCCGCGATCACGAGGAAATCTCTGATCAGCGGCGCAATATGGGCATCGGCTTGTCCGTCTGCATGTCCATCGTGCAGGCGCACGGCGGTACGATGCGCGCGAAGAACCGAAAAAAAGGCGGCGCTCTGCTGCAATTTACATTGCCATTGGAGGAAATTAGCCATGAATATCAAAGAGAAGGTTCTTCTAATTGAGGATGAGCGGACGATCCGAAGATTTATGCAGGCAATCCTGACGGCAAACGGCTATGATGTGCTCATGGCCGGCACAGGCGCAATGGCAGATACCATGATCTCGTCGCACTGTCCGGATATCATCATCCTCGACCTCGGCTTGCCGGATATGGACGGCATGACGATCCTCAGAAACGTCCGAAAATGGTCGAAGGTTCCCATTCTGGTCGTTTCTGCACGCAGCCATGAGCGCGATAAGGTCGAGGCGCTCGACGCGGGCGCGGACGATTATCTGACCAAGCCCTTCGGCACGGAAGAACTGCTTGCGCGAATCCGTGCTGCTGTTCGTCATACCAGAACACCAGACGGCGCGACTTCTGTCGCAAATTCGGGTGTGTTTACCGCGGGCGATATGACGATCGACTATGCCAAGCACCATGTCTATATCGCGGGCCGCGATGCAAATCTCACGCAGAACGAATATAAGCTGGTCGCGCTGCTCGGCCTGCACGCGGGAAAAGTCCTGACGTATGATTATCTTATCAAAGAACTCTGGGGCCCCAGCGCCCGCAGCGACAATCAGATCCTGCGCGTCAACATGGCGAATATCCGCCGCAAAATCGAAAAAAACCCCGCCCAGCCCGCCTACATCTTCACCGAATCCGGCGTAGGCTACCGCATGGTAGAGGGCGATTGAGCCTGCTTTTCATGACGTACTGGCGCGAAACTGACTGAGAGGTCGAGCAGCAGGCAGCGGCAAAAAGCGAAGGTTTTTCGGCGAATTCGTACTGCATGTTCCTGTTTGAATGTAGGGGCCGATGCCCACATCGGCCCATTTGAAAGTTGCAAATTCGCCGAAAGTTTCTGTATAATCGGTACCTTCTGCCGAACCAATGCGGGCATCGGCCCCTGCAGTGACAGCGCGTTTTGCATTGCCTCAAAATGGTTTTCAATCTGCCAGCCGCCGCTTTCTCAAACCGGGAAAGCGGCGGCTGTTTTCTGCTCTGCGGTTCCGCTTGCTTTTTTCTTGGAACTGTGGTATGAAAGAAGAAAACAAATCTGGAGGGATTTCTTATGAAAGTTATGCTTGTAAACGGCAGCCCGCATGAGCATGGCTGCACCGAGGCGGAGACGATCGCTGCGCTGCGCGAGGTCGCTTCCGCGCTGAATGCGGACGGGATCGATGCCGAAATTTTCTGGATCGGCAATACGCCCATCGGCGGCTGCATCGCCTGCGGCGGCTGTTCTAAGGCAGGCAAATGCGTCTTTGGCGGCTCGGTCAACGACTTTGCCGAAAAGGCAAAGGATGCGGATGGCTTCGTGTTCGGAACGCCTGTCCACTATGCGGCGGCCTCCGGCAATATGACCGCATTTATGGACCGCCTGTTCTATTCCGCGCCGAAGGAAACGTTCTGTCGAAAGCCCGCCGCCGTCATTACATCTGCCCGCCGCGCAGGCACTACGGCCGCCTATGAACAGCTGCTCAAATACCCCGGCATCACGGAAATGCCCATTGTTTCCTCCTGCTATTGGAACAACGTCCACGGCTCCAAGGCCGAGGATGTTCAGCAGGATGAAGAGGGCGTGCGCATCATGCGCGTTCTGGGACACAACATGGCATGGCTCCTGCGCTGCATCGAGGCAGGCAAGGCCGCAGGCGTTCCCAATCCGCGTAAGGAGCCGCTTGCAAAAACGAATTTTATCCGGTAAAAACTGCACAAACTAATGCAACGCAAGCTTGAAAGGAGTGCAGCGCAAGATGTGTACTGCGATCACATATCAGACAAAGCAGCTTTATTTTGGCCGGACGCTGGATTATGAATGCAGCTACGGCGAACAGGTGACGGTTACGCCGCGGAATTACCCGTTCGATTTCCGTCACGCAGGCCCGGTGCATACGCACTATGCCATGATCGGCATGGCCCATGTGGCGGATGGGTATCCGCTTTATTACGACGCTGTCAACGAAAAGGGCCTGTGCATGGCGGGACTGAATTTTGTCGGCAACGCCGTGTACGCGCAGCCAAAGCCGGACAGGACGAACATTGCGCAGTTTGAATTCATCCCATGGCTGCTGGGGCGCTGTGCGTCCGTCGCGCAGGCACGGACGGAACTTTCTAAACTCAATCTGACCGGAACGCCGTTCAGCGCCGCTCTGCCTGCCGCGCAGCTGCACTGGCTGATTGCCGATCAAAAAGAGGCTGTCACCATTGAGTCTGCCGCAGACGGCCTGCACGTTTATGAAAATCCCGTCGGCGTTCTGACCAATAACCCACCGTTTGAGCAGCAGCTGTTCAACCTGAACAACTATATGCAGCTTTCGCCCAAACAGCCGGAGAACCGCTTTTCGGAATCGCTGCCGCTGCACTGCTATAGCCGCGGCATGGGCGCGCTCGGCCTGCCGGGCGATCTGTCGTCCATGTCACGCTTCGTCCGCGCGGCGTTCACAAAGCTGAACGCCGTCTCCGACGGCACAGAGCAGGGGAGCGTCAGTCAGTTCTTCCACATTCTCGGAGCTGTGGAGCAGCAGCGCGGCTGCTGTGAAGTAGCGGAAGGGCAATATGAGCGCACGATCTACACGTCCTGCTGCAATGCGGACATGGGTGTCTATTATTATTCCACCTATGATAACCGCTGCCTCACAGCAGTCGATCTGCACAGGGAAGATCTCGACGGCAGTACGCTTGCTGCCTATCCGCTTGTAACAGAGCAGCAGATTCTCTGGCAGAACCGCAGGTGAAGCAAAGATTTAGATGTATCTGGTAAGAGCGGGGCACCGCCCCTGCCAACTGTGTCCTGTTTTGCCGCTTTTGCGCAGAACGAACGCGGCCGCCCAAAATCGGG
>ENA-ORPF01002658-ORPF01002658.1-human-gut-metagenome-genome-assembly--contig:-NODE-2658-length-11706-cov-7.462020_pt1 | contig 11706 bp, 8 predicted proteins | sample MGYA00242140_ERZ509070 | MGnify/ENA primary metagenome ERZ509070 (study PRJEB26280, sample SAMEA2338713) | human gut metagenome | biome: human gut; feature: human-associated habitat; material: faeces... | reverse complement strand
TTGGCTCGTCGAGGATGATGAAGGGCGCGTCCTTATAGAGCGCGCGGGCAATGGCGATCTTCTGCGCCTCGCCGCCGGAAACCTCGACACCGTCCTCGGAGAGATTTTTGTAAAGCATGGTGTCCAGACCCTTTTCCATCGCTGCAAGACGGTCTGCGAAGCCTGCATCGATCAGAGCCTTCTTTGCCCGGTCACGGTCATATTCCATGCTGCCCGCCACATTGTTGCCCAAGGGCTGGCAGATGAGCTGGAAATCCTGAAATACCACGGAAAATATGCCCATGTAATCATCATAGCGGTACTTGCGGATGTCGATGCCGTTGAGCAAAATCTGCCCCTCCTGCGGGTCGTACAGGCGGCACAGGAGCTTGATGAAGGTGGTCTTGCCGCTGCCGTTTTCGCCCACGATGGCAAGCCTTTTTCCGACCTTGAACCTCATATTCACATGGCGCAGCGCCCAGATGTCCGAGCCGGGATAACGGAAGGATACATCCCGAAACTCCACGTCATACTGACGATCCGACCTCTTTTCGGTGGTGAGACTCCCCTGATACATGGAATTGGGAATGTCGAGAAACGTATAGATGGCCTTGAGGAACTCAGCATTGGCCCGCATATGACTGACGGTGCTCAGTAGCAGGGCGGCGTTGCCGGAAAATGTGGTCACGGCGCTGACATACTGGGTCACGCTGCCGATGCCGAAGGCACCGCCCAGCGCCTTCAAGCATACGAACACATACACAACGCCGGAGAGAACAGCGGATAGAGAGGCGGCCAGCGCCTTGCTCAGTCCCACAGTGGTTTGGGACGCCTTTGCCACGGGAGAGCCGACGCCGAAGATATTCACTGTGCGGACATAATGCTCCGCCAGTTCGCTCTGGCGGTACATTCTGCGATCCATGTCTTTTTCCTTGTCCCCCGGCTGCATGAAAACGAAGTGGCTGAACACGCGATTGCCGAAGCATACCTGCTCTGCCAGCGTGTTCCAGGCAGAATAGGCTCTGCCGACCAGCGCCGGACCAAGGCAGGTAACGGCGGCAATCAGCAGAAGGATGCCCACAAGGAAAAGCGGGTGATTGAGAGCGGTCAATTTTCCCGCCGAGGTCGGGACTTGCCGGGTGAACAGGCTCACCGTCAAGGCGGCAGCCCCTAAAATACCGGTGATGCCTTGGACTGCCTGCGTATAGTACAGCTTGAGATGGGCAAAGCCCCAACCGGACCAGTCGGCATTCTGCCGGATCTGAGAGAACAGATCACGTGTTTCCTGCCTGTCACAGTCGGCATAATCCATCCGCAGAAATTTCTCGGTATACAAAACTTCTTTCTGTCTGTCAAGCAGTTCGCTCCGGACATTTTTCCACCTCTCCAGCACGGCCTTGAGCAGCTCTGCCGCAGCACTGACCGCTACGATCCAAAGGACCCATTTGGCCAGAATCTCCGGTCTGCGAAGGGTGGATAGTTCATCGACAAGCCGGGCGGAGAGCCAGATGACCGCATAGGGCGATGCTGCCTCCACAACAGCACAGAGGATAAACGGCATAAAGCAGCCCGGTGCGATCCGGCGCATATCTCGTGCCGCCCGGCGGTGGATGGCAAAGGTCTCCCGCAGGCTCATGCCCTCAGCTTTCTTCTTCATCCTGCACACCTCCTTCCTGATAATAGCGGCTCTGCACGGCAAATAGCTCCGCATAAGCACCGCCCTTTGCCAGTAATTCCTTGTGGGTACCCTCCTCGGCGATGCCGCCGTCTGCTATAAAGAGGATGCGGTCACAGAAGCGGGTGGACGCCAGTCGGTGGGAGATGAACACGGAGGTCTTACCCGCCGTCATATCGCTGTACTTTTGGTAAATATCGTTTTCCGCAATGGGGTCCAGCGCCGCCGTAGGCTCATCCAGAACGAGGATGGGCCCGTCCTTATAAAGCGCTCTCGCCAGCATCAGCCGCTGGGTCTGGCCGCCGGAGAACAGCACGCCGTCCAGATAGACCTGCCTGCCCACGTGGGTGTCCAACCCCTTGGGCAGCTTCTGAATGGTCTCCGTCAAACCCGCCTTTTCAATGCAGTCCCAGAGCTTTTTCGTGTCGATATTCTCAGTGGTCTGGGCGATGTTTTCCGCCACGGTCACGTCCAGAATGGAGAACTCCTGAAATACGGCGCTGAACAGCCCGTAGTATTCCCGGCGGTTAAAGTCCCTTACGTCCACGCCGTTCAGCAGCACCCGCCCCTCGGTGGGATCGAACAGGCCGCACAAAAGCTTTACAAGGGTGGTCTTGCCCGCGCCATTCAGTCCCACGATGGCCAGCTTTTCTCCGGGGCGAACCGTCAGGTCAAGGTCGTGGATGGTATCCTCCTCCGCGCCGGGGTAGCGGAAGGACACATGCTCCAGCTTCAGTTCGTAGGCGTCCGCCTTGGGAATCGCCGTCCCACCCTCGAACCGGAACGGCTCCGGATATTCCAGAAATTCCCGCACCTGAGAAAGGTCGAGGCTTTCCTCATGCAGCTTCTCCGCCGCCTGCAAAATGCCCATGACCCATGTGGTGAAGGTGGACACCGCAGTAAAATACAGGATAAACTCCGGCACACTCAGAGAATCCCGAAGCGCCAGATGGAGGAGGTACGCGTAGGCAATGCCGTTCCGCGCCATGGTGAGCAGCGCTTCGGTGACATCCGCCAGCAGCTTGATCTTCTCGCAGCGAAGCCGGAAGTCCAGATATACGTTGTGAATGCGGTCAAGCAGTTCGTTCAGCCAGTTTTGCAGGCCAAAAATGCGAATATCCTTCGCCAGCTCCACGGATTCCGCTTTTTTCCGGATGTAGGACTTCTTCGCGTAAAACGTCTCTTCCGCATCCCGGTGCCGGAAAATCCAGTTGCTGGAATACCGGGACACCAGAAATCCCACCACGCAGGTCGCGGCGATCACCCCCAGCAGCATCCAATTCAGGCGGGACAGGATGGCAAGGTACACCAGGAAACCGCCCACGTTCTGCAGCAGCACCGTCAGGGTTCTCCAAATGTTTTCCGCCGCTTCATTGTTGCCCTGCACACTGTGGTGCGCCTTTTCCTTGAGCTTGATGAACTTCACGTCCAGCGTATTGGGAAAAGAGGTCATATTGCATTTTCTGGCGATCATGCCGACGATGCCGGAGCGCACATCCACCCGGGGGTACATGGAGATCTCCCGCAAATATTCCTTCAGGCCCATGGTCAGAAACAGCGCCAGTGTAAAAAGCCCGATGGTACCCAGCAGCTCGCCCCCGGGGGCATGGCGCTCTACGCAGCTTAATATCTCCGGCGCAACGTACAGCTGCGTCAGGTTGTACAGCACTTCCAGCGCCGCCATGGCGACGCAGATAAACAGAACCCGTTTTCTGACCTTCCATGCGATCTTCACCATCCATCCCACGTTCTGGGCGGCGTTGTATTTTGGCTTTATTCTGTCTTTCATTTTGCCTCACCTCGTGAGCATACTCTATCACAAAAAGACGTCCCCGGAAGATTCTGGGGACGAATTGCTTATTTCGGGTGACGAACTGCATTTTTGGGGTTTCCTCAGACCTGTGGGATGAGGATTTCCGTGGTGAATGCTCCATCTTCGCTGTTGCGGCTCAGGTAGCCGTTGTAGCGGGACACGATGTCGTCTATCCGCACCAGCCCGAAGCCGTGCCCCTCCCCCTTGGAGGTTTTGAAGCCCTTGCCCACCTTACTTAGCTTTTTCGCGGCGGTGAAGTTGGTGAAGGAAATGTAGAGCTGCGTCCCCTTCATATCCATGTAAACCCGGATCATCCGCTTTTCCTCCGGCAAGGCCATGCTTGCCTCCATGGCGTTATCAAACAGGTTGCCTATGATGCAGCACAAGTCCAGCTCCGACATTTTCAGCTTCACCGGGATGTGGGCGTCCACCTGCGTCGGGATGTTCCGGGAACGCGCAAGGGAAATTTTGCTGTTGAGAATGGCGTCGGCCATGGGGTTGCCGGTTTTTACCACGGTGTCCACGGTATTGAGATCCGTATCCAACTCGTCCAGGTAGACTTTCAGGGCGTCCATATCGCCGCTCGCCGCCAGTACCTTCATCATCTGGATGTGGTTGCGGTAGTCATGCCGCCAGCCCCGAATCTGCCGGTACATGTTTTCCACTTCCCGGTAGTGGGTCTCGATCAGCTCCCGCTGATAGGCCGCAATGCGCTTGTCGATTTGTTTGGAAAAGAAAGACATATGCCGATCCTCCTCGGGAAGCTCTGAACAAATCGGCGAGAGATTTTTTCCCAGACGAAGGTTCCAAAAGTGGAGGAATACTTTGTGTATTTCCCACTTTTGAAACCGCACGGCTGGGGAAAAAGATCCGCTGCTCAGCCGAAGGCGATTTGTTCAGAGTTTCCCTTATGTGTGCTTGATGATCGCCCGGTTCAAGGGTTCGTAAGCGCCCCTTGGCAGGGGCAGCAGCGTGCCGTCCGACAGGCTGACCTCCGTTTTCGTGACGCGCCGGATGTACTTCAGGTTAATGATCAGGCTCCTGCCCGCGCGGAAGAACCGGTCGTCCAGCTCCTTTTCAAACTCGTTCAGGCTCCGCTTGACGGTGTACTCCGATTTTCCGTGGATGGTCACATAATTCTGCCGAACGTCCAGATACCGGATGTCATAAAAGGGAATCCGTACCATTTCGCCGCCCAGCTCCAGATTCAGGCACCGTTCCTCCCGCTTCCGCTTTTCCAGCGCCCGGTTCAGCACCGCGAACAGCTTTTCCCCGCTGACGGGCTTCATCAGATAGTGCAGCGCCGCCACCTCGTAGCCCTCGGCGATATAGTCGGAATACCCGGTGACGAAGACGATCTGCACCGCCTCGTTGTCTTTGCGCACCCGTTTTGCCAGACTTACGCCGTCCATAGCGCCCATTTCGATGTCCAGCAGCAGAATGTCCCAGTTCTTGTCCTCCGCATACCGGAACAGGAAGCTCTCGGCGGAGGAAAAGGCGGTAATTTCCGCCTGATGCCCGGCCTGCGCCGCCCAATCCCTTACCAGACCGGAAACATACGTCCGATCTTCCTCCGCGTCGTCGCAGACCGCGATCCTTAATTCCATCATCCCGCCCCCTTTTTTGTCATTATATCCGTTTTTTTCGCCGCTTGCAAGGGCGAAAAGGGAAAGGAAGCATACCCAGTCCGGGTATGCTTCCAAAAAGCTCAGCTCTCGTATTTTCCTTTCGCCGGTGCGGGAAGGCGCTGGGCAATTTTTTCTGCCAGCGCGTTTCCGATGAAGGCAAAGGCGGTTCCGACGATGATGGAGAAGATCACGTCGGTCGGGTAGTGGACGTACAGGTACAGCCGGGAGAACGTGACCAGCACGGCGATCACCATGGCAGGAATGCCCATCCGCTTGTCGTAGATCATCAGCGGTATCGCCGCCTCAAAGGAGGCGATGGTATGTCCCGACGGGAAGGAGTAATCGTGCTGAGCGTCGATCAGCAGCTTGATGGTAATTCCGAAATTCTCATACTGAAAATCATACGGTCGCGGCCGCGCCACAAGGGGTTTCAGCGTCACGTTACAGATCAGCACACCCATTACAAGGGCGATGCCCATGGCGATACCGGTTTTTCTCGTCTTGGGGAATACCAGCATCAGTACCGCCCATGCAATCCAGAAGATGCCGCCCTCCCCGAACAGGGTCACGATGGGCATGACGGCATCCAGAAAGCCGCACTGCAAGTGCGCCTGAATCCAGTCCAGAATCGGCAGGTCAAAGCTGACCGCCAGTTGGTTCAGTAATGCCAGCATATTAGCCTCCTTCCGTCGCGTCGGTGCCGGACGGCGTCTCGAACAGAGCGTACAGCGTCATCGGCTCCAGCGTGGTGCCGTTGGGGATGGCAACATGGCCGTTTTCATCCGGGTCGAAGGCCATGGTGTAGGTGGTGCCGTTGTCGTACTTGTCGATACGATACCAACCGATGAATACCTTGCCCTCGGGGGCGGAGACCAGCGGGGTATCCAGCTCCGTAGCGTCGGTCTTGACAAACTCGCTGCTCAGGACGGTATCGCCGTTCATGAAGGTCAGGCGCACCTTGCCCACCGGCGCGTTGACATCCGCGTTGGTGGCGTCATAGACCAGCCACTTGCCAGTGTCCTGCTTCCGGAAGAACAGAGTCGAGTCATACCCGAAGTCCTTGGTGGTGCCGTCTTTACGAGTGACGTTCAGGGTCAGCGACACACGGGCGGAGAACAGATCGTCGCTGTAGCGGGCGTAATCGGAAACCTCTTCCTTGGTGAAGCGGTAGCCGTTATTGCCCTGCATCCACAGGTTGCCGCTCAGGTTGGTGATGACGCTGTAGGCCTCAGAGGAGGTGTCGAAATACTTGGCAATGTCCGCCTTGGATGCCTTCTCGATCATGAACAGGCAGTAGGTCTTCGCCGCGTTCAGCGCCGCTTCCCTCTCGTCGTCGGAGATGGTGTTGGCCTGGGTCTGCTCGGTAAAGGTATGGGTCCCGGCGTCGTAGCTGACCTCCATGGGATTGCCCGACTCGTCAAAGATCGTGACGGTGGGGGTGGCCATCAGGTTGGAAATTTCCTGGGTGCAGATGCTCACGCCGGTGATGCCGATGGGCAGCCGTTCCGCCGCCGCAGTGGTGGCGATCTGAATCACGTGGCTGTCGTCCAGGGGAACACCGTTAACCTCGACGGTGTGGCCGTCGGTATTCTTGATATAGAAGGTCTCGCTCCGGTCGAAGAACAGCTCAACGCCGCTCAGCTCCCAGTCGGGAATGTCGGTGATGGCAGCCGTCTGACCGGACAGGGTAAAGGAAGCGATCTTCTCGTCCCCCAGGAATACAAGATACTTCTTATCGCCGGAAAGACCCGCGGAGGTCTCCTTGAAGGTCAGCTGAGAATCGCCCACCTTGTTTTCCATATAGGCGACGAACTGATCCTTGCCCTCGTAGGGGGTGTCCTCTATCCCGGCGGCGTCGTACAGAGCGCTCCAATCGGGGTGGGAGAACAGCTGTTCAAAGACCTCCTGGCTCTTGGTGGTGGGCTGGGCGGCCTGATAATCTGTCAGCCAGCCCTGGAGCCACTGAAGGCCAAAGAACGTGGCCACAAAGAACACCAGGATGAACATGAAATACAGGGTGTAGAAGATCACGCCACCCAGCCGCGGTCCTTTGCGGCGCTTTTCCGGCATCGCCTGAGCCGCGGGCGGCCGCTTTCCGCTGGGCTGCCGGGTTGGCTGACTCTGCCGTACATTTTGCTGACGGAGGGGCTGCTGCGCCCGGGCAGGGTTGGTCTTCGGCGGATTTTCCCGCACCGGCTGGCGGGGGGGCTGCTCCTGGGAAGGGGCGCTGTTGCGCTGGGCGACCAGCTGGGAAACATCCACCGTGGTTCTTTTATTTTTAGAATCGAATTTTCCTTGATACATGGTTTCCCTCACTTCCTTACGGCGCAACCATCCAGAAAGTCGGCATCTTTCTGGGGCGTTCCTGCAGCAGGGAATAGCTGTTGATCACCTGCACGGTACCGGCTTCGCCAAACAGGCCGTAGGTATCCCGGTAGACCATAATGCTGGACGAGCCGCCGTCCATATTGCAGGCGTTCACGACGCCGTATTCGATCATGATGTCGATGACGTCCTTATAGGTGCCGCCTGCGGAGCCGGCCTGACGGCCGTCGATGCACACGAACACCACGGCGCCGTCCTTCCGCTGGCCGATGGCGGTACGGGGGTTCCAGCCGGAATTGGAGTTGTAGGCCTCCTGGTTGATCTCGCCGTTCATGATGAGGACGGGGCCGAAGCAGCAGCCGTCCCGGATGTTCAGCTCCTCCGCCTGGGCTTTGCTCAGATTGTCCTGAGCGACCACAAGGATGTTGTCCTTGTTAAAGCCCGCGAAGCCCTTGATGCCGTTGGGGGGAGAGCCGGTCGTCCACTTGCAGACGCCCTTGGAGTAAACCAGTCCCTCCGGCACGGAGCCGACGGAGGGGTCGGAGGTGCCGTTGTCGAAGAACGCGCCCGCATTGACACCGGCAATGGCGCCGTCGGTCTCGATCTGGTCGTCGATACGGGTGCCGGGAATGGAGGTGGAGAAGTTCTCCGTGGAGGTGCCCAGGTAGACCTTGCTGGGGTCGCGGACGATCATAATATGGGCGTTGTAGGTGTCGCCGGAGTGGGACTCAAAGCGGATACCGTCGGGGCTATTCGCCCACTCGTCGGTACCGGCGGAAATTGCCGCATCCTTGTTGATGACGATCTCAGACGTGTTGGAAAACTCGTCCTTCAGGTTGGAATCATCCCGCGTACGAATGGAATCCAGGGTCTGCGCGTCCACGAACAGGCCGGGAATCCACTTGGTTCCGCTGGGCTCCAGCAGCGTCATGGTCAAAATATCCCGGGCTGCGGGGGACGGGCCGTTGAAGATCAGGTTCGCCGCCAGACACGCCGCCACCAGGATCAGGGCGATCACGGTGAACAGCACCAGGAAAAACCGCCGGACAATCCGCCCGAACAGGCCGCTGCCCTTCTTCTTTTTCTTCTTGGATGGTTTGGAAGCCCCGCCCCGCTGAGAAGGAACGGGATCATAATCGGGCATTGTGTTTCGTTTGCTCATTTTTTCTCAACCTCGGGTTCATTTTGTTTCTGGGGCGCGAACACCCAGCGCTGCTGAATCATATAGCCGATGATGTAAAGCAGAATCATCACGACCACGTAAATCAGCGTGTGCAGCACGCCGGTGGGCTTTACGTGGAAAAGCACATACGCGCCGTCGGTCAGCAGAATTTGCAGCAGCATCTGGGGGACCGCCAGGCAGTAGTAGCGAAGCATGGTCTTGCCGGTATCCGCGTTGCTCCTGAACACCAGCTTCTTATTGAGGAAGAAGTTCAGCAGAGACGAGATCACTCTCGCACCCACGCCCGCCGCGGCGGTGAGGGCGAAGCCCTCCAGCGTCTTTTTAAGCAGAGCGGTAAACAGGGTGAACAGGCCGGTGTCCACTGCGGCGCAGACGATGGAATTCACCGTATACCGGAAGAAATGCGCCAGAATCAGCTTGTATATCCGCCAGGAATCCACAAAGGTGCGGAAATGGGAGCTTTTGTTCTCCTCAATGTACACGGTGCGGATCTTGTTCTCCTCGAAGGGGATGGCCTTTTCCTTGAACGCCAGAAGCATATTGGTCTCGTACTCAAACCGGTCCCCCGCCACGTCCACCAGCTCCTCCACTGCCTCCCGGGGCAGCGCCCGCAGGCCGGTCTGGGTGTCGGAAATGGTCATGCCCACGAAGGTCTTGAACACCAGCGACGTGGTGTGGTTGCCGAACCGGCTGCGATTCGGCACGTGGTCCAGCGTAAAGTCCCGGCAGCCCAGAATGCAGTGTCCGGTCTCCAGCATTTTCTCGCAGCACGCCCGGGTATCCTCGGGGTGGTGCTGGTTGTCGCCGTCCACCGTCACGACGCCGGCGCCTTCGGGACAGTTGTCCAGAAACCACCGGAAAGCGGTCTTCAAAGCCGCGCCCTTCCCCCGGTTTACCTCATGATGGAGCAGATGAATTTCGGGATGAGCCGCGGCGGCGTCCGTGAAATAATGTAAATTTTCCTGCTTGCTTCCGTCGTTGACCAGAATGATGTTGGAAAAGCCGTATTCCAGCAGGCCGTCGATGACGGCGTTCAGCTTCTCGTCCGGGTCCAAAGAAGGCAGGACGACAGAAATTTTCGATAGATCTTGCATCTCTTTTGCCTTTCTAGGGTGTATCTGAAAACTGGCGAAATGACCAGCAGCGAGGGATTTTTGTCCTGAGCAAGCCATTTTTCCGCAGGAATGCTTGCTGCATCTCAAGGGAAAATGGCGCGGTACAGGGCAAAAAGAGCCGCTGATTGGGCGTTTTGACAGTTTTCAGATACACTCTTACGTGCGCGCCCGTGTTCTTGGCGCAGATAGTCACACGAAACTCAGTATACTATAGCATATTTCTTTTCATTTGCAAAGAGTTTTCGTAAAAACTTAATAGAAAAAGTCGATTTGAACGCTTCCCCGTCCGCCGTCTGCGGCTTCGCTTGACACGTTTGCCCGGGTATGGTAGATTAGTAAGTAGAATATCCAACAAAACACCCTGTATTCCAGTGTTCCGCCCGGGAAAAACTTCCATCGGACGGCAAAAGGAGGATGTCCATGCTGCAGACGCTCACCACGCCCAGAGGCGAAACGCTTTCCGGCACGCCATGGCAGGTCTATCCCAGACCGCAGATGCGCCGGGATTCTTACATAAACTTGAACGGAGAATGGGATTTTGCCGTATCATCCGGGAAACCGGAAACATTTGATATGCGCATTACCGTGCCCTTCTGCCCGGAGTCCCGGCTTTCCGGCATCGGGCGGCATTTTGAAGAGGGCGCGCCATTATGGTATCGCCGCCGCTTTCTTCTGCCCGAGGGCTTCCGCCGGGAGCGGGTGCTGCTCCACATCGGCGCTGCCGATCAAATTGCAGAGGTGTTCGTGAACGGGCAGCACCTGTGCCGCCATGAGGGCGGCTATGCCTCCTTCTGCGTGGACATCACCGAAGCGCTGGCGGAGGAAAACGAGCTGGTCATCCGCTGCACCGACGATCTCCACGATCAGGCTTTCCCCTACGGCAAGCAGGTGATGAACCGGGGCGGCATGTGGTACACCCCTGTGTCCGGTATCTGGCAGACGGTTTGGATGGAGTGCGTCCCGGAAAACTACCTGCGCACGCTGCGCATCACCCCGCGGCCGGAAGCCGGAACCGTTCATTTTGCGCTGGCGGCGGATGTCCCGGCGGAGCTGGGGCGCCGCACATACGCCGACGGCATGAAGGCGGCGGCGGTGATCGTGACGATGCTGCCCATCATGTGCGTGTATCCTTTCCTGCAAAAGTATTTTGCAAAGGGCGTTATGATTGGGGCGATTAAGTCCTAAGGCAGCACCGCAGTTGGTTAAGGTCGGAACATTACGCTTCGCTTTCCGTTGATTTCTATTCATCCGGCAAAGGATGATAGGACATAAAAAAGGAGGTATTCCTACATGAAACGGTTCCTGTCTCTGGTTCTGTCTCTGGCAATGATTCTCCCCATCATGCTGGCTGCAACGCCCGCATTGGCGGAAGAGAATCCCTACGCCGAACACCTGACCTTCAAGGTCTTCACCATCGACGGCTCGGACGACATGTTCAACTGGCCGCTGGTGAAGCAGGCGATGGAGAAGTTCAACTTCGACTTTGAAATCCAGCTTGTCGCGTGGGATTCTTGGGATGAATCCACCCGCACGCTGGCATACACCCAGAGTCTGCCGGAAGTCATCGCGTGGTACAACCTGAATAAGGATGAGTACCTCGAATGGGTGGAAGAGGGCGTGTTCAAGGCGCTGCCGGGCGAGATGTCTGCGTACCCGAATCTGGAAAAGCTCATCAACAGCTACACCTGCTTCGACCAGTTCCGCGTCGATGGCAAGCTGTACACCTTCCCCAAGATCAAGAACAGCAACCCCGTCAACCTCTACACCACCTACATGTTCGCGTATCGCCGCGACTGGGCGAAGGCGATGGGCTATGACTGGGCGCCTGTCCAGACCTTGACCTACGACGAATTCGTGGCATACCTGCGCGACGTGAAGGAAAAGGATCCGGGCCACATGGGCGATAAGCTCGTTCCGCTTGATCTGGACAACGGCGGCAAGCACTGGGCGATGCTGGCGCAGCTGTGGAACCAGCGCATCGGCTCCCT
>ENA-ORPF01002648-ORPF01002648.1-human-gut-metagenome-genome-assembly--contig:-NODE-2648-length-11725-cov-6.681234_pt1 | contig 11725 bp, 10 predicted proteins | sample MGYA00242140_ERZ509070 | MGnify/ENA primary metagenome ERZ509070 (study PRJEB26280, sample SAMEA2338713) | human gut metagenome | biome: human gut; feature: human-associated habitat; material: faeces... | reverse complement strand
CTGGCTGTCATTGCCGCCCAGCTGGTGCTGGCCATGGTCATCCGCAGTTTTGCCGTGCCCATCTTCCTGGGGCTGCTGGGCGGCATCCTTGGCATTTTTGCCGGGTCCAAAGGCTTTTCCCTGCTCTGGCCCTACGCCCTGATGCAGGCGGGCATGAATGCCAACAAAAGCGAGGACGCACTGGCCGGAAGCTATGGAATGTTCTTTCTCAGCTGCGCATTCTGGCTGGCGGCAATGTTTTTGCTGGCATGGGGCCTGCTGCGGAAACGGGATGTAAAAGCGTGACGTTGTTCCTGTACAAAGAAGCGTTCTGCCACAATAAAAAATCTCCTGTTCAGAAAATCAAGACCCCGCGTGAAAACGCGGGGTCTTGATTTTAAAGCTCTTTTATGATGCACCCATCCTCGATTCGGATGATCTGCTGCGCTTTCTTCGCGATCTCCGGGTTGTGGGTGACAACGATCAGGGTCTGTCCGAATTCTGCCGCACATTCTGTCAGGAGCTTCATGGTGTCCTCACCCGTTCTGGTGTCCAGATTTCCGGTCGGTTCGTCTGCAAAGACAATGCGCGGTTTCATGATCAGTGCGCGGGCGATTGCCACACGCTGCTGTTGTCCACCCGAAATCCGAGAAGGACGAGCATCGAGTTTCTCTGCGATTCCAAGAATTTCCGTCAGTTTACGGAGCATCTGCTCGTCCGGTGTCCGATGGTCGAGATAAAATGGAATCAGAATGTTGTCCCGCACCGTATACTCCGGGAACAGCCGGAAGTCCTGAAAAATAAAGCCAATTTTTTGCCGCCGCACCTGTGCAAGCTGCTCTGCATTCATCGCATAGATGTCCTGCCCATCCAGCAGAACGTTTCCGGTCGTGGGCGGCAGCAGTCCTCCCAGAATCTTCAGAAGAGTGGATTTTCCGCTGCCACTGGAACCAATGATGGACGCAAATTCCCCCTTCCCGATCGTCAGATCGCTGGCTTTCAATGCCTGAACCGCACTTTCGCCCTCGCCATAGGTTTTGGAAATTTGCACAGCTTCCAGAATTTTGTCTTTCATAAGATGTCCCCCTTCGATGCTTTTTTCCGGATAAAGGAGAAAACCGGCAGCAAAGCCGCGCCCAGCCAGAATCCCATCAGCAGAATGCTGACCAGGATCTGACTTCCCACAGGTCTGTGAAATTCAAATACACGTCCATCTGTATGGATCCGGATCAGATCCAGAATGCTTTGAATCGGGACAATGTGTGAAACTGCCACAGATACAAGGATATTGACGATCAGCGTAGTTCCAACGATCACCGGAATCACCCGTTTTGCATAAGAACACACCAGTTTTTTCGGGGAAACGCCCAGCGTCAGGAGAAGGGACAACCGCTGCTGCTGGACTTCATAGGCAGAAAGGTTCAGGACGACCAGCAAAGCGCAGCCCAGAAGAACACCAAGTACCGCCAGAATTCCGACCAGAAATGCACTTTGCGTTCCTTCCGTATAGCTTTGGCTGAGCAGATCGTAGTTGTCTGCGCTCAGAATCCCATTTCTGCGTGTGGCAATGGATGCAATGGAACGTCGCAGCGAGAAGTTATTGTCGGCAGCCAGCTTTACATTCAGGCTGCTGTATCCTTCTTTTTCCATATGGTAGCTTCCTGCGCCTTCAAACATTTTATGATAAAGAGCCGTGCTGACAAAGACCATGCCATTGTAGAAGATCCGATCTGTTGTCAGCAGTGTGTAATCTGCCGTAGATTTTACAATGCCGGCAATGGGCAGCTCGGCGGCATACGTCTGATAAACATCATTCCCGGCTTCATCCTGCCCGGTATAACGCTGGTATTGGATGCTCAGCTTATCACCGGCCGAGAAGACCGGTTCAACCGGCGTACTGCCATCCGGTTGGAAGCCCTGATAATATTCATCCGCAGCGGAATCATAATAGCAATCTCCCCACCGGATCAGAACAGAATCTCCGGACAGCAGCGCCTCCATACTGTTTTCCGGAACGTCTGCATCCTCGGCAATGCGTTCCAGTTCATCATCCGGCAGGGCGCAAACGAACGTATTCAGCGTCCCATTCGAGGCATTCTGCATGAGATTCGGAACGCCCGTATAAAATCCGTTGTCCTTGACCCGGATCTCGGAGAGCATCTGGCTGCTCCGGATCTTGTCCGAAGTAATACTGTAGGTGTCGGTCAGGTTGATCGCAGCCGAAACATCTTCCACACCGGGCAATGCTGCAAGATCTTCTTTCAAAGAAAATGGCATCCCGGACGTTCCGTTCATCTTGATGGACAGACAGGCATACGGCGCATCCAGATCATACGGCAGCATGACACGCCATCCGACATAAAGGCAGCTGACTGCGATCAGCAAGACCGCACAGCCGACACCGACCTGCGGTGCAAGCGGAAGCTGCGCCAAACGGAACTTTTTGGCCTTGCTTTCCTTCTTCTGTGCTGCCTTTGGGCGGGTCAGAACAGCCGGCAGGAATGCACCCAACAGCACAGCAACCAAAAATAGTACGGCAAGCAGGATCAACGATGCAAAAGGAACCGCAAAGAACGAAAGCTGTTTTTGCAGTCCAAGCCCTATGGCGGCAGCACCACACCCAAGTGCAAAACCAAGGAAAACTGCCGCAAGACCTGCAAAAAGAGCTTCCCACAGGCACATCCGGTGCAAGTCCTGTTTTCTTGCGCCAAGAATCTGGAATGTATGCAGTGTCTGCACTCGTTTATGAAGCACGATCACAAAATACTGCGCAACGGCAAAGAAGCTGACCAGGATCGCGATCATCAGCAGGAACGTCAACGAAGAAGACACCGTATCTTCCTGCGGATAGGCATATTCATTTGCAATGAAATCCGGGTCATCCGATGCAGTACCTACGGTGTCCGCATTCAAATCGTAGAAGGTCTGAAATTTTTGCCCCGCCAGCGCAAGCGGCTCAACGACAACTGCACTGACCGTCAGGTTGCTGCCAAGATTCCAATAGACGTCATAGGCCGGAAGAACACCACACAGGGTATAGGTCTGTTCCACGATCTTACCGGAACCGGATAACGGGTCATAATCATTGTCTGCGACCTTCAGCGTGATCGTCTGCCCCAGATCATAGGAACAGCCCAACGCATCCAACAACGTTGTCGTCATAGCGATCTCATCCGGTTGTGCAGGAAAGTTTCCGCCGATCGGCACGATACGCCCCAGTTGTGCAAAGGCGCTGTCTACGGTTCCGATACCGCCCGCCAGCCCATTGTCTGCACCAAGAACGATTCCATCCTGAATTGCCGTGCTGACTTTTGCGGACGCAGGCAGATTGTCCCGCACCTGTGCAGCATCCGTGTCCGTATCCGATAATCTCAGGTATTGCCACTCGCCGTACAGTTCGCATCGGGTATCCTGCAACGCCTGGGCAGAGCTGCCAGAATAAATCGTGGCTGCTGTCAGGAACGAAAAAACCATCGTCAGCAGGATCAGCAACAGACTGGTCTGCTTTTTCCGCCCAAGCATCCCATGGAACGCCAAAATAAGAGATGGGTTTTCTTTGACTTTCATAAAACACCTTCACCTCCGCTTTTCATTCTAATCAACTGTTTCTATCCAATTAACGCAATTCCCACCCTTTTGTTACAGCTTTCAAGAGAATTTTTTTAATTTTTCTTTTTGTTCATCAATTTTTCGGGGTACACAAACAAAAAAAGAGCATCAAGTCCAACGACTCAACGCTCTTTTGTTGTCCAGTCATCCTGCACATCACTGTGCATCAACTTTGATTCCTGGCAGGGAGTTCCAGACGCAAAAGGTCATCCGATGCCGTTTTCTATGCATCGGATGACCTTTTGGGGCAGCGTTTCCGTTTAAGCCACCCTGGTCTTTCGCAGATACCCCCATGCTGCCAGTCCAACGAGCAGAACGATCTTGATCGGTGCCGATGCCAGCAGTACATCTGCCTGAAAGAAGGCATGCCCGCCTGCATAGAGAAAATCAAAGCTGATCATTTTATACAGCAATGCATTGGAAAGCCCAATGCCCCCTGCCGGAATCAGGGTGGACAGCCATTCTCCAAAGGAGCCCGGCACGACCATATAAACAATCAGCGGTGCCACCACACTGATCAGCGCCACAGACAAAGCGGTCAGGTTGTTCTTGGCCCATACGGATGCCATCAGCACAAAGGCCACCTCCGCAAAGAAGATCAGGAAGTTTGCCACCAGCATGACCCACTCCATCTGGCCAACGGTATACGGCAGCAGGCTGGTCACAGAAAACAGCCATTGCACGGAAGTTTGGGTACTTTCCCAGCCAAATAGAGCATTCGTAACCAGGATCCACACCACGCCGCAGAGCAGATACGCCGCCCCTGTGATACTAAACGCCGCCGCTAGCTTTGCCGCTGCTAGCCGCAGACCGCCGTTTTTTGTGCACAATTGGATGTCCTGCGCCCCGGTCTGTGCATCCGATGCAAACACCGGGGCCGCAATCACCGCGCACAGCAGGGTGAGCAGCAAGCTCAACAGGGTCTGGTAATCCATTGCGTCTGGACTGACCCCAAATGAATAGGTGAACGGTTTTTGTACAGCATCGAACTTTTTCTGTGCAATGGCCTGCGCCTGCTCATAGCCGGGCTTTCCGCTTTGTTCCAGCCAGATCACCGATTCCAGCCGTTTGGGGAGCTGGCTGTAAAAGTTCTGCATATCCTCTGCGGTCAGCCCCATCACGCCCGGTGCCATGCCGGTTTTCGGGTCGGCAAAGGCTTCCTTTGCGTTGTTCACAAGAGGCTGATACCGGGCAAGTTCTTTATAAAATACCTCGACCGGGATATCGTTGATGGAGCTTGCATCATACTGCCGGTACACCCGCTGATAGGCTTCCAGTGCTTCCTGCATGACATCCGGCGTGATGGTACCGGATACCTGCTGCTCCTGCCGTTTCCGAATTGCTTTCAGACCCGTGTAACACACTTCGTTTCCGCTGGCATCCAGTTCCGTCCAGCCGATAAAGGTCACCGGCAGATATGCCATAACCACGGCCAGCACCAGTGCAATGGCCAGCAGAATAGCTGTCATACGGGTTTTGCACACACGTTTCAATTCCAAACGATACAGGTTCATTTTGCTTCCTCCATTTCCTCCGGGAAAAGCCACAGATACAGATCTTCCAGCCGGGGCTGTGCCGGGATGCTGTCCAGCAGCTGCGGTGCATCCGCCAGATACCGCAATGTTACCGTTCCGTCCGGCTCGTTGCGCAGGTTCACTACCCGCAGCCGGTATTCCCACCGGGAAAGCTGTTCCATCGGGATGTTCCCCTGCCAGACCTTGGCTTCGATCTGCTTTACCAGCCCTTCGGTGGTGTCCTGTGCAATGATTTTGCCAGCCTTCATCACGGCATTTTCAGCTGCAATGTATTCCACATCCGAAACGATATGCGTTGAAATAAGAACGATCCGCTCCTGCGCAAACTCCGACAGCAGATTGCGGAAGCGCACCCGTTCTCCGGGGTCTAGCCCTGCCGTAGGTTCATCTAAAATCAAAATTTCCGGGTCGTTGAGCAGTGCCTGTGCGATACCAACTCGGCGCTTCATACCGCCGGAAAGCTTCACGATCTTTTTGCGGCGCACCTCAGTGAGGCTTACCCGCTCCAGCAGTGCGTCGATCTGCCGGGCAGCCTCTGTGCGCGGCAGACCCTTGAGCGCCGCCATATATTCCAGATAGTCCTGCACCGTGAATTCCGGGTAAAACCCGAATTCCTGCGGCAGATACCCCAGCTTTTCCCGGTAGGCCGCACCAAGCGTCCCAATCTCCACCCCATCGCACAAAATCCGGCCACTGCTGGGCCGCAGAATGCCCGCCAGCATCCGCATTAAGGTTGTTTTGCCTGCACCATTCGCCCCCAGCAGTCCCCACACACCCGGCGTGAGAGTGATGGACACATCATCCACCGCCGTTTTATCCCGGTATCGCTTTGTAATATTCTGAATTTTCAGTTCCATGATCTGTTCCTTTCAAGCTTCTGCAATATATTCTGACCGGGCGGCAAGCCGGATGCACTGCAACACCATACAGAGCACCAGCACGCCCGCCGCCAGTGGCAGACCTTTCGGCAGTTCCGATAATTGCACGAACCGCAGCAAACACAGCTGCCCTGCAAACAGTGGTACAGCCCCGGTCATCATCCATTCCGGGCGCACCCAGCGCAGCAGCAGAAGCAGCTCATTGTTTGCGGTCAGGAATGGCACGGTCAGCACCGCCAGCAGTCGCCCGATGCTCCATGGCACGGCTGCCCGCACATTGAGTACCAGCACTCCCAGCAGGATTGTTTCCCCCGCCAGCAGCAGCAAAAACCGCATCACCAGCGGACGACCGACTCCTGCATATGTGGCATGTTCCAGTTCAAGCATCTTATATTGACTTGCCCGGTATAAAAACGGCAGACCGAGCAGGGCTGTCAGCATGGCAAGTGTGCTCAGACCAAACAGTGCATTGCGTAATGTCCATGCCTTCTCCCACAGGGCAAGTTCCCGACCCACACTGTACAACGCCAGTGCCGCCATTGCTTCCAACGCCCAGACCTTCCAGCCCAGCAATTTGAACTGGCAGTGCAACAAATCACGCCAATCACTCCGTTGTTTTACGACATGTTCCGCCCGGCAGCGGCGCAGCAGCGTTTTCGGTGCGGCTGTGTTAAGCTCTGTCGCCAGTGCTCTGGACAGTTCTTTTTCAAAGGCTCGATTCATCTCCAGTCCTCCTTTTCCAATTGCATTTTCAAGGTTTTCAATGCGGCACGCAGGCGGGACTGCACTGTGCGCAGGGGCAGACCTGTAATCTGCGCGATCTCCCGCAATTTAAGCTGTTGTGCGAACCGCAGCAATACTAGTTCCCGCTGTTCCGGCTCCAACTGGGCCGTCAGCGCTCGCAGGTTTGCTTTCTCCTCTGCCGCAGCAAAGCCGCTTTCCTGATAGGCGGGTTCGTCCGGCAAGCTCTCCAGCGATGCCTCCGTCCGCTTCATCGTACGGTTCAGATCGATGCAAATGTTTTTTGCGATTTTGTACAGAAAGGGACGGAATGCCCCCTGAAATCCACCACAGGAATCCAGCCAGCGCACCGCTTTCAAAAAGGTTTCCTGTGCTGCATCCTGCGCCTGCTGCTCGTCCGCTGTATGCCAACGGCAATAGTTCAGAATTTGTGGATAGTACGCTGTAATCAGAGTGTCCAGCGCACCCGTATCTCCGCTCTGCGCTTTCCGCAGCAATAATTCTGTCTGGATACGGTTCACCCCCCTTCCTGTCTATTAAAACGTTCCACATCATCAAAATGATTTCTGTTTTTTCAAAAATTTCAAATAATTGCCTTTATCCTGTTCTTATAGCTTTATCATAATAAAGAGCCTTGTGTTTTTCCTTGTCAAGAGGGCTGGCACCGTCCAGCCCTCTCTCTTTTTGCCAAAGTTTTCATTGTTTTTTCTTGCACACTGCCGAAAGTGACGTATTCTCAAAAGTTCGCGTTTGCGCAGCGCAGCGGAGCAATGAAAGCCCCAGTGGGGCTTTTAAGCGACAGAACGGTCTTGCGTAAGCAAGATGGAGGAGCCCGCCCCGACAAGTTCGCGTTTGCGAAGCGTAGCGCAGCAATGAAAGCCCCAGTGGGGCTTTTAAGCGACCGAACGGTCTTGCGCAGCAAGATGGAGGGGGGGCCCGCCCCGACAAGTTCGCGTTTGGTGTAAGAATCGGGCGTGTGGTGGATGCGTGTAGACCTGTAAAGGGCTGCATCAGGAAGTAGCTTTATCCGATCCTCCCATGCGGTGGTCATCAGGACGTAGGACTCCTCTGCCAGCTCATGGTCAAAGCTTGCGCGGACGCGGACGATCTCATCGGTCACAAAGCAGACCTTGACATTAGCGTTATCAGTATGCAGCAGGAAAGCGCCGTTCTTGCGCTCCATGCCGGTAAAACGGGAGCAGATCTCCATAGCTTTTACTCCTCTCAGTTGATTTTTGATAAAAAATGCCCCCATTCCCCTTCAGATGCAGGATATCTTCAGAGAAATGGGGGCAACGTATTCGTTGCTTTACCCGGAACAGTCAGGGCTTAGAACACCCAGCAGCACCAGTGTGCTGGTCGCGCGCGCGGTGGTCTACCTGCAAACGCATTATCAGAACCCGACCCTTACCACCGCGCAGCTGGCGCAGGAGCTTTACGCCAGCCGGGAGCACCTTTCCCGTGCGTTCAAGGAGTGCACCATGGAGAGTATCCACAACTACCTGATCTATCTGCGGATGCAGCACTGCCGCAAGGCGCTGGAAGAGGACATCGCCGCCATGCGCCGCCGCGCCGAGGTCGCCCACCGCAAGTCCACGGAAAAGCCTTCCGACGGCTTGAAGATGGGCAAAAAAGAGGCCGCCCGCGCCCGCGCCAAGATTGCCGCCATCCTGCGCAAAGAGGCGAAAGCCTATCAGAAAGAAGGTGAAACCATACTGAACGAATTCTTCAAAAACGAGGATATACGTATGGATGATGCTGCTCTGGACAAGCTGACCAGGCTGCACGGCTTCCACACCCGCGACGAGCTGCTCGTTGCCATCGGCAACAAACGGGTTGTGCTGGGCGATGCCGACAAGAACGTGTTCAAGGAAAAGCAGAACAGCAACTGGAAGAAGTTCCTGACCTTCTCCTTCGGTAACAAGGACAACAAGGATGCCAAAGAACAACCGGAAGAGAAAACACCGCAAGAGAAAATCAACACTAAGCAGATTCTGAAGCTGACGGAAGAGACCATCTCAAAGAACTATATTATGGCCGACTGTTGCCATCCCATTCCGGGTGACGACGTACTGGGATACATCGACGAGCAAAACCGTGTTGTCATCCACAAGCGCCAATGCCCCGTTGCCACCCGCCTTAAGAGTAGCTACGGAAACCGTATCATCGCCACCGAGTGGGACACTCACAAGGATTTGTCGTTCCTCGTCACCATATATATAAAAGGTATAGACAGCATGGGATTGCTGAACGAAGTAACTCAAGTCATCTCCCGCCAGCTCAACGTGAATATCCGTAAACTGACCATCGAAACCAACGACGGTATCTTCGAAGGAAAGATACAACTCTATGTACACGATGTGGACGACGTGCGCACTATCTGCAATAACCTGAAGCAGATACAGAATATAAAACAAGTGACGAGAGTAGAGGAATAAACGGAGTGGTATTTATTCTACTTCAGTCCTTGAATATTTTCCTTCAAGCTCTCCACATCCTCGTAAGTAAACTCATCCAATGCCAGTTTCATGCCTACCAGTTCTTCGCGGATAGCTCTCAGGCGATCTACGATTTCAAAGTTGCGTATCGTAGCTTCTTTATTGTCTTTCATCCGTTGGCGGGCGCCGGGCAAGGTCATTCCGCGCTCCTTCACCAGATGATAGATAAGTTTCACTGTCTCAATGTCCTCCTTACGGTACTGGCGTATTCCCCGCCCCCCCTTCTTCGGATTGAGTTGCGGAAACTCCTTTTCCCAGAAACGGAGCAGTGATTCGTTGACATCGAACATGGCAGCCACCTCGCTGATGGAGTAATATAACTTTAAATTCTTATCTGTATTCAGCATGATGTAATCCTTTCTCTATAAATCATCCGTCAATCAAGCACCTTACCATGGTTCGCCGCAATCTGTATCATGCGGTCATAATCCTCGGCACTGAGATCCATGAAGTAGTAGTTGACGGGATTCACAACTTTTCCCTTGACGTGTACTTCGTAGTGCAAGTGCGGACCAGTACTCTTGCCCGTACTGCCTACCCCGCCAATGACCTCACCACGTACCACTTTCTTGCCCAACTTCGTCCGGAAATCGCGCAAGTGTGCATACACCGTCTGATAACCGAAGCCGTGGTCTATCACAATTCTGTTGCCATAGCCCGATTGCCAGCCCATCTGCACCACGGTGCCATCTCCCGTGGCATAGACATCCGTGCCCTGGGGAGCCGAAAAGTCCATACCCTCATGGAACTTGCTGGTACCATAAATGGGGTCGATACGCGTACCGTAACCCGAAGCGGTCTTACGGAGGTCTTTATTGGAAACCGGCTGTATGGCAGGAATGCAGCGCAGCATTTCATCATGATTCTTACACATATCCACCACGTCATCGAAAGATTTGGACTGGATATAAAGTTGTTTGGACAGTACATCCAGCTTTTGGGTCGTATTTACCACCAGCTTGGAGTTTGCCAGATCCATCAGCTCCTCATACCGGTTCGTACCTCCAAAACCTGCCTGACGGATAGCCGGCGAAACAGGATCAGCTTGCAGAATCACCCGATACAGGTTATCGTCACGCTGCTGAATATCCTGCAGCACCCCCATCGCATCATCCAGACGGCGGGAAAGTACATTATATTGCGCCAAAAGACGGCTATTTTCGATTCGCAGCTCCTTCTCCGAAGGCGATCCGAACACTAGAAGCAAGACGATGAAGCATCCGGCTCCAAGTCCCATACCGATAAAAAGCCGGCGCAGAATGCTAAGCGCACGCTGCCGTACGGTAGGGTAAATTCGGTCATAAGTCTGCGTCCTTGGATTGTAGATGTAGTAAACTTTGCGCATCTTTTTGGAAATATTTCGCTTGTTAATACGGCAAAAGTAATAAAAACAAGCTATCTTTATTACCTATATTGATTATCAAGCAATTACATAATCGGTTATTAAATTCTGTGACAACATCTCATTTCAACCACTACAAAAATACATCTTCTAGCCATAACAACCAATTATTTAAGAAAAGAAAGCAATAAAAATAAAACATTTATCCTATCAGAATATTCTATACGACATTCTTCCAACACAACAGTGACTAGGTAATTCACTATTATAATTTCTTGGCATCACTTGTAATAGAGATAAAAAAGCCAGCTATCATCACTGACAACTGGCTATATTCTAATTATTTATTGAGTAGACTTTCTAAGGTCATTTTCAATATACTTTGTTTCTCTTCACTTTTAGCTTCTAGGACTCTTTTTACTATAGCATCTGGCATTTGTTTTAAAGCGTCACAAACAAGTTTATACCCATGTTCTGTAGACAGGTCGGCAACTACAGTAATCAAGTATCTTTTAGCGATAAAGGAATTGTCAAATTTAGTTCGTGCTGCATCCAAAAAGTATTTAGCACGTTCCAGATTATAATCTGTTTTTATTTCTTTACCTGCAATCAAATTACAGTATGCTGTCTTTCCCAACTTACCAGGAGCAAAACAAGCAATATAACCTATCGTAGTGGTTGGATAACCTAAATCGGCAAGTTCTTTTGTAAATTTTGCCAACTCATTTTGGGGATTAAATAGTGCCGCGCCATTAGCATAATCTGCACCACTCCACGGGTCAGTAATTGTGTTTGTTTCAGAGAGCGGCATCCGTGGCCAGGAGGACACGAGCGTATTGTATGAGAATGGAACCGACGCGGTGCTGATCTTTTCTTCATCTAAACCTGTTTCTTCGGCTGCCGTATATCTATGTTGTCCCTCAACAATGGCAACATACTTACTTGCTTCTTCATCCGGTATATCCTCTTTCGTAATAGGATGCACCAAAGTACAGCCGTCATTTACCGCTTTTTGTCCGTCTACATACATTAAAGGAACAAGATTCATTCCAAATTTCTCAAAGGACTTTTTCTTTCTTGAAATGTTCTTTGAATTAACACTACGATTGCCTTTAATAAAAGCAATCATTTTGCCTTCAACAT
>ENA-ORPF01002642-ORPF01002642.1-human-gut-metagenome-genome-assembly--contig:-NODE-2642-length-11766-cov-3.161558_pt1 | contig 11766 bp, 10 predicted proteins | sample MGYA00242140_ERZ509070 | MGnify/ENA primary metagenome ERZ509070 (study PRJEB26280, sample SAMEA2338713) | human gut metagenome | biome: human gut; feature: human-associated habitat; material: faeces... | reverse complement strand
AGGACTGTTTTAAGCGCCTGGTTCATCGTGCATCCATAATTGCGGCGAATCCATGCTGCCAGCGCAATCAACTGCGATTCCACAGCAATACTGTCTTTTGAAATGCCCAGGATTGGTTTGATGCGATCTGGATCAATCTTCGGCTCTTGTGACAGGTCAATGACATATCCCGTAATGCGTCTGGTACCATTTCCAAAAGGAATTACAACGCGGCTTCCAATCTGTACCACATCTTGTAAATGCTGCGGTATCTCGTATTGAAAGGTTTTATCTAATTTTTCAAGCGATATGTCAATGATTACATCACTGTATAACATGTATCTTTCCTTCTATAACAATGAATCTTATTTTTTCCAACCCAACTCTTCTAACACTTCTGCAATCAGCACGCGTTCATCCATTGGGTATTTTTTCCCTTTGATTTCCTGGTAATCCTCATGACCTTTTCCTGCCAGAACAATAATATCTCCCGGCTTTCCATGTTCAATCGCAAAGCGAATTGCCTCTTTACGATCGATAATCTCCACGTATTTTCCGTCTGTTTTTGCAATACCTGTTTTGATATCATCGATGATTGCCTGTGGTTCTTCAAAACGTGGATTGTCGGATGTAATGATAGTAAGATCTGCTAATTTACCGGAAACTTCTCCCATCTCATAACGACGCAGTTTGGATCGGTTTCCTCCACAGCCAAACAGACAAACCAGTCTTCCCGGTTCGTATTCTTTTAACGTGGTAAGCAGACTCTCTAAACTCATGGCATTATGTGCATAATCAATCATGAGTGTAAATTCATCTGAAACATGCACCATTTCGATACGCCCTTTGACACTGGCATGCAAAAGTGCTTTTTTCATCACATCCACTGCGACACCATAATGATTGCAAATGGCTACTGCCGTCAGTGAATTATATACGCTAAATCTGCCTGGCACACTCGTCTCAATATCACCATTTACCAGCCCGCTCACATGATACGAAACACCCAGATGTCCACCCTTGCGCACCAGTTTCATATCTTTTGCGCAAATGTCTGCCTGCTCTGAGAATCCATATGACTGCACTTTGCAGGTATGATTCTTTAAAATCTCTGCAACATGCACATCATCTGCATTAACAATACCCAAACGACATTTTTGGAACAGTTTCGCCTTACACTGTAAATAATCTTCAAACGATGCATGTTCATTCGGTCCGATATGATCCGGTTCAAGATTGGTAAACACGCCGATATCAAACACAAATCCGGATACGCGGTGAAGCATCAGCGCCTGGGAAGAGACTTCCATCACAACAGCATCGAGTCCCGCATCTACCATTTTTGCAAAAAGCTCCTGCACCCGGTAAGATTCCGGTGTCGTATTTGCAGAAGGAATACGCTCAGAACCAACAATCGATTCGATCGTGCCGATCAGTCCGGTTTTGATCCCCGCAGACTCTAGAATCGAACGAACCATATAGGTTGTCGTTGTTTTTCCTTTTGTTCCGGTAATACCGATCGTCTTTAATTTTTTTGCCGGATGCCCAAAATATGCCGCAGACATGCAGGCAAGTGCCAGACGGCTGTCCTCTACCTTGATATATGTAATTCCATCGATCGGCGTTACATCCTTTTCTACGACAATGGCCGCTGCTCCCTTTGCTGCCACATCCGGAATAAACTCATGTGCATCACGCACACTTCCGCTGATGCACACAAACACAGAACCTTTTTCAACCTTGCGGGAATCATATACCAGAGTCGTAATCTCTGTCTCCTCGCTTCCCGCCAGTATCTCATATTCCATTTCGTTGATAAGTTCTTTAATTTTCATTTAATTTTCCTCCCAAATTCCATGAAACACTTCTGTCGCTGGTCCGGTCATATAAATATGATTGTTATCCGGATCATACTCGATGGTCAGATCTCCGCCCCGCAGATGCACCAGAACTTTATTTTCTGTCTTATGATTTAAGATACATGCCATAACCGTGGCACAGGTTCCGGTACCACAGGCAAGCGTCTCCGCAGATCCACGTTCCCACACCCGCATGGATGCTTCCGTCGGAGAAATAACGTGTACAAACTCTGTGTTGGTCCGTTTTGGAAACCGTGGATGATGTTCAAACTCCGGACCGTATTTTTCCAGTTCAAAATGTTCGGTGTCCTCCACAAAAATTACCGCATGTGGATTTCCCATCGACACGCAGGTCATCTTCCACTCTCTGCCCTCTACTTCAATCGGCGCATCTACCACCTGTTCTCCCGATGCATCTACAGGAATTAAATCCGGTTTTAATATCGGTTCTCCCATATCCACACGAACCAGCGAAACCTTGCCATCCGCAACCGTCAGCTGCAACGTTTTTACCCCGGCTCCGGTTTCAATCGTAATCTCTTTCTTATCCGTCATTTTATGATCATATACATATTTTGCGACACAGCGGATTCCGTTTCCACACATCTCCGCCTCCGAGCCATCCGCATTGTAAATCCGCATCCTGAAATCCGCGATATCCGATGGGCCAATAGTGATCAGACCATCCGATCCGATTCCAAAATGGCGGTCACTCACTGCAATTGATACCTTTGCAGGATCTGCTATCTTTTCCTCAAACAAATTGACATATACATAATCATTTCCGCACCCATGCATTTTTGTAAACTTCATATTTCTACACTCCTTTTTTCTTTTCATCCTGTCGATTCAGAGCTTCTATTCTAAGTATACCCGCACGATCCGTCTTCTAAAACAACTACAGTGCTTTTTATATTGCAAATTGTGTGGAAACATAGTACACTGAATCTAATTAATATTTACAGGAGATTTATGCAATGTCAGAACTCTCACATTATGAAAAAACAGGATATCTTCATGACGATTTTAAGATTTTTCACTTAAAAGATACCTCTATGCGCCCGATTGACTTTCATTACCACGATTTTCATAAAATTTTGATCTTTCGCAAAGGAAATATTTCTTACAATGTGGAAGGACGTACCTATGATCTGATACCGGGGGATATCGTATTCGTTCCCGCAGGTACGGTCCACCGTCCGGTTCTACACAGTTCTGAAATTTATGAGCGCATCATCATCTATATTTCCAGACACTACCTGGATGCCTGTCATGATTCCGACGATCTCTCACTCTGCTTAAAAGAAGCGCATCAGAAAAAATCGCATGTACTGCGTATTCCGGCACTGCAGACAACACAGATTGCAAGAATTATCCACGATCTGGAACAATCTCTGGATTCCAGAGAATACGCAAACGAACTTTATCATAAACTTCTTTTTCTGGAGCTGATGGTGCAGTTAAACCGTGCAGCTCTCTCCAACCGCATTGAATATCTTTCTACCACAGCCTCAAATCATAAAATGATCCATGTGATAGATTATTTAAATGCACATTTAACAGATGACATCACCATCGACTTTCTTGCCGAACATTTCTATCTGAGCCGGTATCATCTCATGCATGCCTTCAAGGAAGAAACCGGTTATACGATCGGAAACTATCTGACCACGAAGCGCCTTTTGCTGGCAAGAGATCAGATCGCCCAGGGGGAATCCATCACCACCGCCTGTTATGCCTGTGGTTTTCACAATTATTCCACCTTTTCCCGGGCATACCGCAAACATTTTGGCTGTTCTCCCAGAGAACAGCGCAATTGATCTGTCTGCCTGTTACATTTTGCGCTCTGCAAGGGTGTTGATCAGCGCAGGAATCAGCTGTTTCTTTCTGGATACCACATTTTCCAACATAATCCCCTGATCGGAAGGCTCGCAATTATAAGCTGCCGCAACCAGCTGCGATGCATCCGCACCGCGATAAATCAGATAAGTAGACTCATTTAAGATATCCGTCAGCATGACAAAAATCATCTGGATCTGTTTTTCTCCCATCATCTGTTCCAGTTTCGGCTCGATACGTTCCTGCACCTTATCCAGTTCGGTGCGTCCCATCGCGCTGATCTGTGCCACGCCAAAACTCACATCCCCGGCATGGAAAATTTTAAAATCCTGATTTAAAATTTCTTCTTCTGTTTTATTATCAAAATTGCTTCCCGCCTGAAACATTGCTGAGGCAAGCTCCTCGACCTTAACCTCTGCAATCTCTGCCAGCCGGAGTGCTGCTTCCCTGTCTATCTGTGTACAGGTCGGTGAGCGGAACATCAGCGTGTCAGATAAAATGGCTGCACACATCAGTCCTGCCATCTGCGAGGTGATCGTAATTCCCTTTTCCAGATACATCTGATAAATGATGGTGGATGTACATCCAAGCGGCTGATTGCGGAAATACACCGGAGACATGGTCTCAAGGCTGCCCAGCCGGTGATGATCGATAATCTCTAAAATTTCCGCCTCATCGATATTGGATACTGCCTGTGATTTTTCATTGTGGTCCACAAGGATCAGTTTCTTTTTCTCTGCTTTCATCAAATTTCTGCGGGAAAACATACCCACATAGTTCTGGTTTTCATCGAGAACCGGGAAATCCCGATGCCGTATATTGGCTACGGTCTCTCTTACCTCATCCACGTAATCATCCAGATCAAAATGAATGATTCCTTTTTTTGTCATAAAATGCTTGATCGGCATACTCTGGTTGATCAGACGGGCCGCGGTAAACGTATCGTACGGTGTACTGATCAGAACGACTTCGCGTTCCTTTGCCGCCTCGATCACTTCCTGACTGATTTCATATCCGTTAGTGACAATCATGCAGCTGCAGTTTGATGTAATGGAAAGCATCTGCGACTCTTCCCCGTCCCCGATCATAACCAGGTCATCCTTGTCTATGGCAGAAGTCACTCCTTCCGGTGTACCGATTCCGATTACCACCTTGCCGTGAACAAAATACGCATGTTCATTTCCTGTCAGCAGCTGTCCGTCCAGCGTCTCTACAATATTCTTGTACTGGGTACGTGCGGTAGAAAGGATGGTATTATCATATACATCCATGTAGGATTTTGCAATATCTCCTGTTACAATCAGTCCTTCCAGCTTATTTTCCCGCACCACCGGAAGCGTAACAACCCCGAGGATCTTCATCATCTCCCATGCCTTTTTCATAGAGATATGACTGTTTACTCCCTCTGTACGGCGTATCTGAATATCCTTGATCTGTGTTCCGACATCCGAAATCATTGCCGGGGCCTCTGCATGAAACCTTTCCAGAACATACGCTGTCTCCGCATTTACAGATCCGGCTCTCTTTGCAATATAGGTCATTCCCGTAGCTGTTTTGGGATTCTTTTTTTCTATTTCATTTTTCAGGTTTGCATAAGAAATCGCTGCACATATGGAGTCTGTATCCGGATGCTTATGTCCTACAACCCAAACTTTCTTTTTTGCCATATCAGATTCTCCTATTCACATTTCTCTTTTCGAATTGTTCTATATCTTTTTTGAGACAAAAAATGCAATCCTCATTCTTTTGAGAATTGCATATCCTTATTCTAAAACGCAATCACGCCCACACTAACCAGCAGGACCAAAAGTAACACCACCAGATTCACGATTCCAAGTATCATTCCCGTCAGGGAAAAAATACGGACCGGATGCATTCTGCTTTCCATAACGGTAAGCTTGTCCAGGCGTTCATCCATGCTGCGGAACAGATCCGAAATATTTCGGTAGCATTTTACATTTTCTGTATGTACTTTCTCGGAGATTTCTGTTTTTGCCGTGGTCAGCTGTTCTTCGATCTGCGCAAGAGAATCTTTCAGTTCCTTTGCTTTTTCTTCATTTAAGCGTTTGCCGTCTGCCACATCTTCCTTCATGGAAACTTCGATTTCTTCCATCTTGGCAGACACTTTGCCGATCAGACGATCAATCTGCTTTTCCACTTCCGCAGTGAATCCATCTGCTTTTTTCTGACGCTCCTCGAGAATCTGCCCCAGAGCATCTGCTTTCTCCTGACGTTCATCCACTAACGTCTGCAGTTCCTGTGCCTCCGTCTCTCTGGAATCAAGCAATGACTGTAACTGCTTGGCGCGTTCTCTGAATTCATCAATCTGGCTAAGTAAGAAATCTTCCCTGCTCACAACATTAACTTTCCTTTCCTGTACTTCGGGCTGTATTTCCGTGTCCGGCTTTGTCTCTTTTGTCTTCTGCGAAAAAACCTCCTGCGGTTTTTCCTGAGCAGATGCACGCATCCGTTCTTCATATGCAGCTTTCCGACGATTGTGCGCAATCTGTCTGCGCAGCTCCAACAATAATCCAGACATTTTTTCCTCCGCTGTATCAGTTCCTCTGTTTATTGTATCATTCTCCCACGTATTTGTAAACAAAAAAGACTGCCAGCATGACGGTACTGGCAGTCCTTCTCCTTTTATAATATTCAGATCTTAAGCGATTCCGTTTACTAATTTTGCTAAACGGGAAACTTTACGAGCTGCGTTGTTCTTGTGATATACACCCTTAGAGCAGGCACTCTCGATAACTGAAGAAGCATCCTTATATGCAGCCTCTGCAGCAGCCTTATCCTTTGCAGCAACAGCAGCCTCTACCTTTTTGATATAAGTCTTAACTCTAGACTTAATCGCCTTATTTCTTTCAGCTCTTACCTGACTTGTAATTACTCTCTTCTTAGCAGATTTAATGTTAGCCAATCCGTACACCTCCAAATCATAATTCAATAATAATATCTGTTTCGCATTAAAGCCGGACACGGACGATCTAATGTAAACATACTCACACATTTTATAGTAGAAAAATCTATATGTCAAGAACCAAATGAAGATTTTAGTATAAAAATTTGATTTTTATACACAATATGTTGTGAGGTGATATGAAAAATGGATAATATCGTGGTGAGAACTGACCTTGCAGTCGAAGCTAATGAAGAGGCTATGAATGGTAGTGGAAGACTAAAAGGCATCAGATTAAGGGAAAGTAAGAAATCAAGAATGGGTGTGAAAGTCACAGAACTACAGGTGACAAATCATTTGGGCGAAATCGCAATAGGAAGACCTAAGGGAACGTATCTTACAATAGAAGCAGATGAGATTACAGGCGGTGACGAGGATTATGCCAGAGAGGTTATATCTACACTTGCAGGTTATATATTCAAACTTTTAAAACGAATGAATAAGAATGTAAAACCAGAGAAAATCCTTGTTATAGGACTTGGTAACAGAAATATAACATCGGATTCATTAGGCCCTGAGGTTGTAGATAACATTTATATTAATATAAGAGAGGGCGGGGATACCGGAGTATGCACGCTTAGTCCGGGAGTTATGGCACAGACTGGAATTGAAACAGCTGGAATTATTAAAGGTGTTGTAAGCCAGATAAAGCCAGATGTATGCATTGCGATAGATGCGCTTGCAGCAAGAAGCGTGAACAGATTAAATAGTACAATACAGCTTTCTGACCAGGGAATTAATCCCGGCTCAGGTGTTGGTAATCACAGAATTGGAATAACTAAGGATAATATTGGTGTACCGGTGCTTGCAATTGGCGTTCCGACTGTTATAGATGCGGAAGGTATTATTCAGGGGGCAGGTAAAATGTATGTAACCCCGAAGGACATTGATTCAGACATCAGGAATATAAGTATTATAATATCCAAAGCAATTAACCGTGTTGGCGTTCATATTCATGGATGACATGAATACAATATAATGGTAACGCAAAACAAGGAGGCTGTATGGGTGATAGAAAGTACAGGCCTGTGTATATGTTTATATTCACAGGCTTAATACTCATGGTGATTATGATGAATTATAGTTTTAATCTTATATATTATGTTCAGAACAGAATCTATGAAAATGCAGTAAAAACGCTGTTTCCAGTAGAAACATATTTTGAAGATAATTATGATGAAAATTCAGGTTCTGTATGGGTTGACTCGGAATATGTTTTCGGAATGACGCAGGATGATAAAGTGCCGGCAACGCAGACGGATGAAGGAGTTGTCGAGGCAGGAGCAGGAGCACTTTCACAGGATACACAGCAGAGTGCACCGGGAAATGTCTATAATATATCTGATTTAAGAAATTATGATTTTCTTATGAAATTCTACACAGTCACATCAATTACTAATCTTACACCAGAAATAATGCGTCCTGATGAGTTTCTTGCAAGAGACCTGTCTTTGGAGAAAAATGTGGATTCTCCGCAGATACTGATATTTCACACACATTCACAGGAAGGATTTACGGATACTGCAGAAGGAGACACATCTACAACAATAATCGGAGTAGGCGATTATCTTACAGATTTACTTACTAATACATATGGTTATAACGTATACCATGATACAACTGTATATGATTATGTTGACGGAAAGCTTGACAGAAGTAAAGCGTATACATATGCAGAAGAAAATGTTGCAAGAATACTTGAAGAGAATCCATCAATTGAGGTTGTAATTGACCTTCACAGGGATGGAGTTCCTGATACAACGAGACTTGTAACGGAAGTAAATGGTGTATCAATGTCTAAAGTTATGCTGTTTAACGGAATAAGCTATAGTAAGACAAAAGGAGATATAGGATACCTTTACAATGCCAACAGGGATGATAATCTTGCAATGAGTCTGCAGATGTATCTGTTAGGAGAAGAATATTATCCGGGTTTGTTAAGAAAAATATATATTAATGCATACCGCTACTGCCTTCATATGAAAGGCAGATCAATGCTTATTGAGGCAGGAGCACAGACTAATACCAGTACAGAGGTAAAAAATGCTATGGTACCATTAGCTGATATGCTTGACAGACTGCTAAGAGGGGAGAAAGCTTACACGGAGTGATTGACGTATGTATTGTTTTTACTTCGCATATTACCTATAATAATTATCACATACTAATAACAGGAGGCAGATATGAGTAGTAACAACATTTTAGCAGACTTACAGCCACAGGCTGTGTTTAAATATTTTGAACAGATATGTGCAATTCCACATGGTTCTGGTAATGTGAAGAAGATAAGTGATTATCTGTGTGAATTTGCAAAAGAAAGGAATCTGTGGTTTAAACAGGATGAAAGTTATAATGTAATAATCAAGAAACCTGCCAGTGACAGTGAAAGCAAGGCGGCACCGGTTATTCTGCAGGGACATATTGATATGGTAGCAGTAAAGACAGATGATAAGGTTAAAGATATGGAAAAAGAAGGCCTTGACCTGTATATAGAAGACGGATATGTCAAAGCCGACCGCACAACTCTTGGCGCAGATGACGGAATAGCAGTAGCTTACGCACTTGCAATATTGGATAGCAAGGATATGAGCCACCCACCAATAGAGGCTGTCTTTACAGTTGATGAAGAGGTTGGGATGACAGGTGCAGAGGCAATTAATCTTGACTGCCTTGATGGTAAGATTATGCTTAATATAGACTCTGAAGAAGAGGGAATATTCCTTTCGGGATGTGCAGGCGGAGCAACTTTAAAGGCTTCTTATCCATTGAATAAATCGGACATTACAGGAACAAAGATTACAATAAAGATTAACGGACTTACAAGCGGACATTCTGGAACAGATATAATATGCCAGCGTGCTAATGCTAATATTCTGATGGGACGCCTTCTTTTTGCAGTTAAAGAATGTGTTAATATTGTAGGCATATCGGGTGGTGAAAAAGACAATTCTATAGCTCCATTTGCTAATGCGGCAATAATGACTCAGGAAGCAGATAAGGTTACCGAGCTTCTTAATAATACTGCAAATGTATTAAAAGAGGAATATTCAGTAACAGACTCACAACTTATTATTACAATAAAAAATGAAGCTGAAAGCAGATGCCAGGCATGTGATGATAAAACAAGCCAGATGATAATAAATGTGCTTAATTATATACCTGATGGTGTTATTAAGATGAGTAATGATATTAAAGGTCTGGTGCAGACATCACTTAATCTTGGTGTTGTTAGTTCTGATGAATCAGCATTTTATACAACATATCTTGTAAGGAGCAGTTCCCAGAGCGAGAAAGAATACCTTACAGATAAAATTGGAGCGATGACTGATTATCTTGGTGGAACATATGAACTTGCAGGAGTATATCCGGCATGGGAATTTAAGAAAGATTCTGCGATAAGAGACATGCTGTGTGATTCTTATAAGAAGCTTTTTGGAAAGGATGCGCTTGTAGAAACAATGCATGCAGGTGTCGAATGTGGAATTATGGCAGCTAAGATTGACGGACTTGACTGTGTATCTTTCGGCCCTGATATAATTGATATTCATACTGTCAAAGAGAAACTTGATATTGAATCAACAAGAAGAACATGGGAACTTATAACTGAAGTTCTTAAACAGCTTGCATAACTTAATAACTATATCTTGTATATGTCGTATCCGGGGGAATGCATTTTTGCAAGCAGAAACCTACCAGATACGACATTTTTTATACCGATTATAACATAAAAATGACGGATTATAACAAAATGGTCACGATACTATATATATTATTGACAAATATTATGTATTAATATAATCTTATACTCGTACAAAATATTTATATTTATCCATGCGCAGGGATGTGAGAATTTGAAAGGGAAAGGTATATGGAGTATAAGAAGTTTGTCGAATATATTAAGAAGAATACTGAGTATATTGCAGGAGAGGGAGGCAATGTTACTATCAACCATGTGATTAAGAATAATGGTTGCGAGATGGATGGACTTGTAATTATGGAAAAGGGGAAGGATATTGCACCGACTATATATCTTGAGGGGTTTTATGAGGAGTATACCCGGGGAGAGGATATCAGAAATATTATAAGACAGATTGAGACTGTATATGAGGAGAATAAGAATAATGTCACATTTGATGTTAATATTCTTAAACAGTTCGAGACAATAAAAGACAAGATTGTCTATAAGGTTGTCAATTACAGAAGCAATGAAAAGCTGCTTGAGCAGGTTCCGCATAAAAGAATACTTGATCTTGCTGTGGTGTTTTATTGTCTGCTGGACAAGGAATACGGAAAAAGTGCGACAGCGCTTATATACAATAATAATCTTAAGAACTGGAAAGTAACAATTGATGATGTTTATAAAGCTGCTCTGAAGAATACCCCTGACCTTTTGCATTGCAGGATAAGTTCAATGGCTGCGCTTTTTGAAAAATGCGGGGTTAATGTTGATGGAAAAGATATTGATTTAAGAGATTATGTTCCATCTGATATGTACATTCTCACTAATGAAACGAAGCTCAACGGTGCAGCATGCATTCTTTATGAGAATGTATTATATGATTTTGCACAGAAGCTTGGTGAGGATCTGTATATATTGCCTTCATCAGTGCATGAGGTTATACTGCTTCCTAAATTGTCTGTGTTCGAGAAGGATGAACTTGTTAATATGGTAAGGGAAGTTAATACTGAAGGGGTAGCAGCAGAGGAAGTTCTGTCGGATCATGTGTATGAGTATAACAGAACCCAGAGACTTATAACTATGTAGAATAATCCAGTTAATAATCAAGTAATGTACATGATGGGATTCGAACCCACGATCTTCCGCTCCGGAGGCGAACGCTTTATCCAGCTAAGCTACATGTACATAATATATATTAATTTATATTCTTATCTAATATACATAAAACCCGCAACAATTGAATTAATTTTTTTCTTTTGTTAAAATTAATACATCTGTATTATAAAAATTGGAGGGAGAATGTCAGAGCGTATTAATAAATATCTCAGTGCCCATGGAGTCTGTTCAAGACGAGAAGCTGACAGGATGATACAAGAAGGACGTATCACAGTTGATGGCAGGATTGCAGATATGGGTGAGATGGTAGAGGACAATACAATTATATGTGT
>ENA-ORPF01002633-ORPF01002633.1-human-gut-metagenome-genome-assembly--contig:-NODE-2633-length-11808-cov-4.019314_pt1 | contig 11808 bp, 10 predicted proteins | sample MGYA00242140_ERZ509070 | MGnify/ENA primary metagenome ERZ509070 (study PRJEB26280, sample SAMEA2338713) | human gut metagenome | biome: human gut; feature: human-associated habitat; material: faeces... | reverse complement strand
CCGATCATGGTAGCACCCACGGTGCAGAAGATCAGGAAGAAGCCGAGGTTGCCGCCGCCGGTCAGGAAGCTGCTGCCCTCATTTTTGCCACGGCTGGTGATCCAGCCCACAAAGATCATAAAGCAGATCCATGCGATAAAGCCGCCAATAAACAATGGGATGTATTTGGGATCCAACATAGTTTCATTTCCTCCTTAGAATCATTTTCCTCAGCCCGGCGCAGGGTCCGCTCGGGCCGATATGGCTGTCAGGCATTTCCCCGCTGCGGGCCGGCACCGTGGGGTCGTTGTCCGACAACAACTTCGCTGTCCTAAATTTACCAATTTTCTTTCCATCCGTCAATAGTTTTTTAACATTTTCTGCACAAATATGGATTTTCGGCGCATGTTATAATTTTTTGTTCCTCGTCTTGTCATTTCCACGAAAAACAAACTGCCCCTTGCAGTCTATTTTCCGGTGTCGTATACTGAAATTGGAGCAGGGATTTACAGAAAAAATTACAAGTCCCTTTCAAAAGCAACGATGTTGCGCTCATTTTTAATCGTTTGCAATTTATTAAGTTGTCTGATAATGCCGTCGCAGGCCCCAAAAGTGTCTGCATCCCGTGCAAAAGGCAACGATCGGCGGCGCTCCGGCCGCCGAAAAAAGGGCGGACGGCCTGCAGTTTTCAGCCGTCCGAACCAGAAAGCGCACAATTTTTGTTCAGATATCGGAACGTAAGTTCCAATATAGCCCGATATCCGAACACGTCCGGTGTTTTCAGGATTCCTGTGCGGAACACATCGGAACACTTTCGTCGTTTTCCCGACCTGGTCCGAATGCCTCTCAGAGGCCCTATATATAAGGAAAGGAAGTGAGACCCATGCCTTCCGGAGATGCCCACCGTTCACTGGCCCGGGCCCTGGATATTCTGGAGCTGTGCAGCCTGAACGGCAGCGGTTACACCCTTACCCAGCTGTCGCAGCATTTGGGCATTGCCAAAGGCAGCATCTCCCCGCTGCTGCACACCCTGCGGGACCGCGGCTACCTGACCCTGGACGACCAGGATCATCACTACCGCATCGGCCGCATGGCGTTCCGCATTGGAAACACCTATCTGGACGAAGCCAGCGCCCTGCGGGAGATCTACCGCCTGATGCACGACATCGTGTCGGTCTGCCACGAGACATGCCACCTCGGCAGCCTGAAAAACGGGGATGTCTATTACCTCAAAAAGGTGGAGACCCCGCTGCGCAGCCGTACCGTCACGGTGGAGGGCCGCAGCCTGCCGGCCTACGCCACCGGCGTGGGCAAGGCTCTGCTGGCCGACTACCAGCTGCCCCAGCTCAAGGCCCGCTGCGCCAGCGAGGAGGCGCTGGATCAGTGGTATACCGAAACACTGCTCCGGCTCATCGATATCTGCCGACTGGTGTCCTCCAAACATACGCGGGAGCATGTGCGCAGCTGTCTGCCTGCCAGCTGCGGTTACATTCTGGACGAGCTGCTCCACGCCCACTTTGAAGACCACGATAAAGACCTTTACTATGGTCAGATCGTGGGCAGCATTATTGAAAATGGCCGTGCAGACCGCTTCATCGTGCGGCTGTGCGAGCTGATCAAGCATCTGGCCGTGGACAAGCTGCATATCGTAGGCGACCTGTTCGACCGCGGCCCGCGCCCGGACATCATTCTGGATCTGCTCATGCGCCACCACAATGTGGATATCCAGTGGGGCAACCATGATGTGGTGTGGATGGGAGCCGCCGCAGGCAGCCCCATCTGCATCTGCACGGTGCTCAAGACCACGCTGGCCTATCATAATCACGGAATGCTGGAAGACTGCTATGGCATCAATCTGCGTCATTTGCAGCGTATGGCCGAGCAGTTTTACGGCGAGGACGATCTGAGCATCTGGATGCCCCATACCGATGCGGCCCGCGGCCCCTACACCGAAGGGATGCTGCACCGCTGTGCTGTGATGCACAAGGCCATCAGCATCCTGATGTTCAAGCTGGAATGTCAGGTGATCGACCGCAACCCGGACTTCCAGATGCAGGGCCGGGATTATCTGCGTCGCATCGACTGGTCGAAGCATACGGTCAGGATCGGGGAAAAGGAGTATCCGCTGCGGGATACCTCGTTCCCCACCGTAGACCCTGCCGCCCCGGCGGCACTGAACCCGGATGAGCAGCTGGTGCTGACCAAGCTGGTGCAGTCCTTTCGCCAGAGCGAAAAAATGCAGCAGCATGTGGAGTTTCTCTATGCCAAGGGCAGCGTGTATCACATCGAAAACGGCAATCTGCTCTATCACGGTGCAGTGCCTATGACCAGCCGGGGCACCTTTGCCACGGAACGCTTTGAGGGCCGCCTCTACTCCGGACGTGCCCTGATGGACTACTGCGACGCCCGGGCGCGCCGTGGCTATTACGCGCCCGAGGGCAGTGCCGCACGTCAGAGCGGACAGGACTTTTTGTGGTATCTGTGGTGCGGCAAGCTCTCGCCGCTGTTCGGCCGCAGCGCCATGACCACCTTTGAACGGCTTTATGTCGCAGACAGCTCCACCCACACCGAGGTGAAAGATCCCTATTATACATGGTATAATGACGAAGCCGTATGCCGCCGCATTCTGGCAGAGTTCGGCCTGCCGGGCAGCAGCCATATCGTCAACGGCCATGTGCCGGTGCGGGAAAAGAACGGCGAAAGTCCCATCAAGGGCGGCGGCAGGCTGGTGGTCATCGATGGCGGCTTCTGCCGTGCGTACCACGAAAAGACCGGCATTGCGGGCTACACGCTGGTGTATTCCAGCCGCACCATGTCCCTGCGCACGCACCAGCCCTTTGAAAGCGCGGAAAAGGCTGTGAAGGAAAATCTGGACATCATCTCTCAAAAGAATATCCTGGAAACCGAAAATCATCGCATCCTTGTGGAGGACACCGACGAGGGTGAGGTGCTGCGGGAGCGGGTGCACGACCTCAAACAGCTGGTGACAGCCTACCAGCTGGGCTGGATCACCGAGGCCCGCTGCGAGGATCATATCTGGTAAAGCGCAACAATTGTACACCATTTTTCTGTAAAATACCTAAAAAAGAAATCAAAATTTTGGAATATTCTGCATGAAAATGGGCAAAACAGAAAATAATAGAACATCACCAAGCGGGGCTTTGCTTTTTTGTGAAAGTTGTGTATAATAAGATAGCTGTAGTAGTACGGCATTGTTTATTGCACGGCTGCAGCAGCTTTTATGGAGAATGCTTTCAGGAACCTTAACAGGCCTGAAATAACGGGCCTTTGACAAGGAGATCATAAAATTGGAGAAATTTGTTATTACGGGCGGTAAGCCCCTGCGTGGCGAAGTTACCATTTCGGGTGCGAAGAATGCGGCGGTAGGCATCCTGCCTGCAACCATTCTGGCAGCGGATGTCTGCGTGGTCGAGAACCTGCCGGATATCAGTGATGTGGCGGTGAGCCTGAAGATCCTCAGCGTTCTGGGCGCACAGATCAGAATGCTGGACCGTAACACCTATGAGATCGACACCACCCACCTTACCGGGACCAACGTCCCGGACGATCTGTCCCGTCAGATGCGCGCCAGCTATTATTTCCTGGGCGCACTGCTGTCCCGCTTTGGCAAGGCACAGGTGGCCATGCCCGGCGGCTGCAATCTGGGCCCCCGCCCTATCGACCAGCACCTCAAGGTGTTCAGCGCACTGGGTGCAGAGGACAGCGTGGACTACGGCATGATCACTGTGCGTGCCAAGGAACTGAACGGTGCCCATATCTTCTTTGATAAGGTCAGCGTGGGCGCTACCATGAACGGTATGCTCTCCGCTGTGATGGCACAGGGCCAGACCATTCTGGAAAACTGCGCCAAGGAGCCCCATGTCGTTGATCTGGCAAACTTCCTGAATATGTGCGGCGCGGATGTGCGCGGTGCCGGCACCGATGTGATCAAGGTGCGCGGCGTGGAAAAGATGCACGGCTGCACTTACAGCATCATCCCTGACCAGATCGAGGCGGGCAGCTACATGGTTGCCGCTGCTGCCACCGGCGGCGACGTTCTGATCAAAAATGTCACCCCCAAGCATCTGGAACCCATCACGGCAAAGCTCCGCCGTGCTGGTGTGGATGTGGAGGAATTCGATGATTCCGTCCGCGTCTCCCGCAAGGGCGATATCCTGCCGCTGAAGATCAACACCATGCCTCACCCGGGCTTCCCCACCGATATGCAGCCCCTGATGGGTGTGCTGCTCAGCGTGGCAAAGGGTACCTCCACCATCACCGAGAGCGTGTGGGACAACCGCTTCCGCTATGTGGACGAGCTGCGCAAGATGGGCGCAGTGGTGCAGGTGGACGGTCAGGTTGCCGTGTTTGAGGGTGTGGACAAGCTGAACCCTGCCCCCCTGCGTGCTTCTGACCTGCGTGCCGGTGCGGCCATGGTCGTGGCTGCTCTGATGGCAGATGGCACCAGCGAGATCGAGGAGATCGGCCACATTGAGCGCGGCTACGAGAACATCGTGGAAAAGCTGCGCGGCCTGGGCGCTGAGATCAGCAAGGTGGAGCGGATGCCTGCCGCACTGGAATCAGCAATGTGATCATTCAGAACCTCTCAGTCTGTTTTGCAGAAGTTCCCCTGACAGGGAGCTTTTGTGAAGCCATGACGGAGAGGTTCGTTTCTTGAGGTTTGAAATGTCTGAATTCATCTCGTTATACTCTGGTTCCTCCGGCAACTGCAGCGTGGTGCGCACGGGGGAGAAGTACATCATCATCGATATGGGAAAGGGCGTGCGCACCACCTCGGCGGCGCTCAAGGAGCTGGGCCTGAACATCAGCGATTGTGCGGGCATTCTGGTCACCCATGAGCACTCTGACCACGTCAAGGGGCTGGCCACCTTCCTCAAAAAGAATCCGCTGCCGGTATACGGCGCAGACGATACGCTGGATTTTCTGGATGCAAACGGCATCGTGCCCGCCAGCTGTGAGCTGCGCACCCTGTCCGGCGGGGAAGAGGATGTGGGAGATTTCGGCGTGACGATGTTCCCCACCAGCCACGACGTGCCCTGCGTGGGCTACCGCATCCACACCCCGGACAACAAGACCATGACCATTGCCACCGACCTGGGAGTCCTGACCCCGCCGGTGCATCAGGCCCTGAGCGGCTGTGACCTGGTGGCGCTGGAAAGCAACTACGACCTCCACATGCTCCGCAGCGGGCGGTATCCTTACTACCTGCGCTCCCGCATCGAGTCCAACCGGGGCCACCTCTCCAACGATGAGTGCTCGGCAAAGCTGCTGGAGCTGATTCAGGAGGGATGCAAAAAGTTTGCCCTCTGCCATCTCTCGCAGGAGAACAACACCCCGGCGCTTGCTTTGCAGACCATGTTCAACACCCTGGGTGCGGCAGGTGTCGTGCCGGAAAAGGACTGCATCGTGCAGGCCCAGCGCCGCAATGAGATCAGCCCTGCACTTACATTTTAAGAAAAAAAGGCCCTCTCCATCATTGCTTTACAAAGCATGACGGAGAGGGCCTTTTTTGTTGTTATGCCAGATCCGGCAGGATATCGGGCCAGAGGGCCTGCTCCTGCCGCAGGTCGGTGAAAACGCAGTCCAGATAGATTTTGTTCACAGCCGAGATGATGGTGCTGCGCAGGAGCGTGCGTGCATCATCAACATCCGGCTCCAGCTCGGAAAAGCTTTTGCTCAGGCCGAACACATAGGGCAGGTAGTTCTCCAGCTCATCACAAAAGGTATCATACGCCTGCGCGGAGGTATAATGCGCCCGCTGCATCTTGAATAGACTGTCGATGTTTTCCATGGACAGGACATTTTTAGAAACTACGATGTAGATCAGGCAGGCCAGCTGATCCCGGGTATACTTCTTTTTGATGGGGTGGCTGATGATCCCTTTCTTAACGTAGTTGCTCACCATGGAAGCGGTGAGCTCCACCCCCTGAAATGTGCGGAAACACCCGTTGACAAACTGTACACTCTGATCCAGATAAAGCCCTACGGTGGGGAGTTCTGCATACCGGGGCAGGGCAAACCCTGCGGCGCAGGCCGCAACGCGGCGGTTTGATTCTAATTTCATGCGGACAGTATACCATGTTTTGGAAATGTGGTCAACAGGAAATTAAAAACTTTTGAAATAATTCAAGAAAACAGTTGACAGGTTTTTGAAAAACTGATATAGTGATTCAAACAACAGGAAAAACTGCGGCATCCCTTGCCGCCGGAATGGAGATAAATGCTTATGAACACCAAGATTGTTGTGGATTCCTCCGCCAGCCTGTACACCTTGCAGGGCGTGGATTTTGAATGCGTTCCCCTGAAGATCATCACCGACGATGCCGAATATCTGGACAACGGCACAATGGATGCCTTGGGCATGGCCCAGACCCTGCGCACCTATAAGGGCAAGACCTCGACTTCCTGCCCCAACGTCAGCGATTGGCTGGCCGCCTACGAGGGAGCCGACGAGGTGTATGCCATCACCATCACGGGCACTCTGTCCGGCAGCTACAATGCCGCCCAGCTGGCCGCCGAGGAATACCAGCAGGAGAACCCCGGCAAGCGGGTATTCGTGCTGGACAGCCTTTCCACCGGCCCGGAGCAGCGCCTGCTGGCCGAGCATCTGCGGGATCTGCTGGCTGAGGGGAAGGAGTTTGACGAGATCTGTGAAGAGATGCTCCGCTACCACAAGCACACCCATCTGCTCTTTTCGCTGGAGTCGCTGGCCAATCTGGCCCGCAATGGCCGCGTGAAGCCTGCCGTTGCTGCTGTGGCGCGGATGCTGGGCATCCGGGTCATCGGACAGGCAAGTGAGGCCGGAGAGCTGGATGTTCTCTGCAAGACCCGTGGTGAGCATGGTGCGCTGGAGCGCATCGTTCTGGAACTCAAAGAGCACGGCTACACCAACGGCAGGCTCCATATCTCTCACTGCGGCAATCCCGCCGCCGCCGAGCGCCTGAAGCACATGGTAAAGGCTGTGTTTGATGGAGCAAAGGTGGACATCAGCGAATGCGGCGGTCTGTGCAGCTATTATGCAGAGCTGGGAGGCCTGCTGGTTGGTTATGAGGACGCGGAAGCATAAGCGAACGGCCCTCGGAAAAATTCTGCCCACGATTGAATAGGCGCTCATAGCGGGGAAAGCCGTTGTGGGCGCTTTTTTGTTTGCAAAATCTTCCGCTCTGCGCTATACTAACAGCATCAAAAATCGCCGTGGGCGACAGGGGAGGGATACCACATGTTCAGATTGCCTATCGTCAAGTTTTTCAACCGCATCTTCAACCGTGTCACGATCACGGTGGTGCTGGTGGCTTTACAGGTGCTCTGGCTGCTCTGGGCGTTCTGGTCCTTCACGGCGGGGCGGGTCTGGCTGAACGGTGCCCTGAAGGCGCTGAGCATCCTGATTGTGCTGTATCTGGTGCGCAAGGATGAAAACAGCGCCTACAAAATCGGCTGGATCGTTCTGATCGGCCTTCTGCCCCTGCTGGGCGGCGCGCTTTATCTGGCTTTTGGCAACAAGGCCCCCGCCAAGTATCTGCGGGAGCGGATGCAGAAGGTGGAACAGGCCCATCAGACCGAGCTTGCCCAGCCCGAGGGCCAGACCGATGCGCTGGATATCTCCAGCCGGAACCTGAGCCGCTATGTGGCAAAGTTCGGGCCGTATCCGGCCTGGAGGGATACCGCTGCTCACTACTTTTCCTGCGGGGAGGAGATGTATCCCCAGTTGCTGGCAGATCTGGAAAAGGCGGAAAAGTTCATCTTTCTGGAATTCTTTATCCTCCGTTCCGGCAAAATGTGGGACGGTGTGGAGCAGATCCTCCGCCGCAAGGCCGCTCAGGGCGTGGATGTGCGGCTGATCTACGATGATTTTGGCAGCCTGCTGGGCCTGCCCAGTGATTTTGTCATCCGCATGGAGAGGGCGCATATCCGCTGCATCCCTTTCAACCCGGTGGTGCCGCTGGTCTCGCTGGTGATGAACCACCGCGACCACCGCAAGATCGTGGTGGTTGACGGCAATGTGGCCTACACCGGTGGCGTGAATCTGGCGGATGAGTATATCAATGCAGAGCAGCGCTTTGGCTACTGGAAGGATGCGGCCATCCGGTTGGAAGGAGCCGCTGTCTGGAACTTTACCGTGATGTTCCTCAATGTATGGAACGCCTTCCGCCCGCAGGAGACCGATTACACCGCCTTTGCGCCCACCCGCCTGCCCGCAGTGCAGGATGGCGTGGTGCAGCCCTACGCGGACAGCCCGCTGGACGAGGAGCCGCTGGCCGAGACGGTGTATCTGGACATCCTCTCTCAGGCCCAGAGATATGTTTATATCTTTACGCCCTACCTGGCCGTGGGCGAGGAGATGCTGGATGCTCTGAAAAATGCGGCCAAGCGCGGGGTGGACGTGCGGCTCATCCTGCCTGGGATCCCGGACAAGAAACTGGTGTTCCGGCTCAGCCGCTCCTACTATCTGCCCCTGCTCAGGGCGGGTGTGCGCATTTATGAATTCACGCCCGGTTTCCTCCACGCCAAGTGCTATGTCAGTGATGACCGTGTGGCCGCGGTGGGCAGCATCAATATGGACTACCGCAGTATGTTTCTGCACTTCGAGTGCGGGGTGCTGCTGCTGCAAAACAGCCAGGTGCTGACCCTGCGGGACGATGTGCGCCGCACCCTGCCCCAGTGCCGGGAGGTGCAGTGCGCGGACTGCCGCACCGGTCTGGTGGGTACGGTGCTGGACAGCGTGCTGCGGCTGTTAAGCCCGCTGATGTAAACATTTGCTCATAAAACCCGCGCGGCGGGGTACACTAGCTCCAAAGCCTGCGTCTGCAATGCAGGCACGGAAAGGGAGCGTATGTGACGATATGAAACAGGCATCGCGTTGGTTTTTGTGCTGCACGCTGGCGGCAGCACTGACATTGACCGGCTGTGGCGGGGGAAACTCCGGCAGCAGCTCCGGTTCTGTGAGCGGCAGCACCTCTGTGGGCAGCAGCGCGGCGCAAAGCGCGGCGTGGCGCACCGGGCTGGGGGTCCTGACCGAGACGACCGGCACAGACCGTGCGGGCAACATCCACACCGTAGCGGCTGCCGTGCTGCTGGATGCAGACGGCAAGCTGGCCGGGGTAACACTGGACGAGTTGGAGCTTTCAGTCAGTGCGGACAGCACCGGCAAGGTGACCACCCCCACCGACACCCGCACCAAGCGCCAGAAAGGGAAAGACTACCCACTGGCAGAGGTGTCCGGTCTGAAAAAGGGCTGGGCAGAGCAGGCAGATGCCTTTGGCAGCTGGCTTGAGGGCAAGACTCCGGACGAAGTGAAGAAGCTGAAAACGGATGCGGACGGCAAGCCCACGGAGGCAGACCTTCTCTCCGGCTGCACCATCGCGGTGGACCGTTACCGGGATGCTGTTGTCCGCGCCTGCGAGAATGCACAGGTGCTGGGTGCTGCCCGGGGCGATACGGTCAAACTGGGTGTAGAGGTGGCCGAAATGCCACAGGGGCTTGCGGGCACAGACGACAAGGACGCGCAGGTGCAGGCTAAGATCACGCTGGCGGTGGTGACCATGGACGAGAACGCCCGGGTGACCAGCGCCATCGGCGATATGACCGAGCCGGAGCTTTCCGTCAGCGCGGATGGTACTGTGTCTGCCCCGCGGGAGCCGGTGTACACCAAAAACGAGCTGGGCGACCGTTACGGAATGCGCAGCGCAAGCGCGTTAGGCAAGGAATGGTACGAGCACAGCGCAGGCTGGTGCGGCTATCTGAAGGGCAAAAACGCCGTGGAGATCGGCAAGCTCTCCGCAGACGGCACGGATGCCGACCTGAAGGCGCTGTGCACCATCTCAGTTACCGACCTGCAAAAAGCGGCGCTGAAGGCCATGGCGGAGCAGTAATCATAAAAACAGGATGTCCCTCTGCACAAAAAGTGCGGGGGGATTTTTTATGGATACCCCCTCAGGCGCAAAGCCGGAAGGGGTATGTGCACACTTTCCCACAAAAAGCGGGCTTACAGGCGGGGCAAAGCAGTGCATTGTGCAAAAAATAAAGGTTTCCTCTTGCAAAACGGCGACAAACGCGCTATTCTATAACCACAGTTTACCACTTTAGCATGGTAAAATGGTAAATCGAGAGGGAAGCGGGACGCAGAACGTCCCCCATGGGAGGAAAAAGATATGAAACTCAAGCGTATTGCAAGTGCATTTCTGGCCGGTGCTCTGGCACTGAGCCTTGCAGCCTGCGGCGGCAGTGCATCCACCTCTGCTGCGGCATCTGCTTCCGGCAGCGCAGCCGGTTCGACTTCTTCCGCAGCGGGCAGCGATCTGGACTACATCAAGGGCAAGGGCAAAATGGTCATCGGCTATACCGTGTACGAGCCCATGAACTACACCGACGCCGACGGCAACTTTACCGGCTTTGATACCGAACTTGCCACTGCTGTGTGCGCAAAGCTGGGCGTAGAGCCGGAGTTCGTGGAGATCAACTGGGACACCAAGGTGGTGGAGCTGGACGCCAAGAGCATCGACTGCATCTGGAACGGCATGACCCTGACCGAAGATATCATGGCAAACACCGCCACCACCAAGGCCTACGCCAAGAACGCACAGGTCGTGGTGGTCAAGGAGAGCACCGCCTACACCTCCACCGCCGACCTTGCCGGTAAGACCGTGGTGGCGGTGAAGCCGCCATTCAGGGCGATGAGAACCTTGCAAAGGCAGACTACGTTTCCAAGAGCGTGCAGACCGACTGCCTGATGGAAGTGGCTGCCGGTACGGCAGATGCCGCTGTGCTGGATCTGACCCTTGCCAACGCCATGATCGGGGAAGGCACCGACTATGCAAGCCTGAAGATCGTGGACGAGCTGAACGCCGAGGAGTACGGCGTGGCCTTCCGCAAGGGCAGTGATGCCGCCGCCGCAGTGGACGCCGCCTTTGACGAGCTGAAGGCTGACGGCACCATGCAGGCACTGGCCGAGAAGTACGAGCTGGCGCTGGCCGACTGAGCCGGGCGTAAAACAAAACGATAGATGGGTGTGTTTTTGTGTCTGTGATCCTTGGGCGCCTTTCCGGCGCGTTCCTGCTCAACTGTGAGCTGTTTGCCCTTACACTGCTGTTTGCGCTGCCGCTGGGGCTGGTGGTGGCCTTTGGCTCCATGAGCCGCTGCAAGCCGCTGGCCGGGCTGGTCAAGACCTTTGTCTGGATCATCCGCGGCACCCCGTTGATGCTGCAGATCATTGTGATCTATCTGGGCCCCGGCCTGCTGGGCATGAACAACCCCTGGCCCTCCGGCTCCGGCGGACGGATGGTGGCGGCGGTGGTGGCCTTTGCCATCAACTATGCCTGCTATTTTTCTGAGATCTACCGCGGCGGCATTGAAGCAGTGCCCAAGGGGCAGACTGAGGCCGGGCAGGTGCTTGGCATGACCAAAACACAGATCTTTTTCAAGGTGACTTTGCTTCAGGTCGTCAAGCGCATCCTGCCCCCCATGGGCAACGAGATCATCACGCTGGTCAAGGATACCTCGCTGGCAAACACCATTGCCAACAAGGAAATCATTATGATGGCCAAGGAGTACAGCGCAAAGGGCCTGATCTGGCCGCTGTTCTCCACCGCGCTCTTCTTCCTGGTGTTTGTGGGCGCACTGACCATCCTGTTCAACTGGGCTGAAAAAAAGCTCGATTATTTCCGCTGCTAAGGAGGCAGATAGATTATGGCGTTGCTCGAAGCTTCCGGTATCGGGAAAAATTTTGGCGAGACCCATGTGTTGAAGGACATCTCCCTGGATCTGGAGCAGGGGGAAGCGCTGGCGATCATCGGCTCGTCCGGTTCCGGCAAA
>ENA-ORPF01002630-ORPF01002630.1-human-gut-metagenome-genome-assembly--contig:-NODE-2630-length-11814-cov-3.709244_pt1 | contig 11814 bp, 11 predicted proteins | sample MGYA00242140_ERZ509070 | MGnify/ENA primary metagenome ERZ509070 (study PRJEB26280, sample SAMEA2338713) | human gut metagenome | biome: human gut; feature: human-associated habitat; material: faeces... | reverse complement strand
TGGAGTTCAGGTTGGAATGTTTGACCAGAAATTCAAGGGAACGGAGGTTCATATCCCTTCTGGAGATGAAGCCCATGAGGAAAATGATGATGCAATTCCCACAACCGATTTGCACGGAACGGCATTTGATATGAATCTTGGCTTGTTTTATACCCATAAGTGGTTTTGGGCAGGTTTGTCAGCAACTCATATTATGGAACCTACTGTAACTCTTAATACGGAGGAGGGAACAGAGGAGAATATGTATGAATCACAGGCTGGCAGAATGTTTTATTTTATGGGAGGTGGCAATATTCCGATAAGAAATACGTTATTTGAAATACAGCCGTCTGTTTTGGTTCGAACGGATTTCAAAACAGTGCAGCCGGAAGTTACGGCTCGCGTTAGATATAATAAATTCTTGTCTGGAGGTGTTGCATACCGATACAAGGATGCCGTTTCGGTGCAGGTAGCGGCTGAATTTAAGAATTTCTTTGTTGGATACAGTTACGATTATCCGACATCTGCCATTTCAAAGGCAAGCAGTGGTAGCCATGAGGTTTTTATTGGCTATAACGTAAAATTGAATATGAATGATAAGAATAAAAACAAACATAAGAGTATTCGCTTAATGTAAGAATATGAAGAAAGTAATTTTTTATATCGCTTTAGGATTAGTTGCAACTTCGTGTGCTTTTTCTTCTAAATCATCGGCTGGCGACGGCGGTGGTGAAGTGACAGGTATTCGAGGTACTGCACTTGGGGAACCAACGCCTTACGGAATGGTGCTGGTTGACCGTGGCTCTATGAAAATGGGACCAAACGAGGATGACAGCACGTGGAATATAAAGGCAAATCCTAATGGAATGTCGGTAGAATCATTTTGGATGGATGAGACAGAAATAACAAATGCAAAATACAAGCAGTTCGTTATCTGGGTTCGCGACTCTATTATTAGAGAGCGTCTTGCAGACCCAGCATACGGTGGCGATGAAGAGTATAAGATTGAAGAAGATAAGGAAGGAAACCCTATTACTCCTTACCTGAATTGGAAGAAGCCTATCCCATGGAGAAACCCAACAGAGGATGAGCAGAGAGCCATTGCCAGCGTTTACCGTTACAATCCTATCAATGGAGTTTGGGAACTCGACCCAACTCAGATGAATTATAGATACGAAATCTATAATCTTACAGAAGCAGCAAAGCGTAAGAATCGCCTTGACCCGGCTCGTCGCGTATATAATACCGACATACCTGTTGTAGATGAGATGCCGTTGATTTCAAAAGATACAGCTTACATTAACGATAATGGCGAAATTATCAGGGAAACAATTACGAGAAACCTTACTGGTAACTATGATTTCCTTAATACATATATTGTTAATGTTTATCCAGATACAACTGCGTGGATTAATGATTTTGAAAACGCATATAACGAGCCTTATACAAGAATGTACTTTGCTCATCCAGGTTACAGCGACTACCCTGTTGTTGGTGTAAGTTGGGAGCAGGCAAGCGCATTTGCTAACTGGCGTACAGACTATTTGCGTAGGTCTTTAGGAAAACAGGGAGTGTATATTGAACCATACCGCTTGCCTACTGAGGCAGAATGGGAGTTTGCCGCTCGCGTTGGTAACGACAAGAACAAATATCCGTGGGAAGGTGATTTCCCTATCTCTGATTCTGGCTGTTTCTATGCTAATCTAAAACCTGGTGATGGAAACTATATCAAGGACGGTAATCTCATAACTTCAAAGGTGGGAACATACGATCCTAATGATTTTGGACTTTATGATATGGCTGGTAACGTCAGCGAATGGACTTCTACCGCATATACTGAAAGTATCGACAGATTGACTAACGACATCAACCCAGAATACCGTTACAATGCTGCTAAGGAAGATCCTTACAAGGCAACTCGCAAAATTGTTAGAGGCGGTTCATGGAAGGATATCGCACATAATGTCAGAGCAGACTTGAGAATGTGGGAATATCAGAATGAGCAGCGCTCATATATCGGTTTCCGTTGCGTTAGAACGCAAGTGGGCTTTGCAAAAGGTCGCAAGTAATTTGGTACTAATGATAAAACATTTGGAAAATGGGTAAGATAAAAAAATATAAAAACAGTGTAGAGGCTTTTCTTTCAGGAGAAAAGGGACAGAGATTTTTCAATTTCGCATATAGTATAGGTGCGGCAGTCGTTATCTGGGGAGCACTGTTCAAGATATTGCACTTGCCGGGTGGCAATGCACTTTTGTCAATCGGTATGGGTACCGAGGTATTGATGTTTGTTTTGACGGCTTTTGACCGTCCTCCAAAAGAATATCATTGGGAAGAGGTTTTCCCTGTTCTTGCAACCAATAATCCTGAGGACCGTCCGGATTTTGAAGGTGGTTCTGTTGTTATTGGTGGCGGTTCTGCTGCTGGCGGTGCATCCGTTGCAGGCGTGGCAACTGCTCAGGTCGGTGCTACTGGAAATGTTGCCGTAGGTGGCGATGGCGTTATGAGTGTTAACGACAGATATGTTCAGCAAGTTGCAGCAATTACAGAGCAAATGGAGCAGTTGAGACAGACAACAGAGGCGTTGAATAAGGTTTCTACCGTTCTTCTCGACAGTTACCGTGCAATCACTGACAATTCTGAAAATATCACTCAAAGTTCAACAGGCTATGTTGAGCAGATGACAAGTTTGAACAGAAATATTGCCGGTTTGAACACAATCTATGAAATTCAATTAAAGAGCATTTCTTCTCAACTTGACAATATTGACAAGGTAAATACCGGTTTGAAGGATATCAGCAGAATGTACGAGCAATCTGCATCAGAAAGCAACCGCTATTGTGAGGAAACTCAGAAGATGGCGCAGTATATGAAGCAGTTGAATTCTGTATATGAGAAGATGATAACTGCAATGACTATCAATATGTACCGTCCGATGGTTTCTCCAGAAGACCTTGCGCCGAGCAAGCCTGCAGAGAAGGAGAAATCAAGTGAAGAAAATAAAAGTGAGAATTAAAGGAGCGTAGAAAATGGGTTCAAACGGAAACGTAACAAGAATGTCCCCCCGTCAGAAGATGATAAACTTGATGTATATCGTCTTGACGGCTATGCTGGCGTTGAACGTGTCGAGTGACGTTCTAAACGGCTTTACCCTTGTGGAAAGCGGTTTGGTTCGCACAAACAGGAACGTCAGTGATAGAAATAGCGCCCTTTATCAGAAACTGGAAGAATTTACAAAGAAAAATCCGCAGAAGGGACGCGTCTGGTATGAGAGGGCGACTAATGTAAGGCTAACAACAATGAAACTTTATGCCTATGTTGACTCTTTGAAACTGGCTATTGTTAAAGATGTTGACGGTGAAGAGGCGGATGTTGAAAATATTATCCAGCAAGATAATCTTGAGTCTTCTTCTAAAATTATGATAGCATATCGTAATGGCGAAATTCTCAAGGAAAAATTGGGAAATTACGCAAAGTATATTTCTCAGTTTGTTGGTGATACCCTTAAGCAGCAGACTATTGCTAAGGCTTTGTCAACAGAGGCAATGGCAATGAAGGACGGCAAAAACGTCAAAGTTCCTTGGGAGGTTAGTTTGTTCGAGAATATGCCTGTTGTTGCAGCGGTAACGTTGTTGACAAAGATTCAAAACGATATCCTCTTCGCTGAAGGAGAGGCGTTGAATGCGTTGCTTAATAATGTTGATGCAGGCGACGTAAGGGTAAACCAGTTGGAGGCTTTCGTTATTCCAAATTCACGCTTGGTGATGAGGGGCGGCAAGTACTCTGCAAATATTGTTCTGGCTGCTGTTGATACAACACAACGCCCCGTTATCTATATCAATGGTAACAAGTTGGCAGGTGAAAATCACACTTATGAGGTGGCTACAGGCAGAACGGGCAAGTTTGATTATAAAGGCTATCTTGAGGTCGTTAAAGGTGATGGAACAACATCACGCTATGACTTTAATTCTGATTATACGGTTATTGAGCCGATGGCAACGGTATCAGCAACGATGATGAACGTTCTTTATGCTGGTATTGAGAACCCTATAAGTATATCAGTGCCGGGAGTTCCTCAAAATGCCATTAACGCGCAGATGACCAATGGTTCGCTGACACGATCTGGCGATTCTTGGATTGCCCGTCCTGCAAAAGTTGGCGACGAGTGCGTTATTACTGTCAATGCCACTATGGACGGCAGGTCTCAGACTGTTGCAACAACGCAGTTCCGTGTACGCAAGTTGCCAGACCCAATGCCATATATCGCATATAAAGACGGTAAGGGCAATGACTTGAGGTATAAGGGCTCCAAACCATTCTCTAAAACTCTATTGCTTGCAACGTCTGGCATTGAGGCTGCTATCGATGATGACTTGTTGAATGTTCAGTATAAGGTTTTGTCATTCCAGACTGTTGTTTTCGACTCTATGGGTAATGCAATCCCTGAAAATTCAGATGGCGCTAAATTCTCAAGCCGTCAGAAGCAGAGTTTCCAGCGATTGTCTCGCGGAAAGAGATTCTTTATCTCTCGTGTGAAGGCTATCGGTCCTGATGGTATTACCAGAGACTTGGCTCCGATGGAGGTTATTATAAACTAATTGACACAGTAAAAACATACCACAATATATGAAAAATATAAAAAGTATCTTGGCGGCTTTGCTGATTGTTGGGGTGTCAGTCCCGGCTTTTTCGCAGGTTGTTAGAAAAAAAGATAAGAAAGAGAAGTCTGAGGATAATACACCAGGCGTTACTTTCCGAATGAAGGAATTTTACGAAGAGACTCCAGAATCGGATGCTAACCTGATGTGGATGAAAGTTATATATCGTCAACTTGATTTGAATAAGATTGAGAATATGACTTTATACTATCCTGAAGAGCCGACTGAAAATCAGGAGAGCCTTTTCCGCATTATAATGAAATTGCTGACTAGTGGTAAGGTTTCTGCTTACGAGTATCTTGACGGCAGGGAGGTTTTTACTGACAAGTACAAAATCAAGGTTGGTGAAACGCTTGACCGCTTTCAAATTCTTTACAAACCAGCAAAGGGCAGTACTGAAAAGAATCCGAAATATATTGTTGAGGAGAGTGACGTTCCTTCAAATGAAGTTCTCAGTTATTATATCATAGAGCGCTGGGTTTTCAATAGTAATGTCAATAAGACCGAAACAAAGGTTGAGGCTATCTGCCCGGTTCTTCATCGCTCTGATGACTTTGGCGGTGAGCCAATCAAGTATCCGATGTTTTGGATCAAACTTTCAGAGTTGAGACCTTATTTGACTCAGCAAAGCATCTTTGTTGATGACGATAATAACCTTCCTAAATATACCTTTGATGATTTTTTTCAGTTGGGAATGTATAAGGGCGAAATTTATAAGACTCGAAATTTGCGTAACCGCTCATTGATGCAGATGTTCCCTGACCCAGATGATTACAAGCAGGCTCAGGACAGCATCGAGAACCGCTTGAAGAAATTCGACAAGGGATTGTGGGTGCCTACGCGTGAGGAGATGGAAGCCAAGGCAGCAGCTGAGGAAGAGGCACGCTTGAGGGCTGAAGGCAAATCGGATGATATCGTTATTAAGGAACGTGACGGAGATGCGGATACAGATGCCGTTGTTGAAGAGGAAGAAGAGCCGGCAAAGAAGACTGTTAGAAACAAACGCTCTTCGAAGCGCTCTGAAGACAAGGCAAAGAAGGAACAGAAGTCTAAAAAGAAGAAATCTAAGGCTAAGAAATCTTCAGTAGGCAAAAAGTCAAATTCTGGAGCCGTCCGCTCAGTAAGAAGAACAAGATAAACAGTATTGGTAATTTGACGGATTATGATGGTTAATACCATTGTAGTCCGTCTTTTTTTTACATAAAATTAAACTGTTAAAGAGTCTTAAACTCCCTATGTAAAGCGATATTATTTATAATTTTGAATCAGTTTAAAATTACATAAAACCAATAATAATGAAAACGTTTAAATTACTATGTTTGCTTGGTGTCTTGTCGGTATCAAGCACTTTTACTGCGAAGAATACCATAAACATCAAGGGCGTTGATTATGGTGTTGATACAGTTGTCTATAAGCATAATATAGGACCGGGAACAACTTATGCGTTCTATAATCTGCCTGAGAGACCGCTAACCTTGCATGTTATGGAGGTTGACATGACAAACCCGTACGTTGATATCGAAACTTGTCTTGCAGGAGATAGTGCTGTTGCAACGCGAACAACATCTGGCATGTATGCTGATAATGACCGTCCTGGGCATGATATGATTGGTGCTACAAACGGTGACTTTTGGCAGTATGTTGACCCTATTGAAATCGGTATTCCGCGAAGCGGTCAGTTCCGCCAAAATGAATGTGTCGCTAACCCTACAGGTCGCGCTTCTTTCATCCTTTCCGAAGACCGTCTAGGGTATATTGACGTTGTTGATTTCCGTGGCACGCTGACTTGTGGCGAAACATCTCATAGAATCCATACAGTAAATACTCAGCGCCTTGAGTGGGAAGATACTAAGGGAGATTTGATGATTCTTTACACAAACAGTTATGGTAAATACACACATAAGACATCAGGAGGCACAAAGGCTATTATCCGTCCTAAGAGCGGAAACCTTTTCTTCTCGGCGAATGAAAATATAGAGTGTGTTGTTGAGTCAGTATTTGATAACCCGGGCGTTTCTCCTATTCCGGAAAATTCTGCTGTCCTCTATGGCGTTGGACCGGCTTCTGATTATCTTAAGACATTGAAGGCAGGAGATAATGTCACTGTTTTTCTAAAGACAGATATGCGTAAGCAACCTGGTTTCTTGAAAAACTTTAGAGAGCAAATTGGTGGAAGCAATGAGTTCGTTTTGCTTGATGGAGAACCTGTTGGTGATCAAGAAGCGCAGCATCCGCGTACAGCAATCGGCGTTTCTAAAGACAAGAAAAAATTGTTCTTTGTTGTCATTGACGGTCGTCAGCCGGATATTTCACAAGGAGCAAGCATCTATACTATCGGCAGTTGCTTGAAGTTCCTCGGTGCATACGAAGGCGTTAACCTTGATGGTGGCGGTTCTACTTGTATGGTTGTTAATAAGGATATTAAGAATAGTCCGAGTGACGGTAAGGAGCGTGCCGTTGGTAATGGTATGCTTATTTACTCCAATGCTCCAGTTGATGATGAAATTGCCATACTTGAATTTATGGAGCGTCCTTACGTTATTCCAATTTCTGTTCAGTTCCGCCCGATTATTAGAGCATTCAATAAATATGGCGTTTTGAAGAGCAAAGACCTTGCTGAAGTTAAGTTGACTTGTGACCCTCAAATCGGTACAATAACAGATAATAATGTCTTTATAGCTACTGACAAGGTAGCGGAAGGATATATAACTGCAACCTATAAGGGTATATCGGTTAAGCGAAAAGTAAAAACAAGTATTGCACCGCTTTCTTTGGTTTACGACAAATATTTGATTGACAATCTACACACAGTGCCTATTGAAATGCAGTCAATCATAGGTATTACCGTAGATAAGGTTGACCCTAATTCTATTATCTGGCAAGTGGAGAATCCAGAAGTTTGCCGTGTTGACCGTGGCTGCATTACTGGTTTGCAGAATGGTTCAACAAAGGTTGTTGGTGCTTCTGAAAATTTCACAGGTGCTGTAAATGTTACCGTTGAGAATCCAGTTGCTGGCAATATGCCGGTTATTTATCCGTCATTCCCGTCAGAAGTTGCTATAAAGCAGACTGGTGGTACTGGCATTAAGATGACTGAGTTTGAGAAGGGCTTCAAGTTGACATATACCGGTAACGGAGCTTCTCGTGGCGCTAATATCTCAATTAATCAACCTATGACAATATGGGGCCTTCCTGAAAGTGTCCGCATAAAAGTTAATCCTGGAGATGCAACTATCAAAAGAATTTCTATGTCTGCCGAAAATGCACTTGGAGAGCGTATTGGAGCATGGGAATTTACAAATTCGCCAGTTCCAGGCAATGCTGAGTCCACATACGAGTTGAAGATTGACTGGTGCGACGTTTCAAATGTAGCAGTATATCCAATCACAATCAATGCTTTGCGATTTGATATGGGAGCATCTAAAAAAGGACAGGAATTTGCAATCGAGGTTCCGTCATTTGAAGCAATCTATCCGTTATATGGTGGCATTTCAAGCAGTATCATTGCTCCTGATAATGCAAATGTTTATCCGAACCCTGTTAATGCAGGTGAAGCGTTCAGCGTTGATGTTGAGGGTAATGCTGTTATTGATGTATATTCTTTGAATGGGCAGAAGGTGTTGACTGCTAATGTTGACGGTCCGACTTCGTTTACAACAGAAGGTATGACAGCAGGCATCTACTTTGTTACAGTTAAAAATGGCAATGGCGTTAAGACTGCTAAGTTGATTGTTAAATAAGCCGTTAGGCATTTAGCATAATAAAAACGAGGTGCGTCGCAACATGCGATGCACCTCGGCTTTTGTATTGTGATTGCATTTTGTTAGATTTAATTCATACATGCAAACAACTATATAGCTTTCTATGGCTTGAATTTTAGCTTGGGATTGAATTTTAAAAGGATTGGACCATATTTATTAATCTCTTCATCAGTCATTAACCTGGCCTTATTAGATTTTCGTTTAAAATGGTCTTTCCTTCTTCCCGTTTTATTGTCTTTTCTTTTTGTTACAGTGTATTCTTGTACGTGAACTACTCATTTCGGAAAAATTTCTGTAATGTTACCGTACTTGTCTTTGTTTTTATGAGTATGGTTCCAATCGAAATCTTGTAGCATTTTCTTGTTAGAGCCGTATAATTTTGCTTGTACTGCGATTTTGTCTTTATCGGAATAAAAATAAATATCGCATGTTTTTGCGTAAGCAGGCAAGTGAGGATGCTCAGAGTCAATACCACTCTTATCTGCAATCAATTTCCCTGTAACCCCGTTTATTGTCACTCTTGGAGAGAGTGTCGTATAAAGATAGGAATGAAAATCATTCCGACCATTTATTGCTGATTTTTGCTCTCCCATAGGCTATAAGTATGCATAATTGTGATTGTAGTCAAACCCATTGTAATCAATCTTTCTCAACCATTCCCAAAAAGACATTTCTATAGATAGGAAATTACTTTTTTTCATATTGATGTTTAGAGCTTCTGAAAGATTCATGGTGTGTATCTCTTCTTTTCTGTTGTCCCATTTTCCCTGTCCTACTATGAATTCATCATATTGAGTGCGCAGAAAATATATTTGTTCTGGATTCGAAGTTTCCGACAAAAGTAATTCAGAGCATGGAGCGAGTTCTGTTAGCATTTTTTTGTACAAAGTTTCGAAGAAAATACGTTCGTTTTCGCTAATGTAGTTATTTTCTATTTTATTGAATAGTGTTTCATCTTCAGGCCAGAGAGAATTTTCTATCATCTCTTTATCTATATGTTTCATTATCTGTGGAATTTTGAAATTTGATCTTTTATATTAATAATAGGGGTGTTGAAACCAGGAATATCCACTCCCATACCATAAACAATTACAAGTGTGGGAGATAGTTTTTCCTCCAGTGTCCTCATCGCATATTGCCATAGTAAGGAAGCGGCTTTATTCCATAGTATGCCTATTCCGCAGACTCCTATGACGCTGTTTTGAGGCAATCCCTCAAAGCAGTATTTAAAGGAATCAGCATTTCCCCAGCTGGCTGTTGGAATTACATTAAAGCTGCCGTTTTGCCAGTGTGCACCTGCAAATCGTGACAAATATACATTATGTTTGTTAATTTGAGACGGTACATCCACAAAAAGGGAATAGTTAGGAGAGAATAAACAGTCAAACTTAGATAGCTTATAGGTTGTCGCTTCAAGATGCTTATCGCATGCAGTCGCAAATTTGTAGTCGTGTGTAAAAAAAATGGATAGCTTGCCCCTTTCCATCCAATTTTCTATGGTTGGCAAACGGATGAAAATCAAAATCTACAGAGCCATTATATGCTTTAAGAATTGGGAACTCATTGGTTTCGCTAAATTCCATTCCTTCCAAAAGGTGTACGTTGTTTTGCTCTATAACGCGTCGCTTATGGTTTGACAAATTATTATGCGATTGTTGCTTGCCTGAGGATATGCATGAAAGAAGATACATATCCTTAGCGTTAAATAATGTTTTTTTATATTTCATAATTTAGTCTATTTAAAATTTCCATAATTATAGTACTTGTTAGAATCATTATATGTTAATTATTGGATTAGTTTAAGAGATTAAGATGTTTAAATGTAAGTCTGAAAAATAGACATTAGTATTTTGTATAGTATTTATTTTATCATTATCACCTCCTTTCCTCCCAAATTAAATATCATTTTATGGTCTTTTTTGTATTGGTATTAAAACAATCTTCATTTACAAAGTTATAAATGATTCTGTGATAAAACAACCATTTATTGCTATTCGACGTTATTCTAAGTGTGAAATATTTGTAAGTAACAGTATATCTGTAAGATGTGTGTTGTGTCTTGAGAAATTTGTTGATTTATCAACAAGCTATGTCAAAATCATTAATAATTTGAGTTTTTAAGTTCATATTTTCATTAGATATTTTATCACTTATTTGTTCGTTAAAAGATAAAAAATCTCTATCTTTGTAAGGAGAAATTTCGAAAATATATGGCATTTGTCGAAAAACAAACATTCAAATGCGTTATTTTCATAGAGTCTTACTTCTTAAAAATAAGATGCTAAGACTATACATATAGAAAGGCGTTTACTACGCTTTGGTTTTGACGTTCTGAAACTTCGCAAATTTCAAATTGTCTGTCAAAAACAAAGCAACGTGAATGCCCCTTAGGTATGGTATATTCATACTTCATATACCAATAAAGCCATAAGTGTGTATTTACATTATTGGCTGGTGAAGGTATTGAGATGTGTTATACATATCGGCGTGGGGCTTATGCGTTGCTCGTTTCGACAGACAGGGCAATGCGAAGGCCTCAGAACGTGAAGCGAGCGACAGTGCAGGGCTTCACGCTTTTTTATGTCTTGAAAAATACAAATTAATAACCAGCGGTATTTGTAGTCCTTAACCGCCAAAAGATAGTATAATAACTTATATTTCAGCAAAACAGAGAACATCATTATTTCTTAGGAATTTTTTAAACATACCGTTAATTATAATTACTGAATAACTAATAATAAATTTAGATCATTAAAATCAAAAATTATGAAGACAGTACTTTTTGTGGCAATATGTTTATTTGCCTCTTTAACAAACAGAGCCCAAGAATTCAAATTTGAAAAAATAATTGAATCTGGGAAAAACAAAACCGAATTATACTCGAATACAAAGATGTTCGTTGCGGATTGTTGGAGTTCTGCACAAGATGTTGTGCAGAACCAAGACGACACTGCTCACACAATCCAAATAAAGGCGACACAATTATTTGGATTAAAAGCAAGTATGGGGTTCAGTAATATTTATATATATAAATATACAGTTAAATTTCAGGCAAAGGATAATAGATGTAGAATTCAAATATATGATATTGAATGTACTGATGCATATCAAAATGGATTAGGTACTGAAGTTAAAATACCGAAAATACAACCGTTTACCGGTGATAACCCAAACCAGACAACCAAAAAGATGGGAAAAGGTATTTCAAAAAAGAAGGCAGTCGAATTGATGCAAGATTTAAAAGCTTTTTTTAATTCAATAATAGGTTCTTATGAAAAACAGTTAGAAGTAATAGCAGATGACAACTGGTAATATTTAGTATACCGTGATTAATATTTTTAGTTTAGAGATGGGATAGTTGTAATAGTATTTATATTATGAATAGGATGTGGCGGACGAATGCGAGAATTGTTCGG
>ENA-ORPF01002626-ORPF01002626.1-human-gut-metagenome-genome-assembly--contig:-NODE-2626-length-11825-cov-2.448173_pt1 | contig 11825 bp, 7 predicted proteins | sample MGYA00242140_ERZ509070 | MGnify/ENA primary metagenome ERZ509070 (study PRJEB26280, sample SAMEA2338713) | human gut metagenome | biome: human gut; feature: human-associated habitat; material: faeces... | reverse complement strand
TAGGGAAGAATACTGATAAAATCGACAAATGCCTGTTCCGTGATTTCAGGCCGGGAAATTAAGGTGGTGTCAGCAAAATTGAAATAATCCCAGTAATGTACGGCCAGATAAGCAGCCCGTTCTGCGGGATCCGTCAGAAGAACAGGTACCTCGGGTAACCGAAACTCCTCCGTCGTTCGTTGCGCCTGAGCGAAGGACATAAGTCCGATACAGAAGATACACGCCCAAAGGGTTAGATTCAGAATTTTCATGTCGCTTGGTATTATGATTTATGAAAAACTCCGAACGTGGAAGCGTCCGGAGTTTCCGATTGTATCATTCAAAATATCAGTTACCGGTAGCCGCTTGAAGTTCAATATCCGGCTTTGCGAACAGCTCAGCCAAATTATCGTAGATTTTGTGATAAACGTTTCCGGCAGTATCCTCGTAATGCAACTCGATTTTGTCGGAATACCAGTTGAACTCGTACTCCCTGCGCAGGCGCAATTCATATCGGCCGTCAGCCGTAACGGTAACCGAACCGATACGACTGTTGTTGCCGACACGCTCGAAAGAGACGAACGCACCGACAGGCACATCCTTTACACCGTCAGCGGCTGCATAACGGAGCGTTCCCGTAATCGACCGGTTGGTTACCCGGAAAGTCTTACTATAATACACTACTTGTTTCTCGTTGGAGGAAATCGTGATGTCGCCCGCACTTACAATGCTATTTGTGATAAACGGCAAGGTTTTACGCTCTCCGTTTTGGTTTACTGAAATAGTCGTTGTATTGTCTATGTTTTCGATTGCATTTGTACCATAGTTACGTTCGGCCTCCCTGTCAGCCTCCACTGTATAAATGAAACGTCCCGGAACCGCAGGATCGGCCTTTAGTTTCGTTCCATTCAATTTGTTTGCCGCCAAGCGGTTTTCATCAATCTTCAGCATGGGCGCATCGATATAAATTTCGAACTCATTGCCGAACGGATCTACCGAGTTTCCGTCCGATCCGCAAAAACTGGTCACGTCAATGGCAATATCCACCTCCTGTTCGGGTTGATAAGTCCATACCAAAGGGGTTACCACTTCAGGAATATCTGCCGCTGAAGCGGACCTATCCGGTTCGTCATCTTTCCCTTTCCAATCCTCACCGGCATATTTTACACGTGCCCCGAAACGGAACGGATTGTAATTGACCAGCTCAAACGTAACGCTTCGGTATGAATTACCGGCATATATACCCATATCACCGGCATCTGCCGCCAGTACCGCCTCATTACCGGGTTGGTTCGAGGCAATCCTGACCACTTCCGCGCTTTTTGCCCGGTTCGTGTACATATAAATCGAATATTTACCGGTTTCCGTCGGACTGCCGGGCTTTATCGGTTTGAACATCAACATACGACCGCCTGCCGGATTGTTCTTTCTCCACCACATATCTGCCTCGTCAGTATAGAAATTACAGTCAAACGACACAATATCGGCTTCCGACGGATCTTTATAATCCGACAAATACTGTGAATATAGCAAGAACTCATCTTTCTCTCCGGCGTTGAACGGTATTCCTCTTTGGTCATCTTCCACTTCATCGCCTTGTTTCTGCATGAGTTGCAGATCAAACTGCACCTTAGCATTGACCTTCTGCGGCACCAGGCGGTATAACACATACTCGTCATCTGCATATCCATCCGGATTTTGGGTAGGATCGGCGCTATACGCTTTCAGTCCCGTTACCGTGATGGACTTACGGGTGTCAGAGAACGTAAATTCCCGAGTCATGGTTTCGAAGTGTTCGGCCTCAATATAGAGCGTCCCTTTATATCCGGCAGCCTGTGACAGGATATTCTCGAAATAAACCCGTTGCACACCGGCCTGTTCGACCGTATATAGAAATTTATAGTCCGGTTCCGTTTTGATGTCTCCACTACTGTACCACTCCTTGTCGCCATTACGGACCACGGGCAATGCCATACCTGCCTCGTAACGTATATCCAATTCGTTGGCCGATAGGTACACTTTCATCGGGAACAGCTCGTCAGGACATGTTTCGGGAATGGTAAACATCACCGTTACGTGCGAACGGTCTTCGGTTGGATTATTCTCGTTTATTTTTCCGTACACCTGCGTGCCTACCCATGAAGGAGTGAATGCCTGTCTCTTCACTGTGATCACTTTAATTTTGCGTTGCAGACGTCCTTTCTTTACAAGCAATGTACCTTCCAGCTTCTCGTTATTTTCCAAAGGGAGCAGAGAGATGACGATACTGCCCTTACCAATCCCGTCTTCAATCTCAAAACTTTTGTCTATATTTTGTCTAGCCACAAGGTTATCTATCCACGAGACATCTGCCTTATCGTCTTCTGTTATCGTCGTTCCGTTTTTACCTTTAACAGTATAAGAAAGTGTGTAGTTTCCGGTTCCACCCGTAGCGTCTCCATCTATTATATAGTTGGTCTTTTCAACCGTGAGAATGTAATTCTGATCCTCTACCTCGTTCACCTCATCGGAAATGGAGATCCAGACGTTGTTCGTGGCCGCTGCTGTCAATGCAGCGGCGAAGTTTTCCTGTCCAAAAGAAAGGGCTCCCTTGATATTCAACTTGTAATGATGGTTACGGCGTATGAGAATCTGATCGCCTTTTTCGTCAATCAGCATCACCCGATAATATTTTTCCGTGGACTCACCCGGAACATGTCCGCGAATGATGATACTGACAGGATCATCTGCGCTGTTTTCACTTTCGAAGATATACTGTTTCGTGGCCGTGGTCACGTCCGTGATGTCGCTCATCCTGGCATCATTCTGCGGAAGTGTGACAAACGGATCGTCTTCGCCCGGCCACTCGAAATCGAATCCCTTTTCCGGGTGATAGGGAGCTACCGTACCAAAGGCATTCGTGTTATAGGCTACAAAACCCGTCACCTCTATCCACCCGTTGATCGGATTGTCGATGGAAACCTGCGCATGGTTGCGGATCATCTTTATCGTATTTCCCTTGTCGGCCATCTGAGCATCGATCTTACTATCGTTATCCGGATCGCAGGTAAAACGTGCCCAATAGATCATACGCCCCGACGAGCCCTCCCGCAGAGCCATAACCTCGGCCTCCGATTTGTTACGAAATTTATCCTCCTTGAATTCCGACATATTCTGATTGGCGAGAAAATGTACGGTTCGGGTATTTTCAGGCACTTCGGCCTCGAAATTTCCTGTTAAGCCGGCTCCATTCCCGGTAGGGGTAACTTTGGCCTCGACGGTCGTGGTGAAAAGACCGTAACTGTCGAAACAGAACAGTGTCATGTCCTGTACACCACCTCCGTCGGGATCGACCGAACGGGTTACCACCTCCTGCATAGCCGGAATATCGGCACTGAACCGAAGGGCCACGTAACCTTCATGTGCCGTGGGCATCGAGTCCAGCAGATCATCTTGCCGGCAAGAGACCAGTAGCACAGCCAAAGTTATTGCCGTATGTATTACTCTTTTTATCATAGTCTTATCCTTTATCTGTTCTTCGTACTAATTACCGGTCTATTTGCCATTGTAAACGTCGCGGACACAACGAACACCGGTTCCATTCATATTGTTTTTAGAATTGGATACCCTGCCGCTTGCACTATAATAATATGCAGCATTTAACAGATAATCTATAGCATCTGCATCTGCATTTTCTGTTCCTTGAAAATCCATGATAATCTTCAATTCGGCCTCGGTTGGCAAACGCCAATCGTCATACACCGTTCCATCCTCTGCAACCTCCACATAATTAGCGCAATGCTCCCGTGCAACCCTCAAACTATTGTCGCTGTCATCCAATGTCAAATTTCCAGCCCCCAACATAAAGCCACCTAATGAAGATGCAATCATAAAAGATGGGGAGACCAGTTGAGCATTATCTTTTCCGGGATCTGTAACCATCAGTCCGGGATTACTTTCGTCTTCAATCAATCGAGGACGTCCCACTGTATATTTATTCGATGTTGCTGTTAATCGAATATGGTACAAACGTCCATTGTATTCTCCTGTGCTGCTTGTCTCTCTCTGATTCCCACTATTCCAATAATAGTGCAGAATGGTTGATTTTCCGTTCGTTACACTGGAAACAAACTTAGATCGGAAAAAACCGCTGGATGTATTAGTTTCACCCAACCAACCTTCTGATGCTTCGTAATCATATTGTCCGTTCCAGCTGGATATATTTCTCGTGGCAAGGCTGATTCCGTATATACGGTCTCCCATATACTCATACGTGGTAGGCCGGGCGTTATCTGTTTTAAAATCGTCACGATAAGAATACCAACTCTGTATGTTTATGATGTACTCCAACGGGTACTGGATAATTTCGACCTCACGTTCTACCTGATCATCATTAAAGACTTTCACTTTGATATAGCGGATCGTGTTGTTGGTCGGTACCGGGCTATGAATGCCGATATTTCCTGTTACATCAGGCTCGGGGGTTATGGTGATTTGCCTGAGAGTCTGAGCATCTACAGAACGTTGCACTCCGAACTTGTCGTAATAATAAGCGCTTACAACTTCAGCATGTACTTCCGATGACGATGCAAATCGCAGTGTAGTATTGTCATCCGCCATATTATGCATCTCTATCTCGTTTTCATTCAGCGTCAGGTAGACCGGACGATCATCCTCACCGCCAATCAGAATCATCTGTTCGTTCCAGTCCTGCACAGAATAAGTCATATCAGTCAATTCAACCGGTTTTGACGGGTCGTTGGCTCCGGGCGCATTCACACTGACTACCACCTCGTAGCAGGTATTACGTTCCAGTGCTTTCTTTTCGCTGACAGGGATCTGGTACCAGTTGCTCTCACGAAGCTGTGCATCGTCTCCATCCCCCTCATACTTCATGGGAATATTCACAACCAGACGTACTTCCTTTTCAAGCGCACTTTCGTTTATCCACGTATGAGCATAGGTATAGGCGGTCACGGTAATTAAATCCGCAGTCCAGTTGAAATAGCTGCCGGAGGACTTATCGGTATCTGTCAGATCAGCCGTACCGTTTACATCCGCTATTACCGATGTTGTATAAGGCATGTTGCGCAAATAATATCCTGCATTATGGGCTTCCTTACTGTCATCGAACGTTACTCTGTCACCCTTCTGTATCCTGACGACAATCTTGGCTGCCGCACGGCGTAAGGTAACCTGCAGTTCCGTATTGTCCGTAGCCGTTCCGTAGTTTAGAGTTACCGTTTCGGGGGCATTGGGTTCATCGGTTCCAGCATAAGCCACACCGTCCATCAGAAAAGTCCGCGGGGCACCGCTCACCTGCGATAATCCTGTCATGTGGATATTCCGGTCGCTCTGCGTCATGGCCTTGAGTTTATTCAGATCGAAATCTTTGGCATCGAATATTTCCGCCAGAGCTGTGCTGTTGGCAATCAGGTATACCCAATACTTTGTGTCTTTATTGAAACTGCTCCTCTTAGCTGTTAAGGTGATCTTACCGTTACCGGTTTCACTGCCCTCCACCCGCTCGTGCCATTTCCAATCTCCGTTCTCTTCGAAAATCACAACGTCGATATGGTTGACGGCCATTTCCACTCCGGGTTCATTGCCGGCACGGCTCACAGGCAACGTCTCCGACGATAGATTAAGAATGATGCTATTACCGTTCTTTTCCATGCTTCTGCCCGAAATATCGTCGTCTTTTTCACAGGCGGTAAGAAACAGTACCGCCATGCCACAAACAATAATATGATATACTAGCTGTTTCATCGCTCGTTAGTTATTTATGGGTACTTCGATCTGTTTTATCACAATTGCCTCGGGAATGTTACTCCCCTGCCATTTCAAGGAAGCGCTCTGCCCGTTAATTAATAACAATGAACTACCTGTCTGATCCCACGCCGGCGTGTAAGAGATAGCGAGACTTACCGTTTTGTCCACATTTGTGGACTTCAATGCCTTGATCTTGATTTGGTAGGGGTCAGAGGAAGCCACATAATTTCCCGGATCGACAAGCACTCCTTTTTGATAAACCGTTATCTCAAAATCTCCAGCTGTGGCATCAAGCAATGTGGGAACCCATATCTGTTTATCAGGCCCGAATATCGAGAATGTGAAAGAGTAACTGCCCTCCTCAGAAGTAGCATCGTTATTGTACCAAATAGTCGGTTGGCTGTATTGTCCATCTTCCGGTACCGAGCTTCCGTCAGCAGGTGTTATCGGATTGTCGTAACTCGGATAATCAAAAGTGATATTGTAATTCTCCTTATTCCAGTCGGCCACCTTATATTCGACGGTTATCTTACCATCGTTGTGCATCAGGCAACAGACCGTATAATATTTATTCCTTTCGATAGGAGGCATATATACGAAACCGCTTCGGGCGTTTCCATCGAATTCATAGTCTACCCGAAGAACATTACCGTCGTTATCCCCCTTAACGTCCCATGAGGTACTACCCCAAGGGTTTTCGAAAAGATAGAAAGATTCGTTCAGAACAGGTGTATAGTTCGCCGGGTTTTCCTTATCGGTTTGCGAGGCATTCTCAGCTAAAGTTTTCGTTACCTCTTCTTCGACAACTTCGAGGCTGATATCACCTGTAATACCTGTTATCGCTTTCAGTGTTTCATCAGTTTGCGGCATCAGGTAATTGCGTGTCCTTGTTCCGGATGCCAGTACGGTCAATCCGGTAACACGCAGACTGCTATTCTCTCCGACAGGCTTGGCTGCGAATACGCCGAGCTTACCTATCGGGCGTTTCAGTTCAAACGTAAGGTCCTGCCGAAGCAACGTGTGCCCTGCATGTCCGGGATCGGCCGGGGTCTTATCCGACAACTGCGTCAAGTCGATTGTTTCCGTCTGTTTGCAAAACATCGGCAAACCTTTCGACGTATTCAGCTTCGTGAATGTAAAATGGTTCAACTGGGTTTCCGTTGTGTTTTCCGTCAATAAGACAGAAGAACCCGGTGTTTCCATGGCCGCTTCGTTGGCCACGACATAGAAGTCCACCTTCTGTGTCATGGTGGAATACATGGTCAGGTGCATCAGGAACGAGGGATTGTTCACGTCCAGTCCGTCTTTCGTGTAGAAGTGTCCGGCCGGTTGTCCATCAACAAAAGCGTATACGCGCAACGAGTGCAGAACAGTCTCGTTGTTTGTGGGAATACCGTCGGTCTCCTCTACGGCCCGGGTGCCTATGTTCAGTTGCACCAACGCATCACCCTTTTCAGAGGGGACTGTATATTTTTCTTTGATACAGCCGGAGAGCAGAGAAGCACAACAGCCGAATAAGAACACCGCATAAAGTATCTTTCTCATGTTTCACATATTTTAAGGGTCTTAAAATTCAGGTTTCACTTGCTCAACATACCATTCGGGAACGGTGACCTTTATCGCGCCCGCCTTGAATTCGATCCGGATCGGAATCAGCACCTCTTGTTTAGAACAATCGATCATAGGGTTAGCAGCCAAAAAATCAGCCAGGTTGATCTCCGCCAGCAACTCTTCCCCGGAAGCCTGACGCAGACAGACGTTCACGTCCCTGTGATTCATGTGCCGCATTATGTTGGCACGAGCCGTCAGCAATTTTTTGTCGGACTCATATGTAGTTTCAAGCAAATAATCCGTAGCCTCTCCGCATGCCCGGTTCTCGAAATCGGTACAAGGCGAGACACCACATATCTCAAGTACAGGCAATGAACCTGCACGTTTTCCCACAGCGGGAATCCCAACCACTTCTACGAACAAATCGTAGTGGGAGCTGGCAAATTCTATCGTTTTGGTCTGATCATCCTCTTCCCTGCCGGTAAAAGGCAGCACGGTATAGGACGTTGAAGCGTGATAAAGAGAGTCGTTGCCGGAAACCTGTTTATCGGCAAAATAATCCCCGTCAGCAAATACTATTTTGTTAAAGTCACAAGTGGTGAGGCCCTCCACTCTCGTGTGATGGGTGTTTCCCACGCAGACGATCCTGTAATCCCCGGCTTTGAGCGGGGGAAGCAAAGCCGTACGGCTTGCTAACTCATCGTCGGATAAAGTATGCGAATTGACGCATTTATTCTCTGCATCGAAAACATACATTTCCACCCGGCAGATCTTGTCGGGGAATATCTCCGTCGTACCATCTCCCTTATAGCTGAGTGTCAACCTGTTGATGCTAAAACAGTCATCTATATCCTCATCGATACAAGAAGTTAACGCACCTCCTAACAACGCCAGACAGAAAACAATACTCGTCAATTTCATAAATCTTATTTTTATTTCATCAAGGAGAAAAAAGAGGGGGGAAGACGGGATACACCCGCCATTCCGCACCCTTTAATAATTATTAGAATTCAGGAGAAACAGGGACGACAGTCCAGTCTGCCACATCCACATTTAACTCCACGCAACGCTCAGGTTCGTCGAAATCACCATCCGTGAACGAGTAGAGCACCCGGTAGATCTTTCCTGATGTAAAGGCAGAAGCATTGGTAAACTGTCCGCGTAAATAGAGAGGCACCTCTGAATTACTGTTCACACCGCGCAGGGCGAGCAACAACTCAGGATTCTTAGCAGCATCCGTCACGTGTGCTAAACCGTAAGTGATGATTCCGGCGGCATCTTCTCCATCTTCAGCAGGATCGGTAATATCCGTACCATCTACGAATTTTTTCCCGCCGACAGCCAATTCTAAATTCAATTCATCGGCCCACGGTGCGGAACGATCTTCGATCCAACCCCATACTTCCGTATGATCGATAGTTTCAAATACTTTAGTATCCTCCACAGGAAGTTTAGACACGAAATTAGACTGTGTATAGTAATTGTTCAATGCTATTTTCTGTAACTTGACAGAGGTATACTTGGGAACATCTCCCTCTTGGGTATACTGGAATCCATAGATTTCGAAACGCGATACACGTGGCTCCAGGGTTACGTTCGCCGTGTAAACATTGTCATGAATTTCGCTCCCGTCAAGTTTTTTTTCTTCAAGCTCATCTTCACCATAAAGAGGATAGGTCGGGTGACCGCTTCCATTGTCATTCGGTATATTATCAACACGGGCTGCAATTGCAGAGTACTCCACGTCACCAATATTACCCACGACAACGACTTTCGAGGTGGCAGCGGGCAGGAAATGATAGGTAATATCTTTTCCGTTCTCACCTATTTCAGCCCACTCAGAATCTGTTTTACTGAAATAGACCTGTTGATCCTGATTCTCATACTGAGGAACGGTTTGCAGGTTGCCGGCAGCATCCACAAAGAACACCTTGAAATTTTCCAACGCAACCTGGGAACCACCTTTCATTGCATCACCCGTAGCACGTGACTTCACAGTCTTCTGGATATTAGGCAGTTTGATCGTCACACTTTTGGGCATAGTATCCGTTTTCACACCATCTTCATGCTCGTCCTTACTGCAAGAAACAAGTCCCATTGTAGCCACTAAGGCCATCAATACTAAATTTTTCACTTTCATAAATACAAAAATTAATGGTTTTATTGAAAATTATAATTGTTCTATTACTCCTTGCACTTGTGTCAGGTTATGCCGGGCCTCTTCCACCCCTGCTTCGGCGGCACGACGGAAAGCGTCTTCCGCTTTATAAGGCTCTCCGGCCCCGGCATAGGCAACTCCCAGGGTGTTGAGAAGCGTGGAATCGCTGAAGGTAACCTTCGAATATTCTAACAATTGCACAGCCTTGTCATACTCCTTCTTTGCCATAGCCTCTAATGCCAGGTCGTTCAAGACGGCCGGTGCATCGGGGAAGTAACGGGCAGCCACCTGCATAACTTTCCCGTATCCGGGTGATCCCTTCTCATAAGAAGCGGCCACTTTATACATCTCCGTCAAGCTCAGCAAATCGGGACGTTCGTCCACCATGCGCCGGGCCTCGTCGAGATTGAAGTTGCGAACATTGTATTCTATTTTATATTCATTACGCCGTAAAAGAGGATATATCTCGTTGAGCAGGCGATGATAGATGTCGGCAGGTACTAATTCCTGCAACTGTTTTTCACAGACATCACGGTCTCCTGTACATTCATCGATAATGCGCACGACCTCTCCACGTTTCAGAAGCCCTGGAAACTTGTCCAGCACGAGACGGAAACCTTCCCAATCCTCACCTTTCCAATCGACGTGTATCATGGCAGGGTCGAACTTGTCATGGCGGCAAATATAGTCGGCCAACGCTTTGGCACGATTCTCCGACAGTTTGAGGTTGTGAGCCACAGTACCCTCCGGAGAAGCGTAACCGGTAATAAAAATACCCGTGATGGAAACATCCTCGTTATTCTCGACTAGCTGAATCGAATGGGACACGGTATCCAATTCAGAACGATTATCCTTATATCCGGGAAGGATCCTGTAACTATCCTGACGAAACTGGAGACGCGCCGTACGGGTTTCAGCCCGGACTTTCACCGGTTCCGGTTCGGGCACAATCGTACAAATTCTGTAATCAGGGATGAAAGCGGGAAGAATATTCCCGGGCAGGACCTGTTCCGCTTTACCTTCCGAACAGTTTACACACCCATACACCTGCTCACGCAGTTCGATCCGCCCATCGAGCATCCAGGGTTCGTAAGGGACTGTCGCCAGATACTCGTACCCCTGATCTTTACCGTTACGGCGACGGATGACAACCTGTGCATTCTCGTCGTGATAAGGGGGAATATCTACACTTTCCAGACGCTGAGCCCGAAGATACATTTTGTTGCGGGCTTTACCGTCTATGACGATCGGTGGGAAAGCCGCTTCACGGTTTCCATTCTTGGATAGCAATATGGGAGTCAAGGCTATCGTATGCTGTGTCTTGATTTTAAGTTCACTCAAATCAACCAGCATGGTCAGTTGTACTTCTCTGCCTTTCTTGACAACTCCCCGGTTCTGTATCCCGATTTCGGCAAGGTAACTGATCTCGTTTTCAGCATGTATCACCTCCGGACAACATGCCAGTAACGCTAAGAATATGATATATAAATGTTTCATCTTTTTCCGGTATTACTTAATAATGTAGATAAGAGATATTCCCGCTTTCGTCGGGCCGAAATAATGCTTCTTCTGGTTACCCTTGAAACGACCGCAAGTCTTGCACTCGTACTTGTCGTACTTCGTGTAAATGTATCCGGCACCGATATTCGCTTCCAGATTCCAGCGTTTACCTAAAATCCACGTATAACCATAAGAAATACCGATCCCGGTGGCCCACCCCTCATAACGATGCTCTTGGGTAGACTTATTTTGGAAGGGAATCCGCACACCGCTGATATTGTATTCTGCAAACCCGGTATGAATACCGAAAAAATGTCCGTTGAAACGTTCGCACAACCAGTACCGGAATTCCGGCATCACCATCCAATGCTTGATCTTCTTATTATCGTCTTTATTAAGGGTCCACGGATTATACCCCCCCACCAGATCGAGGGTTGTACGCTTGCCCAGCCCGAATTCAAACCCGATGTTGGGTGTTGAAGTGGCCCAATAAAGAAGATTGGTTTTAACCGCAATATCCTGCGCGCAGACAAGGTTTCCACACCACCACACGACAAGAAAAATTCCGAGGATTAATCTTTTCATATTTTCATTTTATCGTTATACCATTCGTTACCGGCCAAGCCGGTATATATATTCACTCCACTTTATTTTCTTTAATATCGGTAAAACACAAAATGTAATGTTGCCCCTGGCTGTATGTGTGTGTATGTATGTGTATGTATTTCTCTGTTTAAATACAGAAGAATAGAAAAGGTAATTCAGGGGCAAACATTACATATTTTATCTGATATTTATACAATAGGACCAATAAAAAGGAACATTTTTATTGGTTGAAATTCGAAAAAAAGGAGGTCTTTATGATGAAGAGTTGACTTACTGAATA
>ENA-ORPF01002623-ORPF01002623.1-human-gut-metagenome-genome-assembly--contig:-NODE-2623-length-11832-cov-2.500467_pt1 | contig 11832 bp, 9 predicted proteins | sample MGYA00242140_ERZ509070 | MGnify/ENA primary metagenome ERZ509070 (study PRJEB26280, sample SAMEA2338713) | human gut metagenome | biome: human gut; feature: human-associated habitat; material: faeces... | reverse complement strand
TTTTACATATCCATTCATTGTCTCTCAGCATAACAACAGAAGCCCTTTTTTCAGAAATAAACAATTTCCCTTTCCCGTTCCATTGATTGAATATCACTAATGCATAGTCTATGTATTCTTGTAGTTCATCAGAAGTAATGTTTCTTTCTAGCATTCTATCAAATATTTGGAATTTTGATAATGATAGAGGTACATTTTCATTTCCTAAAATTGACATATTCTTTATATTGCTTCTTATCACTAGAATAATTCTTGGCTAACTTCACAGCCATATTAATTGCTTCAGCACCATAGGTGTATTGGAGAATCGTTTACACCTAGGATTGGAAGTGGTATCTGCTTGGTGGAGTCGCTTATACAAACATTTCTTTATACTTCATCGGTTTTCTATCTCAATGATTGTACTCACTGCTGTAATCATTGCTTTCATAGAATCCCACAATAAATAGGCTAACCTTTTTAGCATAATTAATTATCATCCTGTATTTTTACTATTAATAACTATTAAATCTTTCTATCAAATGCATTTGATGTTAAAATAGGGATGAAATATACAAAAGGAGCATAAAATGAATACGAAAAATTGTTTTATTGGTCAGTCTGGTGGGCCTACGGTTGCCATCAACGCCTCTCTTGCAGGTGTTATTACTCAATGCCAGGAAGAAGGATTTACTCATATTTATGGTATGGTTAATGGTATCCAGGGACTATTAGAAGATCACTTCATAGATCTAGGTACAACATTTAATTCTGAGGAAAAAATTGATGCATTAAAGCATTCCCCAGCAATGTATTTAGGAAGCTGTCGTTATAAGCTGCCTACAGTAAGTGATGATAAAGACACTTACGACTTGTTATTTAAAAAATTTAATGATTTAGAAATCACTGATTTCTTCTATATTGGTGGAAATGATTCCATGGATACCATCAAAAAGCTTTCCGATTATGCAGAGACAGTGGGCAACCCGATTCGTTTTATCGGCGTACCCAAGACCATTGATAACGACTTAGAGGGTACGGATCATACGCCTGGTTACGGAAGTGCGGCAAAATATATTGCTACCGTTACCAAGGAACTGGTACGTGACGGCCTGATCTATGAGATGCAGAGCGTGACGGTCATCGAGATCATGGGAAGAAATGCGGGATGGCTCACCGGAGCAGCAGTACTGGCCAAGAGTGAAGACTGTGAAGGCCCGGATCTGATCTACCTGCCGGAAGTAGCCTTTGATGTGGATGATTTTCTGAAAAAGGTCAAAAAACTGGTCAGTGAGAAACAGTCCATTGTCATTGCAGTGTCCGAAGGAATCAAGACGGCAGACGGAAGATATGTCTGCGAATTGTCTGCACCTTCCGACAAGACGGATTCTTTCGGCCATGTACAGTTATCCGGTACGGGCAAATATTTGTCTGACCTGATCATTGAAAAGCTGGGCTGCAAATCCAGAGCTATTGAACTGTCTACTCTGCAGCGCTGTGCCGGACATCTGACCTCCCGCGTGGATATCACCGAGGCTTATCAGGTAGGTGGAACTGCGGTAAAGGCAGCTTTTGAAGGCAAGACCGGTCAGATGGTGATCTTAAAGAGAGTATCTCAGGATCCCTATATCTGCACTACGGATCTCTATGATGTGCATAAGGTGGCAAATCTGGAGAAAAAGGTTCCCCGTTCCTGGATCACGGAAGAGGGAGATTATGTGACCGCAGAGATGAAAAATTATATCGAACCTCTGATCCAGGCGGAACTGACTCCAATCATGATCACAGGCCAGCCCAGACACATTATTATTGACGATCTGTAAAAGAAAATGGAATAAAACAACAAATCAAATAACGATACAAAGGAGGTGGAAAGATGCCGAAACACAGGAAGAGAAGAATCATGCTCAGCATAGTGAGTATTGTGCTTTTTGTAGTTTTATCTGCGCAGCTTTCCACCTTTTCTTTTTCTGTGACTGCGGCCGGGGAACGCGGAGAACTGGTGGCGGAGGAGTACGAACGATACCGGGAACGCTTTGACAGGATAGAAAAGATTGGAGATTTGGAGGACCAGGGATTCCGCCTGCTGGAGGATCAGATCTTTGCGATGCCGTTGCAAAAACTTCCGGAGGAAGCCGTTGATACGACAGAGGAACCCGGGGATGAAGTCTGGTTCTATGCGGCACTGGATACAAGGTACCACAGACTGGCGGTATTTATCGCGGATGCTTCCGGGCAGATTCTGTACAAGACGGACCAGCTGGAAGCAAATTACTGCTATTTGGGAGAAATGCGGCAGCCGGTGAAAAAACTGGCTTCGGTTTCTTTTCAGGATGTAGACAATGACAGAGATACAGATATCATCCTGATCGTCCAGTGCCATAATGACAGGGGGGATTATCAGGAAGAATCCTACAAAGTAGGAGATGTTCTGTTCCAGGACGATGGAAACTTTTACCGTGATTATCGGATCTCAGACAAGATCAACCGCTTTGATATGAACAAGAACCCTGCCTGTATTTTAAATTTTGTAAGAGACGGGCGTTCTACGGAATTCCTCTATACGGCGGAGACACTGGCAGATCTTCTGAACCACAATTTCAATGTCATCGAGGAACAGTCTTATACCCGTAATTTTGAAAAGCTGGGAAAATTAAAGGTGGTTCCGGGCACCTACCGGATGGCGGAATATGACGTGTTCATGATCTATCTGATCGATGAACAGGGAAATATTGTGTGGAGTTTTCAACCCATGGAGGATTACGACAATCTCTATGCGCTGAAGGGAATCCAGGGAAAGGACCTGGACGGTGACGGCCTGAAGGATCTGGTGGTGTTTGCAAAATACAGCTATGAAGGAGAAAACGGGGAATTGCTGGTGGACACCGTGTGCACCATTTATTACCAACGGACGGCCGGATTTGAGAAGGATACTGATTTTACAGAAAATTATGAATGTACGGAGGAGGATACTCTGGAGGCACTGGTGACGAAGATTCGTGCCTATTGGGGGTGGCAGACATAATGATAAAAATATTGATCGTGGATGATGAAAAGCCAATCTGTGACCTGATCGACCTGAATCTGTCGGCAGCAGGATATTTTTGCAAAAGTGTACAGGATGGCATGAAAGCCATTGAACTGATCGAGAAGGAAACCTTTGATCTGATCTTACTGGATATTATGCTTCCGGGAGTGGACGGTTTTGATATTATGGAATATATCAGACCTTTAAAGATCCCGGTGATCTTCATTACCGCCAAGGGAGATGTAAAGGATCGGGTAAAAGGCTTGCGTCTGGGGGCGGAGGATTATCTGGTGAAGCCCTTTGATGTGGTGGAACTGCTGGCAAGGGTAGAAGTGGTACTGCGCAGATTCCACAAACGGGGAGCGCAGCTGTCCGCAGGAGATGTAGTGGTGGATATGGAAGCCAGAATGGTGACGAAAGCGGGCGTACCTGTGGTACTTACCAACAAGGAATACGGACTTCTGGTGTTATTTATTCAGAATAAAAATATTGCCTTATTCAAGGAAAGCCTGTACGAAAAGGTATGGGGAGAAGAATATGACGGGGACAGCAGGACTCTGGAGCTGCATGTGCAGCGCCTGCGCAAAAAAATGGGATGGGAGAATCAGCTGGTAGCGGTATATAAGGTAGGATACCGGCTGGAGATTGCCTGAGAACGAGGAATTCTTGTAGGAAAGTGGACAAGAGGAGAAAAGAATGAAATTTTCCTGGAAAATTCTGCTGTGCACCATGCTGATCATGGCAGCGGCATGCGGAGCAAGCGGTTATTTTTTTGTAAATTATGTGTTTCAGACCTCCATGGAGCGTGAGACCAGACAGGCACTGGATGAAAGTAGTATTTTGAGGTTCGCTTTTGAGACGGCAGCTTTAAATATTCCGTCCAAATATGATGTACTTCCGGACGGAACGGTGGAACAGATCGGAGTATACCTGGAGAACAGTGGACAGCACGGCAACAGATTGCTGCGGATCAGCGATGAGAACGGTAAGGTGCTGTATGTCAGCGAAGGGTTTACCGGGGATACTTCTCTGTGGGAAGAATGCGGAGAAAATACGAGAGTGTACCGGGTAGTGCAGTCGGGGGATTCCTATTATATCCAGACACAGACAAGAATCAATGTGTCCGACCGTCTGCTGACGTTAGAGACCATGAAAAATGTAACTGCGGTATATACGGAGAGGACGGAAGGATTTCGGATGTATCGTCAGGTGACGGTGATCGTACTGTTGTGCAGTGGCGCTGTGATGACGCTGATCGCCTGCTGGCTGACCCGACCGATCCGGCTTCTGACGCAGGCTACCGGCAAAATGGCGGAGGGAGAATACAGCTATCGCGCGGAGCAGATCAGTAATGATGAAATGGGACAGCTGACTGCGGATTTCAACCATATGGCAGAAGCACTGGAGCAGAATATTCAGAATTTGGAAAATGAAGTCAGAGCCAGAGAAGATTTTATTGCCGCATTTTCCCATGAACTGAAGACACCATTGACTGCCATTATCGGTTATGCGGATATGCTGCGTTCCCGGAAATTGGATGATGAGAGGCATTTTTTGTGTGCCAATTATATTTATACAGAGGGAAAACGCCTGGAGACTATGGCACTCAGACTGCTGGACATCATTGTGACCAGACGTAAGGAGATCGATCGTAAGACCACAAATGTCTCCGGCATTTTCTCGTATCTGCAGGAAATCTATGATGAGACCAAGAACCCAGAAGACAGCAGGGTGAAGGTTGACATCTGCTGGGAAAAGGGAGAACTCTATGCCGAGGAGAACCTGTTGAAGACTGTTTTGATCAATCTGACCGATAATGCCATCAAAGCCTCCGAGGAGGGGCAGACCGTGGAGATCACAGGAAGGCACATGGAGAACGGTTATTATTTTCAGGTACGGGATGAAGGAATTGGCATCCCCGAGGAAGAACTTCATAAGATCACGGAAGCTTTTTATATGGTGGATAAATCCAGATCCAGGGCTCATAACGGAGCGGGACTGGGGCTTGCACTGTGCACCGCTATTCTGGAACTGCATCACAGCAGCCTGAAGATCGAGAGTACACAGGGTTTTGGAAGCTGCATGAGCTTTCTGATTCCGGATGAGGGGGTGAAGTCGGATGAATAGATGGAAGAGCTGTTCTTTGGGCTTTGCGGTATCAGTTGTGGTCATTCTTGCGGCTCTGTGGGGACCGGAATGGATCGCGGCCAAAAGTGATGAGAGACTCTTAAACAGTATTACCACAGAGGCGGTGGAAGGTGCGGAAGGATACCGTTACCGCATGAGCAGCAATCAGAAACTATATCTTTTGGGGAGATGTCTGAGCAGTCAGACCCTGCCGGAGAGTGAACTGCGTTTTTTGACCAGAGTGGACAGTGAGGCAGGAAACTACGGAGAAATGACGGGTACCTATGCGTTTGTAGAGAATCGCCAGCAACCGGGAGAGGGACAGATTCAGGAGGAAGCGGTATATGAGGCATGTAACAGAGAGATTCAGATCCTGAAGGAGCAGGGAATTCTTCCCGACGAAGTAAAGGAAGTTTCGGAAGACTCTTACGAAGCGGTGATCTGCTCTGCTATCGATGTTTTGGAGCCGAGAAATAATCTCTCTGTATGGAAAATCAGCCTGTCTACGGACGTAAGGAATGCGGATAAGAGTAACCGTTTTCTGGATATTTATCTGGATGCGGATACCGGCAAAATTTATGAATTCTATGTCCGGACCGGACTGCAATGGGAAGACATCAATACGGATGCCATGATTGGCCGGTATGCGGAATATCTGGAACTAACCGGTCTTGAAAAATATGAGGATCAAAATCCGCTGTTGGAGACGACGCCGTATTTTGCCAAGTATACTTTCCCGGGGGAGGAGGAAGACAGTACCACGGTGACCATTGGTTACTATGAAGGAATTCGTGAGCTTTTCCTCAAAGTAGGAAGATAGAAAAATAAAATACGCAAAGATTTTTTTGAAAAAAGATTAAAATCACTACTTGACGTTACCACACTAAAGCAGTAATATAAATAAAAATTAAATACAGCGGTAAGAAACCATTGATGTGGAGATAAAAACAGTTCGTGCACTTACAGAGAGACCGGATGCTGAGAAAGGTTGGAACGCAGGTTGTTAAATGGACCACGGAGGGCGCAGTCAAAGAGGACACATGGAATTATGAGATCTCAAGTATTCTGCGACGTGAGGGCATACGTCAGTTGCCGGGGATATGTTGGTATCCTGTAAGAGCACAAGAAATTGTGAAGCAAGGTGGCACCGCGGGAAATGTATATGACCCGTCCTTGACAGAAGAAGATTCTGTCATGGGCGGTTTTTTTGTAACCTTTTCAGAGCCTATGGCGAGATAGCCTCAATGAGTAAAAGGAAGCCTCAAAGAGGCGATTTTACGAATGGAGGCGCTGAAAAGGTGTGGAAAGAAATAATTTTAAGGAGGAGTACCGGAATGAAGATCACCCCCACATTGGAAGAATGTAAAATCATCGCAGCGGAAGGCAGCTACGGCGTAATTCCCATCAGCACAGAGCTGTATGCGGATATGACCACACCCATCGAAGTGCTGCGCATCTTAAAAAAGGTCAGCGGTCATGTCTATCTGCTGGAAAGTGCGGAGGCGGATAAACGATGGGGACGATATTCCTTTTTAGGCTATGATCCATTGCTTGAGATCACCTGTTATAACGGTATGACTACAATAAAATCGGAACTGACCAGTCGGACGGATTCCGGAGATGTCAGAGGGATCATCCGCAACGTCATGGAAGAGAATAAAAGTCCCAAGCTTCCGGGACTGCCTTCTTTTACCGGAGGTCTGGTAGGATATTTTTCCTATGACTATATCAAATACAGCGAACCGACCCTACGGCTGGATGCGAAGGACGAGGAAGGCTTCCAGGATGTGAACCTGATGCTGTTCCACAAAGTCATCGCTTTTGACAATTACAGACAGAAGCTGATCCTGATCCTGAATATCAAGACCGATGATCTGGAGATCAATTATCATAGAGCGGAGCGGGAACTGAACAACATGAAGGAACTCTTGCTGAATGGAGAAAAGGCAGAGCATATTCCCTGTAAGCTCCGGACGGATTTTCAACCACTGTTCAACGAAGCAGCCTATTGCAACATGGTGGAGAAAGCCAGGCATTACATCAGAGAGGGAGATATCTTCCAGGTGGTATTATCCAATCGCCTGGAGGCGGAGATGGAAGGAAGCCTCTTAGATGCTTACCGGGTACTCCGCACAACAAATCCTTCCCCGTACATGTTCTATTTCTCTGGAAGTGATGGTGAGATCGTGGGAGCCAGCCCGGAGACATTAGTAAAGTTAGAGGACGGCGTATTACATACCTTCCCCCTGGCAGGAACGAGACCCAGAGGAGCTACCGAGGAAGCGGACAAGGCGCTGGAGGCAGAGCTTTTAGCAGATGAGAAGGAACGCTCCGAACACAATATGCTGGTGGATCTGGGACGGAATGATATCGGCAAGATCAGCCGGATCGGCACCGTGGAAGTGGAAAAGTATATGTCCATCGAGCGTTACTCTCACGTGATGCACATCGGTTCTACAGTGAGGGGCGTGATCAGGGAAGATGCGGACGCACTGGATGCGGTGGATGCCATCCTTCCCGCAGGAACCCTGTCGGGAGCACCGAAGCTTCGGGCCTGTGAGATCATCAACGAACTGGAAGACAATAAGAGAGGCATCTATGGAGGAGCCATTGGCTATATTTCCTTTACCGGAAACCTGGATACCTGTATCGCTATAAGACTTGCTTTTTCCAAGAACGGAAAAGTATTCGTAAGATCCGGTGCCGGTATTGTGGCGGACAGTGTACCGGAGAAGGAATACAGGGAATGCATTCAGAAGGCAGCAGCTGTAAGACAGGCACTACAGAAAGCACAGGAGGGAATGGAAGCATGATATTACTGATCGACAATTATGACAGTTTTTCCTATAACGTATATCAGCTGGTAGGAAGCGTAAATCCGGATATTCGGGTGATCCGCAATGATGAATGCAGTGTGGATGAGATCCGCGCCATGAATCCCTCCCACATCATTTTATCGCCGGGACCCGGAAGGCCGGACAAAGCCGGTGTCTGTGAAAATGTGATCCGGGAACTGGGGGGCAGAATACCTATTTTGGGAATCTGTCTCGGGCATCAGGCGATCTGCGAAGTGGCAGGGGCTACCGTTACCTACGCATCCCATCTGATGCACGGTAAACAGTCCCTGGCGACTTTGGATACAGACAGTGTATTGTTCCGGGGTATGAAAAAAGTGATCACTGTGGCAAGATATCATTCTCTGGTGGCAGATCCACAGACGATTCCCACAGAATTGAAAGTTACCGCGGTCACCGAAGACGGAGAGGTCATGGCGGTAGAACAGACAGAAAAGCAGATCTACGGAGTACAGTTCCATCCGGAATCGGTACTGACACCGGATGGACGACAGATCATTGTTAATTTTTTACAGACACAGAAAGGAGCAGGCAGAAACATGATTAAAGAAGCGGTTGCTAAGTTGGTAAAGAATGAGGACATCGGATACGATATGGCAAAAACCGTTATGGATGAGATCATGAGCGGCGAGGCCAGCGATATTTTAAAGAGTGCTTATCTGACAGCATTAAGCCAGAAGGGTGAGACCATCGAAGAGATCACAGGCTCCGCAGAAGAAATGCGAAAGTTCGGCAGAAAACTTGGAGCGGACGTGGAAGCTTTAGAGATTGTGGGAACCGGCGGTGACGGATCTAATTCTTTCAATATCTCCACTACGGCATCTATCGTGATCTCTGCGGCAGGCGTACCGGTAGCCAAGCACGGCAACCGTGCAGCCAGCTCCAAATCCGGTGCAGCAGACTGTCTGGAAGCTCTGGGCGTAAATATCACCATAGAGCCGGAACAGAGCAAGACGTTGTTGGAAGAGATCGGCATCTGCTTCCTTTTCGCACAGAAATATCACACTGCCATGAAATATGTGGGACCCATCCGCAAGGAGTTGGGCATCCGTACTATTTTCAATATTTTAGGACCTCTGGCAAACCCCGCAGGACCGGTATATCAGATCATGGGTGCGTACGATGAAGGCCTGCTACCCTCTATGGCAAAGGTATTGTCCAATCTGGGTGTAAAACGTGGCATGGTAGTCTATGGACAGGACAGACTGGACGAGATCTCCGCCAGTGCACCCACTACAGTCTGCGAGATTGATAACGGTACCTTTAAAAATTATGTGATCACACCGGAAGAATTTGGCATGGAAAGATGCACGAAGGAAGATCTGGTGGGCGGAACTCCCCAGGAGAACGCAGAGATCACCAGAGCTATCTTAAATGGCGAAAAGGGTCCCAAGCGCAATGCGGTACTGCTGAATGCAGCAGCAGCCCTATATGTGGCAGGCAAGGCAGACAGTATGGCAGACGGTGTGAAGCTGGCAGAGAAGGTCATCGACACAGGCCTTGCAAAGGCACAGCTGGAGCGTTTCATTAAGTTAAGTAATGAAGTATAAGCGGGAGGCAGAAAAATGATATTGGATACCATAGCGGCTTCCACTTTAGAGCGGGTGGATGCAGCAAAAGAAGCACTGCCCCTTGCAGAACAGATTGCCAGAGCAAGAGATTTGGACAGCAACACGGGATTTCCCTTTGAACAGGCACTGGCGAAGCCGGGGATGAGCTTTATCTGTGAGGTGAAAAAAGCTTCGCCCTCCAAGGGACTGATCGCAGCGGAATTTCCCTATGTGCAGATTGCGAGGGAATACGAAGCAGCAGGAGCGGATGCAATTTCCGTACTGACGGAACCGGCGTACTTTCAAGGGAAGAATGAATATCTGACCGAGATCCGTCAGGCAGTGAAGATTCCACTGCTTCGGAAAGATTTTACGGTAGATGAATACATGATCTATGAGGCAAAAAATATCGGAGCAAATGCAGTGCTTTTAATCTGTGCCATCCTGTCACCGATGCAGTTGTCAGAGTATGCGGGAATCGCAGGAGAACTTGGACTGTCGGCACTGGTGGAAGCCCATGATGAGAAGGAAGTAGAGATGGCATTGAAAGCCGGTGCCAGGATCGTCGGTGTCAATAACCGGAATCTGAAAGACTTTACGGTGGATATCAATAACTCCGTGCGGTTGAGGGAAATGGTGCCGGAGAATATTCTCTTCGTATCCGAAAGTGGTATGAAGACGAGACAGGATATCGAGCGGTTGGAGCAGAACGGTACCAATGCCGTACTCATCGGAGAGACATTGATGCGTAGTGCAGATAAGAAAGCGGCTTTGCAGGAGCTCCGCGGATAGGTTATAGAAAGGTAGAAGATTTTATGAAAGTAAAAATGTGTGGTCTCTATCGTCCGGAGGACATTGATTATGCCAATGAGGTGCAGCCGGATTACGTGGGATTTGTATTTTACCCGAAGAGCCACAGGGTGGTCACAAAGGAGCAGGCGCGGGCATATCGTGAAGCACTGAACCCTTCGATCCGGACGGTGGGTGTATTCGTGAACGAGGACCCCAAGACGATCATAGAGCTGCTGGAGGAAGGCATTCTGGATGTGGCACAGCTCCACGGAGATGAGACAGAGGAGGATATCCAGTACCTGCAGGCGGTCTGTGGCAAACCGGTGATCAAGGCGGTCAAGGTAAGAGACCGGTACGATGTGGAAGCCTGGCTGGACAGCAGTGCGGACTATTTATTGTTTGATAACGGAATGGGAACGGGACAGGCTTTTGACTGGAGCGTCCTTGGCGGGATCGACAGAGAATTTTTCCTGGCGGGCGGATTGCAGTCGGAGAATCTGACGGAAGCCATGGAAGTGGTGAGACCCTATGCGTTGGATATCAGCTCCGGCATCGAGAGTAACCGGAAAAAAGATCCGGAGAAGATGCGCCGGATCATGGAACTGGTAGAACAGTATCGGAACAATACAGATTGAAAATACAGAATAAAAGAAGAATTAAAAATCAGGAAGAAAGAAGAGAGGATAAACATATGAGCAAAGGACGTTACGGAATCCACGGAGGACAATATATCTCCGAGACATTGATGAATGAACTGATCCATCTGGAAGAGTGCTATGAGCATTATAAGAAGGATCCGGAATTCAATGCGGAGCTAAACAAGCTGTTGAATGAATACGCGGGGCGCCCCTCTCTGCTGTACTATGCAGGGAAAATGACGAAGGATCTGGGCGGCGCGAAGATCTATCTCAAGAGAGAGGATCTGAACCATACCGGTTCCCATAAGATCAATAATGCCCTTGGACAGGCACTGCTTGCCAAGAAGATGGGCAAGACTCGCCTGATTGCAGAGACCGGTGCCGGACAGCACGGTGTGGCTACCGCAACGGCAGCAGCCTTCCTGGGTATGGAATGCGAAATCTTCATGGGAAAAGAAGATACCAACAGACAGGCATTGAATGTCTACCGTATGGAACTTCTGGGAGCCAAGGTACATCCCGTAACTTCCGGTACCATGACCTTAAAGGATGCTGTCAATGAGACCATGAGAGAATGGTCCAATCGTGTGGAGGATACCCATTATGTGCTGGGATCCGTTATGGGACCCCATCCTTTCCCCATGATCGTCAGAGACTTCCAGAGTGTCATCAGTCAGGAAGCAAAAGAGCAGATCCTGAAAGCAGAAGGAAAGCTTCCGGCAGCTGTGGTGGCCTGCGTAGGCGGCGGCAGCAATGCCATGGGTGCGTTCTATAACTTTATCGACGATAAGGATGTGGAACTGATCGGCTGCGAGGCAGCAGGCAAAGGTGTGGATACGGCACTGACCGCAGCTACGATTGCG
>ENA-ORPF01002616-ORPF01002616.1-human-gut-metagenome-genome-assembly--contig:-NODE-2616-length-11861-cov-9.493986_pt1 | contig 11861 bp, 7 predicted proteins | sample MGYA00242140_ERZ509070 | MGnify/ENA primary metagenome ERZ509070 (study PRJEB26280, sample SAMEA2338713) | human gut metagenome | biome: human gut; feature: human-associated habitat; material: faeces... | reverse complement strand
GGCGGTTACATCACCCGCAGCCGGGGCTGCTACGTGATGGACATCACGGGCCACGTGCAGAGCATGTGGAACTACTACCAGGAGGCCGTGGAGGAGCTGGGCGAGAACGCCCCGTGGGAAGAGATCGCCGAGAGAATCAAAACCAGGACTATGTACATGGGGCCCGAGGCATACGGCCTCTACACCCAGAATTACAGCGTGATGCAGGGTATGACGCCTTCGGACGGATCGCTGACCAAGGAGGATGCCCCGATCAAGATCGACATCGCCTATACCCTGGTCAAATAAAGGATCAACAGCACGGAATGCGAAACCTAAGTACTCATGCTTAGGTTTTCGCATTTCAGAAAAGCCATAAAGAACGCATGCAGGAAAATTTAGTAATCGTCGAGTCCCCCGCCAAGGCCAAAACCATCGAGAAGTTCCTCGGCAAGGACTATATCGTCAAGTCGAGTTTCGGACACATCCGCGACCTGTCGAAAAAAGACCTGGGTATCAATATCGACGACGAGTTCAGGCCCGTCTATGAAATCCCGGGCGACAAGAAGAAAGTGGTGGACGAACTGACCAAGCTGGCCAAGAGCAAGACCGTATGGCTGGCGTCCGATGAAGACCGCGAAGGAGAAGCCATCGCATGGCACCTGACCGAAGTGTTGGGGCTCCCCGTCGACCAGACCAAGCGCATCGTCTTCCACGAAATCACCAAGCGGGCGATCCTCGAAGCCATCGAGAACCCCCGCACGGTCAACATGGATCTGGTCAACGCACAGCAGGCACGCCGTATCCTCGACCGCCTGGTCGGTTTCGAGCTTTCGCCCGTGCTGTGGAAGAAAGTGCGGCCGTCGCTTTCGGCCGGCCGCGTGCAGAGCGTCGCCGTACGGCTGATCGTCGAGCGCGAGCGCGAGATCATCGCCTTCCGCTCGGCACCCTATTTCCGCGTCGTGGCACAGTTCTACGCGGCCAACGACCCCGAAAAGACCCTCTTCAAGGCCGAACTCCCGTCGCGCTTCGAAACGCAGGCCGAGGCCGAGGCATTCCTCCGCAGTTGCATCGGCGCCACATTCACCGTGTCGAAAGCCGAAGAGAAACCCGCACAGCGTTTCCCGGCACCGCCCTTCACGACCTCCACGCTCCAGCAGGAGGCGGGCCGCAAGCTGGGAATGTCCGTTTCGCAGACGATGTCCGTCGCCCAGCACCTCTACGAGCAGGGTCTCATCACCTACATGCGTACCGACTCGGTGAACCTCTCGACGCTGGCGCTGGCGCAGTGCAAGGAGCAGATCACGAATCTCTACGGCGAGAAGTATTCGTCGTACCATAACTACAAGACCAAGACCAAGGGTGCCCAGGAGGCGCACGAAGCCATCCGCCCGTCGTATATTGACCGGCAGTCAATCGAGGGCACCCCGGCCGAAAAGAAACTCTACGACCTGATCTGGAAGCGCACCGTAGCCTCGCAGATGGTCTGCGCCGAACTCGACCGCACAACCATCGTGATCGACATGTCGGGGTCGTCGCAGCAATTCGTCGCCACGGGCGAAGTCGTCCGCTTCGACGGCTTCCTGCGCCTCTACTCCGAATCCACGGACGACGACCAGGCCGCCGAAAGCGGCGAAGGGCTGCTCCCGAAAATGGCACAGGGCGACGAACTGCTTTCGACGCAGATCACCGCCACGGAACGCTTCACGCAGGCCCCGGCACGCTACAACGAGGCTTCGCTCGTAAAACGGCTCGAAGAGCTCGGCATCGGACGTCCTTCGACCTACGCGCCGACCATCACGACGATCATCAACCGCGGGTACGTGGTCAAACAGAACAAGGAGGGCCAGAAACGCAGCTACGTGCAACTTACGCTGACCGGCAGCAAGATCGCCGAAAAAAGGCTTACCGAAACCTACGGCAAGGAGAAAAACCGACTCCAGCCGACCGATATCGGCATGGTGGTCAATGACTACCTCGAATCGCAATTCGAGCCGATCATGGACTACAACTTCACGGCCAACGTCGAAAAGGAGTTCGACCGCATCGCCGACGGAGAGATCACCTGGAACAGCATGATCGACGATTTTTACGGTCCTTTTCATAAAATGGTCGATCATGCGACCACGACCCAGACGACCAAAAACAACCAGATACGCATCCTGGGCACCGACCCCGCTACGGGGCATACGGTAAAAGCCCGCATCGGCCGCTACGGTCCGATGGTCGAAATCGAAGGCAACGAAGGGGAAAAGAGCCGTTTCGCATCGCTCAAGAAGGGGCAGTTGATCGAATCGCTCACCCTCGAAGAGGCTTTGGCGCTCTTCAGCCTGCCCCGCAACCTGGGGCCCTACGAAGGGGAAGATCTGGTCATCGGCATCGGAAAGTTCGGGCCCTACGTGCGGCACGGCAAATCGTTCGCATCGCTCGCCCGCACGGACGATCCCTATACGATCGGCTACGACCGCGCTGCGGAGCTCGTGCGCGAACAGCAGGCCCGCGCCGCTGCAGCGAACACTCCGCTCAAAACCTTCGCCGAAGAGCCCGAACTACTGATTAAAAACGGCCGTTACGGTCCTTATATCGCCTACAAAGGCAAGAACTACCGTATTCCCAAAGGGACCAAACCCGAGGAGATCACTCTCGAAGCGTGCATGAAAATCATTCAAACTTCTAAAAAATAACAAACCCCAAAATTACGATGAAAAAACTGCTGTTACTCGCAGGCCTGGCACTTATGGTGTGCTCCGCATCGGCCAAGAAACCTGCACAGAAGACCCAGGAGGAAGGCTACAAGTTCACCGACTTGACCACCGTACCGAACACTTCGGTCAAAGACCAGCACCGCAGCGGCACCTGCTGGTGTTATTCGGCTCTTTCGTTCCTGGAAAACGAAATTCTGCGGGCCGGCGGGCCGGAGATGGACCTGTCCGAAATGTGGATCGTCCGCAACATGTATTTCGACAAAGGCGTTAAATACGTCCGCCTGCACGGACATCTGAACTTTGCGGAAGGCGGTGCCGCCCACGACGTAATCGAAGGCATCAAGAAATACGGCATCGTACCCCAGGAGGTCTATCCGGGTCTGAACTACGGCACGGAGAAACCGGTCTTCGGCGAGCTCGACGCAGCACTGAAAGCCTACCTGGACGCAGTTATCAAGGCAAGAAACAACGGGGTGCTGACCACGGCCTGGCAGGACGGTCTGAATGCGCTGCTGGACACTTATTTCGGCGTGCGCCCTGAAAAATTCACCTACGAAGGCAAGGAATATACCCCCGAATCGTTCGCAGCGTCGCTGCCGATCAAAATGGACGACTATGTGGATATAGGTTCTTTCACACACCATCCTTTCTACTCGGAGTTCATCATCGAGGTTCCCGACAACTGGATGTGGGGTACGGTTTACAACGTACCGCTGGAAGAGATGATGGCCGTGGTCGATAATGCCCTGGCCAACGGTTACTCGATCGAATGGGCTACCGACGTCAGCGAAAAGGGCTTCGACCGCATCAAGGCGATCGGCATCATTCCCGAAACCGACATCGACGGCATGGAGGGTACCGAGGCCGAGAAGTGGGGCAAATTGAGCGCCGCCGAGAAAGAGGCGGCTCTCTACAAGTTCGACAAACCCGTCAAGGAGAAGAAGATCACGCAGGAGATGCGCCAGATCGCTTTCGACAACTACGAAACTACGGACGACCACGGCATGGTAATCGTGGGTACGGCCGTCGATCAGCAGGGCAATCCCTTCTTCAAGGTAAAGAACTCGTGGGACGTACGTCCTCCCTACGACGGTTACTACTACTTCTCGCGTCCGTTCGTGGAGTACAAAACCCTGTCCGTTATGGTAAACAAGAACGCCATTCCGCAGGAGATCCGCACCAAACTCGGAATTTAATCCAAAACACAAAATCCAAAACAGAGCCGGTGGATCACCGGCTCTGTTTTTTATTATCGTAAAAGCTCTTTCTGCGCAGATATCCCTATCGTTACGACCAACGCCCGGAGGCACCCGACACCTCCTCGCTCCTGCTCCGTATTCAAACCAAATCGGACGCGTGCAACGATCCGTCCGAGAGTTCTGTCGTATTTCCCGGATCGAGCGAATGCCCCCATCAATTCACCGAAAGAGTCTGTAATCGATATTTTCAAAAAACTCAGATACTCCGTTCCGCATGGGGCCGGTGTCTGAATTTACGAACCTGGTAGAAGAGCAGCACGGCGGCCAGCAGAGAGGCCGTACCGTCGGCAATCGGCATCGACATCCAGACACCCAGCGTACCGAGATGCGGCGGCAAAACAAGGAGCAGCGGGATGAGGAACAGCATCTGCCGCGTGAGGGAGAGGAAAATCGCCTTGTGCGGCTTGCCGATATATTGGAAAAAATTGGAGGTCACGATCTGGAATCCGACGATCGGGAAAACGCACAACACGATCCGCAGCCCCTCGGCCGCCGTAGAGATCATCCGCTCGGCCGCAGCTCCGTCCGCAGCATCGACGAAGAGCATCGCCACCTGCCGGGGAAAGAGCTGTCCCAGCAGGAATCCCGTCGTCGTCACGCAAACCGCACACACGACGGTCTGCCGCAGGACCTTCAACACCCGGTCGTACCGCCGGGCGCCGTAATTGTACCCCACGATGGGCTGCATGCCCTGATTCAGTCCAGAAACGATCATCAGGAAGAGCATCGCCACCCGATAAATGATGCCATACGCCCCGATCGCCACGTCGCCGCCGTACTCCCGGAGCGATTTGTTCACGACGATCACTACCGCCGAAGCACAGAGGTGCAGCAGAAACGAAGCCATACCGATAGAAAAGATCTTGCCCACGACCGACACCTGCAAGCGGAAAATCCCCCGTTCGAACCGGATGAAACTTCCCCGGGAAGAGAAGTGGATGAGCGAAACCGAGAGTGCTGCGGCCTGGGCCAGCACCGTCGCGGCCGCCGAACCGCGAATACCCCAGCCGAACCCGAAAATGAACAGCGGATTGAGCAGACAGTTCAACACGACGGCCGTCAGCATAATCGTCATGGCTCTCCTCGGATAACCCGAAGCACGGATCACTTCGTTCAGGCTCAAATACATATGGGTAACGATCGTACCGCCGAGAATGATCTGCATGAAATCGCGTGCATAACCGATCGTGGCATCGCTCGCCCCGAAGAAGCAGAGAATGGGGTCCAGCAGCAACAGACCTACGGCCGTAAAAAGCGCCGCTACCAGAAAATTGAGCAACACCACATTGCCCAACACCCCCTCGGCAGCCTCCCGGCGTCCCTGTCCCAGCCGGATCGAGGTGAGCGCCGCAGCACCGATCCCGATCAACGACCCGAAAGCCGACGCGATGTTCATCAGAGGCATCGAAAGCGCCACGCCGGAAATGGCGATCGGACCGACGCCGTGTCCGATGAAAATGCTATCGACGATGTTGTAGAGCGACGAAGAGGTCATCGCGATAATCGAAGGGATCGCATAACGGACGAGCAGCGACGAAATCCGGTCGGAACCTAAACGAAGCGGGGTGACGGCCTGTTTCATCGTTACAAAAATAACAATAACATTCGGAATAACGCCCCGACCGACCGGATTTCGTCGGCAAGAGGTTCGATTTCCGGCCGCCCGATACGAAAAAGGATTTGTGAAACTTCCGGCAAGGAGGAGGGTATTCGTCCCATTTCGGCAGAAAGAAGGTTCCGAATCCTCCGCAGCCGCCCGACATCCCTCCACGTCGGCAAAACGGTCTGACAACAGACGATCCGAAATTTCAAGAGCACCGAAGCCCCGCCTCGAAGCTGCCGGGCGGCATCCTTGCATCCGGCGCCGCAAACACCGCCCCAAGCGTCCGAAAATCAACTCCTCGGCGGAACCTCCATTATAGAACGACAGACACCCCGAAAGTCCCGAACCGAATTACGCCTGCAAGCATAATCACACCAAGATATAGGCTGCAAGAAGCTCCTCCTCCCTCCGAAGTCCGATTTCCAATGCGGATTCCCCGCAAATACGACCCGTCATCCGGCCTTCGTCCGGATCGAAACGCTCGATCCGTAAATCCCGGAGCAGATCGAGGTTCCGCCGCCCCGAATATTTGTAAAGCGTCTCCTTGGCGCACCAGAGGGCCGGCAACAACAGCGGACTGTCGGACAACTGCCGCTCTTCGGCAGAAGCAAAGCGGACTGCCGCCCGACCGAAATCGCGGGCAAGCGGCTCGATATCGACGGCACATGGACGGTCGGAGAAGCAGACCGCAACGTATCCGGGGCAGTGGGAAACTCCGATATGGAGAGGATAATTGCATACGACGGGAGCTCCGACCGCATTATATGCGATTTCGGCATCCGGCAGACGACGGTAAACAATCGACCGCCACATCAGAAACTCTTCGCGGCGGGAAGCCGGCTTCAACGCCGCAGCCAACCGAAGATCCCGTTCGGGAACCAGCCGCAGCAACCGTTCCCAGGACAAAACCTTTTCGATACAAAGGATATTATCCATGCAGACGGACTTTGATCTTGTCGATGCGGTGTCCCTCGATCTCCTCCACAGTGAACCGCACACCGTGAGCCGTTACCGTATCCCCCTTTTTCAGGAAGTCGCACTTCAGTTCGAGCATCAGACCGGCCAGTGTTTCGGCACGCCCCTTGACATCGGCGAAAGTACCTTCGGCAATCTCCACAATGCGTTCGAAATCGCCGATATGGGTCTTGCCGTCGAACAGGTAGGTATCTTTGTCCAAACGGGTATAAAACACTTCGTCCTTGTCGCTTTCGTCCGAAATTTCACCCACTACCTCCTCGACGATGTCTTCGAGCGACACGAGGCCCTGCGTCGAGCCGTATTCATCGACGACGATCGCCATGTGGATCTTCTGGTTCTGGAAATCGGCCAGCAGGTCGTTGATCTTCTTGTGCTCCGGCACGAAATAGGGCCTGCGGATCAGTTGCTGCCAGCCGAATTCGTCGCCCCGGTCGATATGCGAAAGCAGATCCTTGACATAAAGCGTTCCCTTGATATTGTCCAAATCGCCCTCGTAAACCGGAATGCGCGAGAAACCCGACCGGATGATGGTCTGCTTGACCTGTTCATAGGAATCCGTGATGGCAACGGCCGTAATATCCACCCGGGGTTTCATGATCTCCTGCACCTCGGTATTGACGAAGCTGACGATGCCCGAAAGCATCCCGTGCTCCTCCTTGGAGGCCGTGCGTGTCATATCGATCGCATCGGCCAGTTCGCCGATGGAAATTTCCTGATGGTGGGCAGCCCGCTCGCTGATACGGTTTCCGGTGCGCACCAGCACATACGACAACGGATAAAAAATCCATCGCAGCACCAAAAGGGGCCGCGCAGCGAAACCGGCGAACCGCAAAGGAATCGTCTGCGCCGCGACTTTAGGCAAAATCTCCCCGAAAAGCAGCAGCAGGAACGTCACGATCACCGTCTTGAAAAGAAACTCGAAACGGGCGAAAGTGAAAAGCGAATCGATGATCTCCGAAGAGAGGATAACGATACCGATATTGACCAGATTATTGACTACCAGAATCGTAGCCAGCAGCAGATCGGCCTTGCCCAGCAGATTCAGCATCCGCCGGCAAACCGGCGTATCGTGCCGCCGGATCTTGCGCACATCGTTACCCGAAAGCGAAAAAAAAGCGGTTTCGGAGCCGGAAACCAACGCCGAAACCAATAGCAGGAACAAAGTCACACAACACAGCACCACGACATGAAACGTCATGCCGTGATAGATGATGGCCGCAGCACTATCTTCCAAATCCAATCCGTTTTATGTTAATCGAACAGCGACTCGGAGCGGTTTTCCTCCGCACGCTCCGCAGCACCCTTCTCCTCCTTAAGCACCTCCTTGCGGCCCGCAGGCATCTCGACGATGAACTGCGCCTTACGCGACTGATAAGCCGGTTTGGCGAGGATCTGGTCGATATTGCTGTAACGGGTCGATTTCTCGCCCAGGATCACCTGCTCCAGAGGGCGTGTCTGCGGAGTGGCCTTGCCGGGCTTGCCCACCGGTTCCAACACCGGCTTTCCGGCGGGGTCGGCACCTTCCGGGACAGGCTTGACGATCCGTGCGGGCGGAATGACCGTCTTCATCATCCGCTTCTCCTCGTCGCCCTCGAATCCCGTCGCCACCACTACCAGCTCGATGGCATTGCCCAACTGGGGTTTCTCGCTCGTACCCCAGATGATATTGGCGTTGTGGATATTTCCGGACTCGTCCTCGACGCTGGCATGCGCCTGGATATACTCCAGAATCCGCACCACCTCCTCGTACATCAGCTCTTCGGCATTGGCCACCGAGATATTGAGCAGAATGTTGCGGGCTCCGGAAATCAGGTTGTGATCCAACAGGGGCGAATGCAGCGACGCTTCGGCCACCGCCTCGGCCCGGTTGTCGCCTTCGGCCGTCGCTACGCTCATGTGCGCGCGGCCGCTGTCCCGCATCACCTTCGACACGTCGGCGAAATCGACGTTCACCAGGTCGCTCTCGACCGTAATGATCTCTGCGATGCCCTTCGCAGCCGAAGCCAGGATGTCGTCGGCCTTGCCGAAAGCCTGCTTCAAGGCCAGACGGCCGTATATTTCAAGAATATTCTCGTTGTTGATAATCAGCAGCGAATCGACGTTCTGACGCAGCTCCTCGATGCCCCGGAACGCCTGTTCGTAACGGATCTTGCCTTCGACGGCCAGCGGCGAAGTGACGATGCCGACGGTCAGCATTCCCATCTCCTTGGCCAGCTTGGCGATCACCGGCGAAGCGCCCGTACCCGTACCGCCGCCCATACCGGCGGTGATGAAGACCATCTTGGTCCCCGACGCCTCGAAACGCTGGCGCACCACATCAAGCGACTCGATGGCGGCCTTGCGTCCGTTTTCAGGGTCGTTACCGGCGCCCAATCCCTCGCTGCCGAGCCGGACTTTCAGCTCCACGGGACTCTTGTCGAGCGCCTGCTGGTCGGTGTTGCAGACCATAAAGTCCACGCCCTTGATCCCCAGGTTCCACATGTGATTCACGGCATTGCCGCCCGCACCGCCGACACCGACTACCATGATAATGGAAGGATTCGTGCGGGCAGCGGCCAACTGGGTGATTACATCGTCTGTCATATCGTTTCGTTTCTCTTGTCTTAATCGTTAAATCTCCTCGTCATCGGCGGCATTGAAGCCCTCGTTGATCTTGTCGAGCGTCCGCTTGAAAATACTCCGCCAGTTGCGTTCCTTTTTCACCGGCTCCTGCACGGGAGCCTGAGGCGCGGGCTCCTCTCCGGCATCGTCCACCTCGGGCTCGACCGCTGCGGATTCCGCACGGGCAGCCTCCCGACGCGCATACGCCGCATTGACCGTTTCCGCAGAAGGCCGTGTCGGCGCATAGGGCTGGGATTGCGGCCGCGACTGGGGCTGCGGAGGCTGGAATCCCGGTGCAGGGGTTGGCGGCACGGGACGACGGGGCGAAAGGCCCGCCTTGTCCTCGATCACGTTGCACGAACCCATGCCGGCCCCCTTGAGCAACAGTCCGACGACCGTGGCGAACGCAGGGTTCGCAACCGCCTCGCGCGAATCTTCGCTGATGCCTGTTTCGGCGCTTGCGATACGAACGTCCATGCCGGTCACACGACGGAACAATTCGTCTATATCCTTGAGTCGGGCCGAGCCGCCCGTCAGCACGATGCCGTAGGCCAACCGCTCGGCATACCCCGAATCCCGGATCTCCTGCTGCACGAATTCGACGATGTCGGTAGCCCGGGCCTCGATGACGGTGGCCAGGTTGCGCAGCAGAATATCCTTGGCTTCGCGGGCCGTGCGACCGCTCACGCGGATCAGCTTGTCTTCGGGAGCCAGTTCGGCAACCGCCGAACCGTATTTCTGTTTGAGGCTTTCGACGTGCTTCTCGGGAACGCTCATCGTGCGGATGTCGCGGTTGATGGCCATGGCCCCCATCGGGATCGTGGCGATATAACGCACCACATTGCGGTAATAAACCGCCACGTCCGTCACGCCGCCGCCGATGTCGACCACCGCTACGCCCTCCTCCTTCTCGTCGGGCAGCAGCACGGCCTCGGCCGTGGCGATGGCGTTCGACGTCACGCCCAGCATCTTTATGCCGAGCCGCTTGAGCGCCATATCGAGCCGCTGCATCGGCGTGCGCAGGCAAAGGATGAAGTTGAACGTCGACGAGAGTTTCTTGCCGAACGACCCCACGGGGTTCTTGACCTCCTGGTTGTCGTCGACCACATAGTTCTGGGGCACACGCTCCATGATGGTCTCGTCGTCGGGCGCCTGCACGTTCCGCATGCGGTCGAACAGCGCGTCGACGTCCTTCTGGTTGACGCCGTTCTGGGGATCGTAGACGAAAACATGATCCGTATGGCGCGCACAGCGCACGAAATCGCCCGAAATACCGGCATAGGCCTCCGTGATCCGGATCCCCAGCTGCTCTTCGGCTTCGGACATGGCTTCGCGGATGGCGCGGCTCACCAGCTCGATGTTCTCGATCCGGCCCGCATTGACCCCCTCGACGGGTTTCGACACGACGCACACCACATCGAGCCGCTCTTCGGCGTTCTTCTCGCCGACAGCCACCACGACGTTCGACGAGCCCAGGTCGACGGCAACGGTATAATTCTTTCTTTCCACGGTATATTTCCTTTTTATTTCTTGCAAACCACCTGATCCTTGTATCTGATATCTATCGTCCTGTACGCATCCCAGCCGATGTTCTGCAACCCGTTGCGGTAGAAGCGCAGCAACTTGTCGAACTTACGCTCCACCTGCTCGATGCGCCCGAAAAGAATGGTGTGGCGTCCGCTCCGCGGCACCAGCTCCACCTCCAACGCTCCGCTGGGGGTCGTCCGAGCCGCAATCTGCACCACTTCCGACCTCCAGAAATCGTCCTCTTCGACGAACTCTACAAAGGTAAGGAGTTTCATGAAATCTTCGTAGCTTTTCTCCAACTTTTTTTGTTTCAGCCGCTCGGCCTCCTGCTGCCGTGCGATACGGTCGATCCCCTGCTGGATCATACGCGCCTCGTAGCGGTATTTGCGGCGCATTTCGACCTTGTGGCGGCGCAGTTCGCCGACCCGTTTGTCGAACTCGGCCGAGCTTTCCAGCCGCCACCACTGTTTCTTGACCCGCATACGGCGCAGCGCCGACAGGTTGCGGTCATTCTGCAGTTCGCGCCTGTAAAGCGGGTACTTCTCCCGCTCCAGCTCCGCGATCCGTTTGTCCACCTTCGCCGACTCGGTGTCGATATGCGCCCGCACGGGGCCCTCATACGCCGCAGGAAACGGCGGGCGGTAGCTGCCCGTCACGACCGGCACGTAAAGCGACGAGGCGCGCGGCGCGGCGAAGACATAGCCCTCCGCCGTGACGTACGAATCCACGCCGTTCACCAGCAGCCGCACGAGCGGCCTTCGCTGGCTGATATCCACGTGCAGCACCCCGTCATAGGAGACATAGGCGTCCACCCGCTCCACGAACCCGTTCCTGGCGATCATCTCCTCGATCTGCGTCAAGGGCACCTTATCAACTGCCATGCCTTTCGTCTTGATCCCGCTCTGCGCGATCCACCCGCGCACCATGCGCCCCGACACCAGATAACCCATCGACGAACTGTCGACGACCTCGATCTCGACCTTGCAGACCGTCCTCGCGGCACGCAGACGCTGCGCCGTGGTGCCCGCATAGAGGATATATGCGGCCACGGCACTCCACAAAAGGGCCAGCAATGCGTATCGGAGGTAGCGGTTCATCGCACGTCAGCTTTTCGCTCCGAGTTTTTCGGCCAGCGCCTCGCAGCAGGCGTCGATATTGCCCGCCCCGAAGCTCACCACCACGTCCGTATCCATCGCCGCGACCGTATCG
>ENA-ORPF01002615-ORPF01002615.1-human-gut-metagenome-genome-assembly--contig:-NODE-2615-length-11865-cov-5.676207_pt1 | contig 11865 bp, 12 predicted proteins | sample MGYA00242140_ERZ509070 | MGnify/ENA primary metagenome ERZ509070 (study PRJEB26280, sample SAMEA2338713) | human gut metagenome | biome: human gut; feature: human-associated habitat; material: faeces... | reverse complement strand
TGTGCATGATGTACCCGCGCTTGAAGCTGCTGCAAAAGCTGTTAGCGGATGATGGGGTTATTTTTGTCAGCATTGATGATACTGAATTTCACCATTTGCGTTTGATATGCGATGAGATTTTCGGAAATTTTGCAGAAGCGGTCGTATGGCAAAAGCGAACATCTCCTGACGCAAGAAAGATACTTAGTAGTGGGCATGAGTATGTACTAATATACACCAAAAACCCAGATCAAAACTTGGGGCTTAGACGACTTCCCTTAGAGCGCAAAGATATTGAGGCATATACCAATCCGGACGATGATCCGAGAGGACCGTGGATTTCTTCGCCTTTTACTGCGCCGGGTTACCGCCCAAATCAAATGTATCCAATAATTACGCCATCCGGGAAAAGTGTAGTACCGCCCAAAGGTCGCTGTTGGAGTAACATTGAAGAGGTATATCGACGCCTGCGTTCAGAAGGACGAATGTGGTTTGGTGCGGATGGGAACGGAGTACCTCGCAGAAAAACGTATCTTTCTGAACGGGAAGGACGAGGTATATGGACTTGGTGGACAAATTCAGAAGTTGGTTATACGCAGATGGCAACCCAAGAGTTAGCGGCTATTCTTGGAAAAGCTGTATTTGACTATCCTAAACCCGTAAGTTTAATTAGTCGCATAATTCAAATGGCATCCTCGGATGGCGATATTATCCTCGACTCCTTCGCAGGTTCCGGTACTACCGCCCATGCTGTTCTCAACATGAACAAGGCGGACGGCGGACACCGCAAGTTCATCCTCGTTGAGATGATGGACTACGCCGACAGCATCACCGCCGAGCGCGTGAAACGTGTTATCAAGGGCTATGGTGAGGGCAAGAACGCCGTGGAGGGTACGGGCGGCAATTTCAGCTTCTATGACTTGGGCGAACCGCTGCTTGTGGGCGATTGCCTGAATGAAGCCGTTGCCCCGGAGAAAATCCGGGAATACATCTGGTTCATGGAAACCAAGCAGCCCTACTCTCCGCCCAGCGGCGGCAATCCCTATTACCTCGGCAAGCACAACAGCACGGGCTATTACTTCTACTACGAGCCGCAGCGCGTGACGGTGCTGGACTATGCGTACCTCTCCACCATCACGGAAAAGGCGGACGGTACGGTAATCTACGCCGACCGCTGTTCCATCAGCGAGGACAAGCTGGCAAAAATGGGCGTTACATTCAAAAAGATTCCGCGCGATATTAGCAGGTTGTGAGGAATATATGGAAAAAATTCTTATTTTATTGAAAGAAGCAATTGTACCAATAGCAACTTGTGTTCTGTCTGGGATTATTTCCTATATTGTATCTGTCCGAACTGCGAACAAGTGGGTTCCTGCATATAGAAAAAAGTACGAAGAACTTCGGATTGAAGTTGCCGAGTCTCTTACAATGTATGCAAATCTTTATACGAACCCCATTGATATTGCAAAAACAGAGAATCATCAGTTGCCGCAGAATTATGCAGAAGCATCATCGAAATTGCGGAACCTGGCTTCAAAGTTAAAGGCTTTCTCAGAAACTATGCCTCCCAGAATAAGAAAAGTTCCATCAAAGGAGGCAATAGATGACGCTTCGAGCTGCTTAATTGGACTGTCTAACAGTTTTACAACACCGTATAACTCTAATATTTCAGATGCAGAGCGAAGAAATACATACAAATATGAGAATGACCTAAGGCAAATACTACAGCTGCCTCTTGTAAAAAGGTGAATTTATGGAACTGAAATCTTATCAGAAAAAGGTCATAGCGGACTTGACCCGCTATCTGGAACTGCTGAACGAAACAAAGAGTGACGCAGCGGCGTTTCGCCTGTTTTGGCAGGAAAAATCAGCCCCGACTTTAGGGCTATACCAAAACGTTATACCCGGTGTTCCAAACCTCTGCTTCAAGGTGCCGACAGGCGGCGGCAAGACCTTTATTGCCTGCAACGCCGTTCGCCCCATCTTTGACGCGCTCCCCGCTACCAAGACAAAGGCGGTCGTGTGGCTTGTTCCGTCGGACGCGATTTTGACGCAAACGGCAAAATCACTGAAGAACCCGCAGCACCCCTACCGTCAAAAAATCGACGTGGATTTCGGCGGGCGTGTGGAGGTCTACACCAAGCAGGAGCTTTTGAACGGTCAGAACTTCAACCCCACCGCCGTAACGGAGCAGTTGTCGGTTATGGTGCTGTCCTACGATTCGTTCCGTGGGCGCGGCAAGGAGGTCTTGAAAGCCTATCAGGAGAACAGCAACCTTGCCGAGTTTGCAAAGGTGCTGGGTAAGCCCGACAGCCCCATTGAAAAAGCGGATGAAACCGCACTGTTCCAGATCATCAACCAGCTTAACCCGCTTGTCATCGTGGACGAGAGCCACCATGCCCGGTCGGAATTGAGCCTTGAAATGCTGGAAAACTTCAATCCCTGCTTTGTGCTGGATTTGACCGCCACGCCGAAAAAGGAGAGCAATATCATCTCCTATGTGGACGCGGTGCAGCTGAAAAACGAACACATGGTAAAGCTGCCCGTGATCGTCTATAACCGGGACAGCCAATCCGAGGTACTGATTGACGCGATCGACCTGCGGAACAAACTGGAAGAAATCGCAAGCGCGGAGTACGCCAAGACGGGGAAATATATCCGCCCTATCGCGCTGTTTCAGGCACAGCCGAAAGGCAAGGAGGACGCGACCACCTTTGAAAAACTGCGGGACAAGCTGGTGGATGCCGGGATTCCCGCCGAGCAAATTGCCATTCGTACCGCCGATGTGAACGAACTGAAAAACACCGATTTGATGTCCCCAAACTGCCCGATTCGCTATATTATCACGGTCAATGCTCTGAAAGAGGGCTGGGATTGCCCCTTTGCCTATATCCTTGCGTCCCTTGCCAATAAGACAAGTCAGGTTGACGTGGAGCAGATTTTAGGGCGGATTCTCCGTTTGCCCCATACGAGCCAGCACACGCAGTCGGCTTTGAATATGTCCTATGTGCTGACTTCTTCCAACGATTTCAATAACACCGTGGCGCATATCGTCAAGGGCTTGAACAGCGCAGGTTTCAGCGATAAGGACTATCGGATCGGTGAGTCCGCAAAACCGCAGGTTCCCGAACAGCCAGCAGAACAAATCACGCTGCCTGATCAACAAGGGTGTCCTGAAATGGAACCCCCTTTGGAAACCGCCGAGGACGATTTTTCGGGGCTGGATGGGAAATCTATCGGGGCAGAGCTGGAGCGGCGCAGAGAACAGGCGCAAACGCCTGAAATCGCCCCGAAAGCCAACACCATGTTGGACGCTGCCGCAGAGGTCGAAAAGGCATATACAGATGCTATCCAACAGACAGACAATGACCCGATGATGGACAATCTTCCGTGGGAGGTGCGGGATAAAGTGAAATCATTCCAAGTAAACCCGCAGTTCCGGGAGGATATTGAAACGCTGCAAATCCCGCAGTTTTTCCTGAAAGTTGAGCAATCTTTGTTTACGGACGGTTCTTTTGAACTGCTGGACAAGGAAATGCTGGCAGAGGGCTTTACCCTCAAGGGCAAGGCATACGATATTGACTTTGCCGCCGCAGACGATGAAATCCGCGAAATCGACGTGCGGGAGCAGGACGGCGGTTTGCCAAAGGTGTTCAAGATGGAGAGCGCCGAACAGCGGTACTTCAAAGAGTGGTTCAACAATCTGCCGCCGGAAAGCCGGGTACGTCAATGCAAGGAAATGATGTTCAATCAGCTTAACAAGCTGAACATGGTGGACGCCGCCGAACTGAAAGCCTACATAGACCGCATTGTGAGCGATATGGATAAGGCGCAGCTTGCCGCTATGGAGAAAGCCCCGCTGGGCTATGCGGCAAAGATCCGCGCCAAAATTGAAACGCTACTGGAATCCCATTATCGAGAAAACTTTGAAAGGTGGCTGGAAACGGAGCGCATCGTCTGCAAGCCCTATTTCCGTCTGCGCCCCTCTATCCATCCTGCCACATATACCGACATATATGCCCGTTCTCTGTATGCAGCAGAGGACGGTGACATGAACAAACTGGAACAGAAGTTGATTGTAGAGTTGACCGCCCTGCCGAATGTCCGCTGGTGGCACAGAAATATTGCACGTCAAGACTTTGCAATTAACGGCTTTATCAAGCACTACCCCGATATTCTGATTATGACCCAGAGCGGCAAGCTCATCTGTGCGGAAACTAAGGGCGAACATCTGAAAAATGATGACAGCCGGGAGAAAATCGCACTCGGTCAAGCGTGGCGCACAGCAGCGGGCAAGAATTTCCGCTATTACATGGTGTTTGAGAATGAGGAAAACCTCTTGCCGGGTGCGGTGAGCATGAGCCAGTTTATCGACACGGTTAAGGCATTGTAAATCAAATAACCATATATCCGTCACTTGCAGGGGGCGATAAAATCTACCCCCGATAAGAAGCAGTGCCGATTCGGGCAGCAGGAGCAATTCTGCTGCTCGTTTTCTTTTGTGTGACCCCCTGGCTCATGCGCCGCAGGGTAGTCATAAATAACAATCAGCAAGGAGGTTAATTGTCCAATGAAAAACAGTAAGCGAGGAGGTGCGCCGCCTATGAACCACATCGGGAATATCCGTATATCTGCAAGGGAGGGCTTATATGGCAAAGAAACTTGACCCTCAAGAGATAGAGCAGTCCCGCCGAAAAAAGACTCGCGCCGATAATCGGGAGGAACGCAAGGAGCGCATACATGACGGAATCCGCAAGAATCGGGAAAGCGGCGGTGTAATTATAATACCGCCACCCCCAGCCGTACAAGCGCAAGGGCAGACTCCCCGAAAAATGCGTGTTGCAGCTTATGTCCGTGTCAGCACACAGGAAGAACAGCAAGTAGGCAGTTTTGAGATGCAAATTGTCTATTTCAAATCCAAAATTGAGAGCAATCCCGATTGGGAGTTAGTAAAAATCTATCAAGATTACGGCGTAAGCGGCACTTCCACGAACAAGCGGCAGGGATTTAAGGACATGATTGATGACGCAAAAGCAGGCAAGATTGACCTAATTTTGACAAAGGGCATAAATCGCTTTGGTAGAAATACGGTTGATATTTTGAACAATTTGCGTACTCTGAACGCCTTGACTCCACCTGTCCCGGTGCGATTTGAAAGCGAAGGGCTGTCCTCTATCGGGGATGGCAGCAACAATCTACTGATAGCGGTCTTGTCAGCACTTGCAGAATTGGAATCACAGCAAAAGAGCGAAGCCATCAAAAACGGTATTCGCTGGCGCATGGCAGAGGGTATCTACCAATTCTCGGTGATAAACACGCTTGGCTACTATTGGGACCACTTCGGACGATTGCTGATCGAGCCAACAGAAGCAAAGATTGTTGAGTACATCTACGAAAGCTGTTTGGAAGGTGCAACCCCCGCAGAAATTGCCGCCGCGCTGACCGAGCAAGGCATCAAATCGCCTAAAGGGAAAGATTTTTGGCGGGCTGCTACTATTCGCGGTATTCTCCGGAACGAGAAATATTGCGGGGACGCACTCATGCAGAAAACTTGTACGATTGATTTTCGGGAGCATAAGTCAGTGAAAAACACTATGCTCAACAAGTATTTCAAAGAGGAACACCACACAGCAATCATAAAAAAATCCGATTGGCAGAAGGTGCAACAGATTTTAGATGAAAAGCCACTACCCGGCAAATCGGCAAGGCTACACGCTATGCCAAAGCGGTTCACGGTCACACGTTCTAAAGACAAGTATTTCAGAGGGTATATCATTTTAGACCCGCGCTGGACAGCTTCGGAACGCCGAGAACTGCTGAAAGAGCTGAAAAATCTCTAATACCGAAAGGAAAATCCATTATGAAATTTGATTTTAACGCACTGAACTTTGAGATCCTTGATGCGAACACCAACGCATACCCCGACATTTTCATTAACCAGAACGGTGTCACCTTTACGAAAAAGGTACTTGATGACCTGAACTATCCTGCTTTTGTCCTGTGCCAGCTTGACGCAAAAAACAAGGTTTTTGCGGTTCGTATGTGTAAGAGTAGTGAGCAGAGGGGCTACAAGTTCTCCAAGCCGAAGGGTGAGCAGAAGGCCACGGTCAGCATCACCAACAAGAATCTGGTTGACCCCATTCGTGCCGCTATGGAGGGCGTTTGGCAAAGCGATAAACGCTATCGTGTGCGTGGCTTTTGGGTCGCAGACGCAAAAACGATGTGTTTTGACCTCTCCGAGGGTGTGCAGGAGGATTATAGAAATGCCGCCAGCGATAATGAAAGCGAGGAATAAATCGGTGAACGGATTGTTCACCGTCTGAACTTCCGAATGACAGTGGGGCAAGCTCATTATGGGCTTGCCCCTTGCTTAAATAAAGGCGGGTATTTGCAGATTGTAACGCACAAGGGGCAGATAAGTGAAATGTAGGGTGGTAATATGGCAGAGAAAAATAAACGGCGCACAAGCGATAATATCCCCGATATTTGCCCCGAAGGACAACAAAAAAACAGGCGTGGGAGTTGTTAGCGTCCCACACCTGTTGGAAAACTGATTTGTAGCAGCGGCGTACCTATATCCCTCGTGTAAGTTTTCTCTACGCCATTTTTACGCCATTTTCGTATAGAGTAGCATAGGAAAACATGAAGTTATATATGGTTGGTTTGTTCCAAAATCCGCTTCAAATCAAGTAATATTCGTATTTATTGAGGATTATTGAGATATAAAATCAGGTAGCGGTCCTCCGATTCCTAATTTCATATTTCTCCATATCTCCTTTATTATCGTTGTTTTTTGTTACCGGATTTGGGGTTTTACCCCCATTTTACCCCCATTTTCGAGGTTTACCCCTTTTTCTCACTATCAGCTGCCTCAAAAAGACGCACGGCGTTCTGCATTGAATCATCAGAAACATGGACGTATTTGTCCATCGTCGTCTTGATACTGGCGTGCCCCAGCAGCTGCTGCAAGACCTTGGGCTGCATGCCGCGCTCAATCGCGCGGGTAGCATACGTATGGCGCAGCGCATGCATCCCAAAGGGAGCAATGCCGGCTTTTTCGCACAGCTTATAGAGGTGGGTGTCATAGGAACTGTTCTTAATCGGCTCACCGGTTCGATAGTTTACAAAGACCAAATCGTGCATGCAGAAGTACATCTGCCTTCCGGTACGGCGATCTGTGTATTCCAGAATCTGCTGCAACGTGGGCGACTCTTTACGGGTCAAGCGCTCATCATAGCAGCTCTTCAAAATACGATATGCGGTATCGGTCAAGGGGATAGTGCGGTAGCTTTTCACCGTTTTGGGAGGCCCGGCACGCCAGTACTTGAAGTGGTGGCGGTACTCCAAACTTTTATTGACGGTAAGAGTACGCTTTTTCCAGTTGATGGCATCCCAAGTCAAACCAATCAATTCACCCGTGCGCAACCCGGTTTCCAACAGCAGAGCATATTGCCGGTAGTTGTGGGAATCTTTTGCTACGTCGAGGAAACGCTTTTGTTCCTCAACGGAAAGGTAGCGAATATCGTCCACTGCACGGACCGGCTTGTTATAGCGCACGCCATTCATCGGATGTTTGACGATAATATCGTTCATCACAGCAGATTTGAACATGGTACCCATGGCAATGTAAGTCTGGCGGATCGTAGAACCGGCGTAGGTGCTTTCCATGCGGTTCAGAATGATCTGGCAGTGCATCGGCTTTACGTCGCCCATGCACATGGTTCCAATCACCGGCTGAACATTTCTCTTATAGCGTTCTGTGTAGTTGCGGATGCAGTTCGGAGAACGGTTACAGATGATGTTCGTGATCCAGTAGTCAAACCAGTTGTCTACGGACATGTCAGAGTTGCAGGTGATGACGCGATGACGCAATTCGTATTTCGTATCGGCAAGCCAATTCTTGGCTTCGGGCAGCGACTTGAAATATTTTTCTCGCCGTTCCCCGTCTTTGGTATAGTATCTTGCGGAATATAACCCGTCCTTTCTTTGGCGTATGCCTTTTCCGCATTCTTTTCGCTTTAGGCTTTTACCCATAGTGGACTCCTTTCCAAAGCGGGAATCCAACGCGATACTGAAATTATAGCACATGAAATCCCTATTTTCAACGGCATTACCTCTCTTAAATAATCAGCTTGCTGCTGATGTAGGCTTCAAATTCTTTGCGTTTGACCAATTTCTTTGACCCTACATACAACACGAAAGGACAGTTGGGTTGTTTGAGCATGGCATCGATTTTGTTGATGCCGATATTGCTGTATTCAGATGCTTCCTTAATGGAAAGCGTCAGCTTCAGATGAATGGGTACACTTTCGGAATCTCGCATAATAAATGTCTCCTATTGCCTTTGTGGTGTCAGCTTTTCTTCGCGCGCGTGACAGCATCGATTTAAGAAATAAATCTTGCTGTATTCTAATTTTAATAGGAAAAACAACGATGGTATATACAAAAGCCGCGCGGATGTAATGCGGACACTATGCTTTTATCATGCAAAATCTCACCATCTTGACAGGGCGGACATTCTTGTGCTATACTCCACCTGTAAATGATTTTTGTGCCTTGCGCACACGTTGTTTAAGTTTGTAATTCGTGCCAGCAGCCCTGTCCTGCCCATATCGGGCGGACGCTGCCGGCACTTTTCTTTTTATACGGGGTGGAAAACACCCAACCATAGCGAGAATGATCGTGGTTCACGGTTTGCCGTGAACATCAGGCATTGCCTGCGGTCATTCTCGCTTTTTATTTTGTTTCAAGGCCAATCGGCTTTGAGAAATACATTTTATATAGGAAAGGTGGAACACCAAATGAATGAACAGGCAAGACCCAAGGCAATCGCACGGCGCATCACGCGCCCGCGCAAGGCAAGACCCATCCCACGCAATTTGCAGTATCGGCTGTACAATGTGCGCTCCCGGCCGAAGCGTCCCTATCGCCAGCGCGAGAGGAGGGGCTGAGGATGCCGGATACCCCACGGCAGGAACCCAAGGTGCTGGTCAGCACCGAAAACCTCACCGAGCAGGAATGGCTGGTATACCGCAGGCGGGGGATAGGCGGCAGCGATGTCGCCGCGATCCTCGGCATTTCTCCGTTTCGCACTGCCCGCGACCTGTACGATGACAAGCTGAACATCGCTTTGGCTGTCGATGATGCAGGCAACTGGGTGGCACTGGAAATGGGGCATCTGCTGGAACCACTGGTTGCCCAGATATTCACCAAGAAAACCGGGTTGGAGGTTTTCCAGATCAAGAAAATGTTCCAACACCCGCAGTATCCCTTCATGCTGGCAGATGTAGAATACTTTGTCCGCCTGCCAAACGGAAAAATTGCGATTCTGGAAATCAAAACGACCAACTACAACGCAAAAGACCACTGGTGGAAGGACGGCGAGGAATGTGTTCCCGTCTACTATGAAACGCAGGGGCGGCACTACATGGCGGTCATGGACATCGACGAAATCTTCTATTGCTGTCTGTATGGCAACAATGAGGACGAAGTCATTATCCGCCACCTGTACCGCGACCGGGAATACGAGCAGGAGATGGTCTATCTGGAACGAGAGTTCTGGCACGACCATATCCTGACCCGCATCCCGCCGCCCTACACCGAAGACGGAAGCCTGATCCTCGAAAGTCTGCGCCGCCGCTTGGGTGCTGCGGACAAGACCATTCCTGCCATCCAGCTGGACAGTGACTTGTCTGCCGTCATGCTACGGTATCTCAGCTTACAGGAGCAAAGGCAGCAGGTGGAAACGCAGGTCAAAACGCTGGACACAGAAATGCAGCGGCTGAAAGGGCAGATGGTTGCCAAACTCAATGGCAGCTGCATGGCGATGGGGGAGTACGGCGGTACACAGTACACAATCAGCTACAACCCCGTCAGCCGGACAGGCATCACGAAAGACAACCTTCAAAAGCTGAAGCTGCTGCACCCGGATATTTATGACGAGTACGTCACGGTGTCGGAATCGCGGCGATTCAGCATCAAGGCAAAAGCGGCGGACGAAGCCGCCTGACAAAGAAGGGAGCGTGCCTATGCACGACAGTGAACAGGAACACAGCGGCATTACCGGCTGCCGTGTCACCTACGAATCTACGATTTTTTACAACGAAGCAAACAAATTCTCCATCATCGTTGTCAAAACCAATGATCCGCGCATTCCGCTGCAGGCTTGCAGCGGCCGCTATTACGGTGACCGTATGCTGCGCTTTACGGCGGTGGGGTACGAACTGCCCCGCACCAAGGCGGTGGAGCTGGAACTGGACGGCGAGTGGGTCGAGAGCAAGTACGGGTATCAGCTGCAGGTCGAGCAGTGGCAGGAAATCGTTCCGCAGACAGCGGACGGTCTGCTGGCATACTTGGGTTCCGGGCTTATCAAGGGCATCGGTCCCAAGACAGCAGAGGACATTGTTGCCACGTTCGGACCGGACACCCTGAATATCCTTGACAACGAGCCGGAAAAGCTGCTGCAAATCCGCGGCATCACCGAGGGAAAACTCAAGGACATTGAGGAATCCTACGCCGAGAGCCGCGTTCTGCGCAACCTTATGAGCCTTTTGGGACCGTTCAAAATTACGCCCGCCACGGCGCTGAAAATTTATCAGAACTTTGGTCCGGCGTGTGTGGACATCCTCAAAAAATGCCCGTATGATCTGTGCCAGATTTCCGGGTTCGGATTCAAGCGTGTGGATGGCATCGTCCGCAAGACGGACAATCGTCTGCACAGCACCGAGCGTATCAAAGGCGCAGTGCTCTACACGCTGGAGGATGCCCGCAGCAAATCAGGGCACCTATTCTTGCCATCGGAAGATTTAGTAAAGGAAACGCTGCTCCTGCTCAATGCGCCCATTCCCATCCCGGAACAGCGCGTCCGCACCGAGGAAGTGCAGGAAACCTTGCAGCAGATGATTCTGCATGGCGCAGTGGTTGCCTACAAGCAGTACCTGTACAGCCCGCGCGTGTTCGGGCAGGAGGACGACACCGCCCGCATGATTGCCGAGCGGCTTGCCAATATCAGTGTGGCTGAGAATATCGAGTCTGCGCTGAAAGCGGTGCGCGAAAGTCTGGGCATTACGCTTTCCCAAAAGCAGGAACAGGCAGTGCGCACGGCGTTCCAGCATGGGCTGACGATTATCACCGGCTCGCCCGGTACCGGCAAGACCACCGTGTTAAAGGCCATCATCGAGGTGTTCAAGAACCTGCACCCGAAAGGAAAGTTCGCCCTCATGGCTCCCACAGGCCGTGCCAGCCGCCGCATGGCGGAAAGCACCGGCGTGGACGAAGCCCGCACGCTGCACAGCGCACTGGGCCTTGGCACCAGCGAAGAAATCGGAGACAGCGACCGCGTTCGCTTTGTGGATTGAGCAGGGAAGAGTGATCTTACTGAACGGCACCTATGCTCCGGCAGTATTTTCTGCTGACTGGGACGATGACGAAACCATCTTGTCGGTAATCCATGAACTGAATTTCGGGCATTATACCCCCAAAACTCCATGAGAACAGAAGAATGGCAGGAAAAGGCTGCCTTCATCGACAAGCTGCGGGATCTGACAGAGCGCTTGAACAGCTACCGTGCGGCGTATGCAGCCCATACGCCGTTGGTAAGCGATGAAATCTATGATATTCTGTTCAGTGACTTACAGACACTGGAAAGCTGGCTGGGCCGGAGAATGAAAAACTCACCCACCAAGAAAGACAAACATCTAATATGACAAAACCTCCAATCTATGTGACCTTTTTCGCGTGGGTTGGAGGTTTTTGTTTGGAAGAAAGAATACTGCTTTTTCATTTTTCCACTTGCTTTTGTATAGAGTTGATGCTACAATAATGTTGAAATTAAATTCAATGAATTGCAATTCAACGATTTTGGAGGCACGATATGTTTATTGGCCG
>ENA-ORPF01002614-ORPF01002614.1-human-gut-metagenome-genome-assembly--contig:-NODE-2614-length-11866-cov-4.474219_pt1 | contig 11866 bp, 9 predicted proteins | sample MGYA00242140_ERZ509070 | MGnify/ENA primary metagenome ERZ509070 (study PRJEB26280, sample SAMEA2338713) | human gut metagenome | biome: human gut; feature: human-associated habitat; material: faeces... | reverse complement strand
CTACAAGAATAAGAGCGGTCTGGGAAGTTATCATTATCATTGTGGCGACCATGAGGCACATCTTCATCCAAATGGAGTTTGCCCGTATAAGAATGGGGCGGTTTCGATTGGAAATACGTCCGGTCAGACGCAGACTCAGACACAGTCCGCAGGTAATCAGAATCAGGTAGCGGAACAGATGAACACGTATCAGCCGGTGTTTGATGCAAATTATTATTATATGAATAATCCAGATTTGCAGTCGGTCGTTGGCTTGGATTCGCAAAAGTTATTTGAGCATTTTTATACGTGCGGTATGGCAGAAGGACGCAGGGCATTGGAGAATTTCGATGTCAGTGTATATAAGGCAAATAACCCGGATTTGGCGGCAGTGTTTGGAGACGATTTGAAGGCTTACTATACACATTATGTGCAGAGTGGGCAGTTGGAGAACCGGGTTTGCAAATAAAAATAGGTGATGGAAGAGAAAACCATGCATTGCATTAGTCTTTGATCGTCCATGGTTTGCTCCACTGAGCACGGCTCCCCATCACGTAATTCACGTCTGAGACGGGCAATTTCCTTCTGCTCATCAGATGCATAATTACCAGAACCACGAACAGGAATATCACCTGATTCTCGGAAGTCTTTCAGCCACTTTGTTAATGTACTGTAGCCGATGCCAAGATTTTCTGCACATCCACGTACTCCGAGATCTTTATGATCTTGATAGTACTGGATTGCATCAAGTTTAAATTGTTTGTCATGTTGCTTTGCCATATGAGATCCTCCTTCAGCATGTTTCTATTGTACCATGCTTATGTGTATTTGGAATTTCTCATTTTGGCTTGTACTATTTATATTCTAGCACCAAATTTGCTAAATTTCATTCGTTACTTTCTTCCCTCACATCTATGTATTTCAAACACTTTTACATTATAACCAATTTTCACCATTTACTACTTATATCCATCATTGCCTGTCCCAACATTTCATCATAAGCCACTAATTCTTTTACATATTTTCGAAATTTGTCTACTCCATACCACTTTACAAATTCTGAATAAGCTCTTGTTCGATCCTCATAATCTTCTATTCGTCTCTCATTTCTGTGCTGAACCTCTTTTTTCCCAAAAAGCAATGGCACTTGTTCCAATCTCGGTTCTGGGATATGATCTCGAAATCTATATGCATCTAATCCATTCGTTTTTCTTCTTACTTGTGGTCTATCAAGAACATATGTTTCATAATCATGATTTTGTATATTCCATATCTCCCATCCTGCATACCCATTTTCCAAAAGAATTCTTAGACCTTTTTCATCATCTCTATGTATAATATACTTATCCACATTTTCTTTATTCCACCCTTCTTCATGCCAATCAAAGTTTGCATATCCATGTGAACACAACAAATCAAATACGTCATATGCCCCCACATAGTATGCTCTGGCTGGTAATCCCCATACATATCCAGATGTCGAAATGCACTCCCCCCATGTAATTTTTTCGTGATCCACTCTTTTTTGCGACATACCATGGTTAACAAGCCATTCTATCATTTTGTAATCATCCATTACTTCGTATAAAATACGTTGTAAAGTTGTTTTATTACATTTTTCTAATGTTGCACCTTGCTTATATAAATCTTCTAACTGTCCTATATCATGTTCAATTATTGCCTTCAATAACAAATTTACCTCTGGTTTCTCCTCACTTACGCCTTCCCATGTATATTTCCAATCATACTTAATTTCTGCATTTATATCTTTCATTTTAGTGTTCCTCCGTTATATAATTATATATATCGCATTTTTCCATTTTTAATGTTTTGTATGTCTTATTGTATTCAAAACACAATTTGTATTATCTTATTTTTTATTGCATACAATTTATAATATCTTATATTATAAGGAGGTTATAAATGTATGTATGAAGATTTTTTTGCCGAACGCCTCAGTTATTTGCGTATTCAGAAAAAGGTCTCCGCAAGAGAAATGAGTCTTGCCCTCGGTCAAAATGAAAGTTATATTAACCGAATTGAAAATAAGCACACTTTTCCATCTATGCAGATTTTCTTTTATATATGTGAGTATTTAAATATAACTCCACAAGATTTTTTCAACACAAGTACTGTTAATCCAATCAAATTGCAACAGCTTATTCCCGAATTGGGTAAATTAAATAATAATCAACTTGATATTATATTAAACATTACAAATGAATTTTTACATCACTAACTTCCTTATATGAATATTTGAATATTATTTTCAAATATTCATAACCCATTTATAATGATATAAATTTCAATACCATTTTTCATCAATTCAAACTCATTATTTCATTTTATTACTTACACACGTACCCAATTTCCTGCCCCATCAACAAAGTCTTCTCCCCATCTTCTATATGCTCCACTACTATCCTTATACGTATTCCCCCATCTTATATAATTACCTTCATAATCATAAAACCCTTCCCCCCATCTACACCAATTTCCTCTGCAATCAATAAAATCTTCCCCAAACATTCTGTATGCTCCAGATGCATCAACATAATCTTTCATTATTTTTCTCCTTTCTTATTCTTTTTTTATATAATATAGTTTATATTATCTTATGTCAATATCTATAAGTCTTTGAATATCCTATTTAATTTAAAAAGAAAGATAAGAAATCCACTACATTTCTTATCTTTCTGAACTCTGTATTTAAAGTATTTACCTACTGCACCGACAAATAAGAATATCCCATCAGGCTTTCATCCACTTCTCTTGCAGCTTCACGGCCTTCGCGGATTGCCCACACGACAAGCGACTGTCCTCTGTGCATATCACCTGCGGTGAAAACATTTTTCACATTGGTCGCATATGCGCCCTCTGCGGTTGCTACATTGGTTCTCGCATTCAGATCGACACCAAACGCATTTGCAATATAATTCTCAGTTCCTAAGAATCCGGCTGCGATCAGTACAAGGTCTGCATCCATTTTCTGTTCGGAACCCGGTACTTCTGCCATCATCATACGGCCTGTTTTCTCGTCTTTTTTGCTCTCTAATTTCACCGTGACAAGTCCACAGAGATTTCCATTTTTATCTTTCAGAAATTCTTTTACCGTTGTCTGATAGATACGTGGGTCATGTCCGAATACTGCGATCGCCTCCTCCTGACCATAATCTGTCTTGCAGATTTTCGGCCATTCCGGCCACGGATTGTTCTCAGCTCTTGTATCCGGCGCTTTCGGCATCATCTCAAGCTGTGTCACGCTTGCTGCACCGTGTCGGATAGATGTACCCACACAGTCATTTCCGGTGTCACCACCACCGATGATGACGACTTTTTTTCCTTTTGCAGAAATGTACTGATTGTCTTTCAAGTCAGAATCCAAAAGGCTTTTTGTGGTAGCTTTTAAGAAATCCACTGCAAAATAGATGCCTTTTGCGTCTCTGCCAGGTGCCTTGATATCTCTTGGATTTTTGGCTCCACATGCCAGAACGACCCTGTCATATTCTTTTAACAATTTTGCAGCTTTGACATCCTTGCCGACATTCGTATTTGTGACAAATGTAATGCCTTCCTCCTTCATAATGGAAACCTTGCGGTCGATCACCCATTTTTCCAGTTTCATATTCGGGATTCCGTACATCAGAAGTCCGCCTACCCTGTCATCGCGCTCGTATACGGTTACAAGGTGTCCGCGCTTATTCAGCTGGTCTGCCACTGCAAGTCCGGCAGGACCGGAACCGATGACTGCGACTTTCTTTCCTGTGCGGACTCTCGGTGGTTTTGCTTTCGCATAGCCCTGCTCATAAGCGTTCTCGATAATGCCATGTTCGTTTTCCTTACAGGTAACGGCATCCCCCCAGTGTCCGCAGGTACATGCTGCTTCGCATAGTGCAGGACATACCCTTGATGTGAACTCCGGGAAGTTGTTCGTCTTTTTCAGACGGTTGTATGCCTGCTCCCAGTTCCCTGTGTATACAAGATCGTTCCACTCCGGGACAAGGTTATGTAACGGGCATCCGCTCGTCATTCCCATGATATTCATTCCCGCCTGACAGAAGGGAACGCCGCAGTTCATGCAGCGTGCGCCCTGTATCTGCTGTTCTTCCTTTGACAGTGGTGTGTGGAATTCGTTAAAATTTCTGATACGCTCCAATGGTGCTTCACTCACCGATGTCTCTCTTTTATAATCCATAAATCCGGTTGGTTTTCCCATGATATTTCCTCCATTTTCTTTTCGTATTCCCTACTGACGATCAACCTCTCGTATTCGCATAGAATGCTTCGATCTGTGCCTGTTCGGATGAGAGACCTTTCTCCTCCATCTGAACGATAGCCATCAGCATACGGTTGTAATCATACGGGATTACTTTCTTAAATTTCGGCAGATACTCACTGAAGTTATCCAGAATTTCCTTACCTTTTTCGGAATTGGTAAATGCCACATGCTCTTTGATCATGTCTTTTAATTCCATAACATCGTATTTATTGGACACTTCCTCAGAAAATACCATCTCTTTGTTCATGCGGGTGTAAAGGTCGTTATCCTCATCTAACACATAAGCGATACCGCCGCTCATACCAGCCGCAAAGTTTTTGCCGGTTTTACCTAAAACTACGACACGTCCGCCTGTCATATACTCACAGCCATGGTCGCCGACACCTTCTACGACTGCGGAAGCGCCTGAGTTACGCACGCAGAAACGCTCGCCTGCCACACCGCTGATGAATGCCTTTCCGCTCGTTGCACCATAAAGGGCTACGTTACCAATGATGATATTCTCGTCTTTTTTGTATTTTACACCTGCCGGGGCATAAACCACTAATTTACCACCGGAAAGTCCCTTGCCAAAGTAGTCGTTGGAATCGCCTACAAGCTCTAAGGTCAGTCCTTTTGGAATGAACGCACCAAAACTCTGTCCGCCTGCGCCGGTACATTTAACTACAAACGTATCTTCCTCTAAGCCGGTTCCATACTTTTTTGTTATCTCGGAACCAAAAATCGTACCGAAGGAACGGTCTGTGTTCGTCACTTCCACATCAATGCTTCTGCGCTGTTTGTTTGCAAGTGCAGAGCCAAGCTGTTTTAAAAGTACCGTCTCGTCTTTTGATTTTTCCAGTTCAAAATCATATACATGTTTTGGATCAAAGGTTACTTTCTCCTTCGGTCCTGCATATGGGTTGTTTAAAATTCTGGAAAGATCGATCTCTTTCTCACGTCCGGTCAGATCTTCCCGGACTTTTAAGAGGTCGCTTCGTCCAACCATCTCATCCACGGTTCTGCAGCCAAGTTTTGCCATGTATTCACGGAGTTCCTCTGCGATAAACTTCATAAAGTTTTCCACATATTCCGGTTTTCCTGCAAAACGTTTTCTTAATTCCGGATTCTGTGTTGCGATACCTGCCGGACAGGTATCTAAGTTACAGACACGCATCATGACACATCCCATGGTTACAAGCGGAGCCGTTGCAAATCCGTATTCCTCTGCTCCGAGAAGCGCTGCGATCGCAACATCACGGCCGCTCATTAATTTTCCGTCTGTCTCAATCCTTACTTTATTGCGGAGTCCGTTCATGATCAAAGTCTGGTGTGTCTCTGCAAGTCCAAGCTCCCAAGGAAGTCCTGCGTTGTGGATGGAACTTGCCGGAGCAGCACCTGTACCGCCATCGTAACCGGAGATCAGCACAACCTGTGCGCCAGCTTTTGCAACACCTGCTGCAACGGTTCCGACACCTGCCTCTGAAACAAGTTTTACGGAAATTCTTGCCGCTCTGTTGGAGTTTTTCAAATCAAAGATCAGCTGCTCTAAATCCTCGATGGAGTAAATATCATGGTGTGGTGGCGGAGAAATTAAGGATACCCCCGGTGTGGAAAGTCTTGTCTTTGCAATCCACGGATAAACTTTTTTGCCCGGAAGATGTCCACCTTCGCCCGGTTTTGCTCCCTGTGCCATCTTGATCTGGATCTCTTCCGCACTGACTAAGTACTGGCTTGTGACACCAAATCGTCCGGATGCGACCTGCTTGATCTTGGAGCATCTGTCCACTGCGGTATTTTTACTTGCGATACGCTCGTAATCCTCACCACCTTCACCGGTGTTTGATTTGCCGTGAAGCCGGTTCATCGCAATGGCAAGTGTCTCATGTGCTTCCTGTGAGATAGAACCATAGGACATCGCACCGGTCTTAAATCTTGTCACGATAGAGTCAACGCTTTCCACTTCCTCGACCGGCACACCTTTTTTCGGATAATTGAAATCCATCAGTCCACGGATGCAGCCGTCTTTTTCCTCACTGTCCACAAGCTCTGTGTACTGTTTGAACAGGTTGTAATCTCCACGTTTCGTGGATTCCTGTAACAGATGGATGGTTGCCGGATTGTAAAGGTGCTGGTCTGCACCACTTCTCATTTTGTGGCGTCCCCTGCTGTCTAAGGTTAAGTCAGTCTCTAAACCAAGCGGATCGTATGCCGCAGAATGTAATTCGTTCACATCATTTTCAATGTCTTTTAATGTAATACCACCGATGCGGCTCACGGTATTTGTGAAATACTTATCGATCACGTCAGAGTCGATACCGATCGCCTCGAAGATTTTGGAACCTTCGTAAGACTGGATCGTGGAAATACCCATTTTGGAAGCAATCTTTACAATACCATTTAAGATCGCTGCATTGTAATCATCCACTGCCGCATAGTAATCTTTGTCTAACATATGCTCATCCACTAACTGTTTTACGGTATCCTGTGCCAGATATGGGTTGATCGCACAGGCACCATAGCCTAACAGTGTTGCAAAATGATGTACCTCTCTCGGTTCGCCGGACTCTAAGATCATGGCGACTGCAGTTCTCTTTTTTGTCTTGACCAGATGCTGCTGCAGGGCGGACACTGCAAGCAGTGATGGGATCGGCACATGGTATTCGTCGACACCACGGTCAGACAGGATCAAAATGTTTGCGCCCTCCTTGTACGCACGGTCTGCTTCCACGAACAGACGCTCAATGGCTTTCTCGAGGCTTGTGCTCTTATAATAGGTAGTCGGGATTACTTCTACCTTAAATCCGTCCACTTTCATATTTTTAATTTTCATCAGATCGGTATTCGTAAGGATCGGATTATTGACCTTTAACACCTGACAGTTAATGGCTTTTTCTTCCAGAAGGTTGCCATCCTCTCCGATGTATACGGTTGTGGAAGTCACCACTTTTTCACGGATAGAGTCGATTGGTGGGTTTGTAACCTGTGCAAATAGCTGCTTGAAGTAGTTAAATAATGGCTGATGATCGGTTGCCAGTGCAGCAAGCGGTGTATCAATACCCATGGCGGATGTTCCCTCGCCGCCATTTTTTGCCATTGGTAAAATTGCATCTCTCAAAGATTCATAGGTATAACCAAATGCCTTCTGCATTCTCTGACGCTCTTCCTTGGTGTATTCCGGCACACGCTGGTTTGGAATTTTCAAATCTTTTAAATTTAACAGGTTGCGGTCGATCCATTCACCGTAAGGCTGTTTGCCTGCATAAGTTTCTTTTAACTCATCATCATCGATCACTCTTCCCTTTACGGTATCTACCAGAAGCATTTTTCCCGGACGAAGTCTCTCTTTTACCACGATCTTCGTCGGATCAATGTCAAGTACACCGACCTCAGAGGAAAGAATAAGGTAATCGTCATCTGTAATGTAATAGCGGGAAGGACGGAGTCCGTTACGGTCAAGCACCGCTCCCATAATATCACCATCGGAGAAAAGAATGGATGCAGGTCCGTCCCACGGCTCCATCATCGTTGCGTAATACTGGTAAAAATCTTTTTTCTTCTGGGACATGAGGCTGTTGTTCGCCCACGGCTCCGGAATTAAGATCATGACAGCGAGCGGAAGATCCATGCCGCTCATGACAAGGAATTCCAGTGTATTGTCAAGCATTGCAGAGTCGGAACCCTCGGTGTTGACGACCGGAAGCACTTTCTGTAATTCGCCCTTTAAAAATTCGGACTCCATGGTCTCCTCACGGGCAAGCATCTTATCTGCATTTCCTTTGATCGTGTTGATCTCACCGTTATGTACGATAAAACGGTTTGGATGTGCTCTCTCCCAGCTTGGGTTTGTGTTCGTAGAGAAACGGGAGTGTACGGTTGCGATCGCAGATTCATAATCTTTGTCCTGAAGATCTGCAAAGAACAAGCGGAGCTGCTCTACTAAGAACATTCCCTTGTATACAATCGTTCTGCTGGATAAGGAGACAACATAGGTATCATCATTCGACTGTTCAAACACACGTCTTGCCACATACAGCTTGCGGTCGAACGGAAGTCCCTTTTCCACATTCTTCGGACGCTTTACAAACCCCTGCATAATGCAAGGCATACAGTCGATTGCTTTCTGTCCAAGCTTTGTCGGATCGATCGGTACTTCTCTCCATCCTAAAAATTCCATGCCCTCTTTCTGGACAATGACTTCGAACATTTTCTTTGCCTGATTGCGTTTCAACTCATCCTGTGGGAAGAAAAACATACCGATACCATAATCTCTCTCACCACCAAGTTCAATACCGAGCGGTTTTACGGCTTTCGTAAAAAATTTATGAGAAATCTGTAAAAGGATACCAACACCGTCACCGGTCTTTCCTTCTGCATCTTTTCCTGCTCTGTGCTTTAAGTTTTCAACAATTTTTAAAGCATTCTCCACGGTCTCATGTGTCTTGATACCTTTGATATTGACAACCGAACCGATACCGCAGTTGTCATGTTCAAATGCCGGATCGTACATTCCGTCTGTTTTTGTCTGGGAATCCTTTGGTGCAAATTTGTTCAGAGTGACCATTTTTGCAGATGTTTCTTTCTGTTGCTCTTTCATACGCAAATTCCTTTCTTAATCCAGATTGAAACTGCCGCTTTGCAGACAATCTCATTGTTGTAATAAAAAGAGGCACTCAAATAACCCAATGATCGATTGGGTATCTAAGCGCCTTTGCTTCATGAATTATTTTATTTTTCTTGTTTTCTAATATACAACTTTTTGATACTTCTGTCTATCTATTTTTTTGCAATATTGTCTGATAATTTGAATATTTATTATTTATAGCAGTATTGTTTATACTATTATAATTATATTCTTACTGTAATATATGGATACAAACAATTCTTTCCTTGTTTTATAATAAAAAAATTTTTGATTTTCAAGTGATAAAATATCACTTCAGGTGTTTTTCTGGAATTGTGTTTGAATTGTCGGAGTATAGAATATTACTATTTGTTACGGCAGATTTTAATATTCTGTTTTCTGTAATAAAAAGTTGTGATACATGGTAGATTATCTGATCACTAACCAAGACAGGCATCAGTGAAATATCGGCTTTTATTATGCCCGCACGTCAAACGGCTGATATCTCTGTTGTTTTTTCTGCAATTCCTCGTCGGACAATTTCTGCTGTAACTCTGCTTCTGAAAGCAGTCCGGTAGTTTCCAGATTTCCTTCCTGCGCATCGATTGATTCCGACATATCATCCATAATTTCGGATAAAACACCCTTATCATCGGTTTTGCCGTCTGTTCCTGCTGCCTCGCCTTGAGCCTCCTTTTTCTGCTCTTCCTCGGTCTTTGGCTTATATTTCTCAGCCGCTTTCGCCATCTGCTCTCCGCGCTCTTCTGCCTCATCTAAGATGTGGAACATCTGTGAGCTGTTGTACTCCTGTTTTGCTGCCGCAATCTCATCCTCGTAAGTATGAAACTTCTCCAGCTTTTTTGCAATTTCTTCGATTGTATCCGCTTTCTGATTTTTGAGATTCTGCTTCTGTGTCTCAAAAAAAGCAATTTTTCCGTCCCGCTCTTCCTGTCTCTGTATTTTTTCCCTCGTGCTTTTTAACATGTTTGCATTTGACTGCCAGGGTGCGGACGTGTTTTTGGAAAAGTTGATCGTAACACTCATAATAGTTCTCCTGTCTTATCTCCTCTGCAAATTTGTCAATTTTCTTTTTTATCCCCAGAAATCGTATTTACTCGTCTCAAGTGCACTCAGCAATGAAGAGCCGTTCGATGTATACTGGCTCGATGTGCTCACAACATTGGACGCTGCGTTCTGGCTGATTCTTCCGCTCACAAAACTGATCTTGGAAGCAAGCCCGGTATCTCCATCCAACACTTTCTTTAACGTGTCTGCATCTGCACTCTGTAACACTTTCTCGTCAATGGAAAGACTGCCGTCTTTTGCCTGTGTGATACCAATGCTCTTCAATGCCTCTTTGTCCCCGGCAGGAATATCCTTTAACTGCTGTCTGTAAAACTCATTTAAAGTATCCCCGGTTTCCCTGAGCTGTTTTAACGTTGCGTTGTAGCTCTCGACCATTTTTTTTGCCGAGGAAACAATATCCTTTGTACTGCCGCTTTCCTTTGCCCTGTCATAAATGGAGTTCTTATCTGTTGCCACAAGACTAGAAGCATATCCGTTCAGGTTCCCCGAAATATCTTCCAGCTTCGAATAATTCTTTTTCTTTGCGATCGCCGTTGCATCCGCACTGGCATTCACTCCGTTCAGCAGACCGGAAAAAGATGACTTTTTGTTCAGGATATCTAACAGTGTTGTCTGCTGAAATGGAATTCCGCTTTTTGCGGCTGAGTGTGCAAGCATTTGTGTTGTAATTCGCATATTATTGCCTCCCTGTATGTCTTGCCAAAACTGCACCATAACGATGCATTTTGCCTTTCTTTACTCCGTATATCGGTCGGGCATTTTCTGATTTTAGCGAATTGTAACGAACAGGCTCTTTTATGTAATGAAAAATCAGCAGATCTATGTTCCGCTGATTTTTGCTTTTTTCCGCTATTTTGCAGTCCTTTTCATCCTGCGCTTCTCAGATATTTCATATAAGCCGTGACAAAATCGTTATACTTTTGTTTTGCCAGATAAACTTTGTCACCATTTTTCATCTGTATCGTGGTCGCATCATACTTGTACACTTCCCGCAGATTTACCAGAAATCCCCGGTGCGAACGGAAAAAACCCTCTCCCAGCCGCTTCTCCAACACTTCCATTTTCTCATAAAAAGTATAACTGCTCTCCGGCATATTTTTCGTGTGCAGCACAATCTTGCGCGCCTCGTTCTCCGCATACAAAATATTTTTTGCCAGAACTTCCATATAACTGCCATCTGCTTTTATCAACAGGGACATTTCCTCTTTTTCCCGCTCAAGCTGCCACATGGCGCGCTGCATCACTTCCGCAAACTTGTGCTCGTCCACCGGCTTTAACAGATAGTGAAACGCCCCGACATCATAACCTTCAAACACATATTCTTTGAACGCTGTCACAAAAATGATCATCGCATTGGATGTCTCCCGGATTTTCCGGGCTGTCTCCATGCCGTTTAACGTCTGATTTCCATCTTCTCCACGCAGGGAAACATCCAGCAGGATCACATCAAAGGATGTCTGATCTCGTAACAGTGCCTCTCCGCTGCCAAACATGCGAACCTGTGAATCCGGGATACATTTTTCGGTCAGACTTTTTAAATACTCTCTTATAGGCTGTTCATCATCACATATCGCAATTTTCGGCATTTTCTTCACTCCATACTCTGTATTTTATCTTATATCGACCAGCTCATAAGCTTTTCTTATGGAATATGTAATGAAATGTCGTTTTTATGTAACGAATTATTTTCTCCGGTAAAAAAGGCTGACAACGCCTATTCCTGCCGCTGCCATCACTTCCTCGCGGGAAAGATCCAGCCGCTCCCCGGATGCCAGTACCTCCTGAAGCTTCTCCTGATACGCCTTCCGGTAATTTTCCGCTCCACCGAGCGCTTCCTGCATATACCGGGTACGCGCTTTTCCGCGGTTTTCGTAATTGCCATATGCCCGGAATGTCAGCCACATCGCCTTAATGTAATA
>ENA-ORPF01002610-ORPF01002610.1-human-gut-metagenome-genome-assembly--contig:-NODE-2610-length-11886-cov-4.477474_pt1 | contig 11886 bp, 8 predicted proteins | sample MGYA00242140_ERZ509070 | MGnify/ENA primary metagenome ERZ509070 (study PRJEB26280, sample SAMEA2338713) | human gut metagenome | biome: human gut; feature: human-associated habitat; material: faeces... | reverse complement strand
GCTCCTTGCGAACTTCACGGTATCGCTAAGGGTGGTATGAACCACTGCCAGGATGAAATGAAGAAGGCTGTTAAGGCTGGATATTGGAATCTCTTCTCATTCAACCCTGCATTAAAGGCTGAAGGAAAGAATCCATTCACATTAACATCTAAGGAAGGCGATGGCTCATATCAGGATTTCCTTAACAATGAGGCACGTTATACACGTCTTGTTAAGCCATTCCCAGAAAGAGCAGAAAGACTCTTTGCTAAGTCTGAGGAAGTTGCTAATGAGAGATATCAGCATTTACTCAAGCTTGTTGATTTATACAAGTAATTGTAAATTAAATACCTGAGTAATTATCTTTACAGATAATTATCCGGATATTATGGTTATGAACCCCTTAACATATAATTTAATTGTTAAGGGGTTCTTTTTTAAACAAAAGATTGGAGGCTTGTATGAGTGAAAAAGGTGCATTAAAAAACAAAAAAATAGAAGTAATAGCATTGGTAATCCTTGCGGCTTTTATAGTTGCACTTGGATTCCTTGTATACAGGTATAATAAGAATAAAGATTTCATATACGAGAAACATTTACAGGAAAATGTTATAACAATTAATAGTGAGAACATAACTTTGAAAGATTTCTCTTATTATGTGTATGTTGTGGAAAAGAAGATAAATGAGATGGCGTTACAGTATAATCCTGATGATGCTAATGAATTTTGGAATACACATTTTAAGAATTCACTTGACAGTGTGTTTACAAGGGATTATGCTAAACAACTGGCGATAGATTTATGTGAGTATGATTATATAATGGAATATGAGTCAACAGTATATAATCTATATCTGACAGATAGTGATAAGCAATCGTGCAAATCAAATGCACACGATACCTATGAAGATATGTCTGAAAAAGCTCATAATAATACTAAGCTGACAGAAGACGATATATATAACATCTTGTGTCGAAAGAAGCTTGTTGAGAAATATGTAACAAGAGCTGCACAGAAGGTACAGGAAGAAGGCTTTGAGGGCGACAGTTCGTTGTTTAATTATGATGGCGATTTCTACAAAGAAAAGATTAAGATTAAATATGATGTTACTGAGAATCACAAGCTGCTGGATAAAATAACAATGGGCAGAGTGACGGTTAATTAGAACGGAACACTTTAGCGGACAAGGAGAAAGACAATGACAAAGGATATGACAAAGGGTTCACCCCTTAGATTAATTCTTGGATTTGCATTTCCAATGCTTCTTGGAATGCTTTTTCAGCAATTTTATAATCTTGTTGACACAATGATAGTTGGTAAAACGCTTGGTGTGTCAGCACTGGCTGGTGTTGGCGCAACAAGCTCTATCAATTTTATGATTATTGGTTTTTGTATGGGTATATGCAGTGGTTTTGCTATTCCGGTTGCACAGCAGTTTGGTGCAGGGAAATACAGTGAACTTAGAAAATATGTATTTAATGGGTATGTATGCAGTGCAGTATTTGCTGTTGTTATGACGATATTGTCAGTTGTATTCTGTGCTCCGATATTAAGACTGCTTAACACACCTGATGATATATTTATGCATGCTTATAATTATATTGTGATTATATTTGCAGGTATTCCAACCGTATTTTTATATAATATTGTGTCAGGTATAATTCGTTCGCTTGGTGACAGCAAGACGCCTGTATATTTTCTTGTGTTGTCATCAGTCATAAATATAGCTTTGGATTTTATACTTATATTATATGTAAAGATGGGTGTTGCAGGAGCAGGCGTTGCAACTGTTGTATCACAGCTTATAGCAGGAGTTGGCTGTACAATATATATGTACAAGAAGTTTGATATACTTAAGGGCACTAAGCAGGAAAAAGTGATAAGTAAAAAACACATAAGCAACCTGTGCTTCATAGGGGTTCCTATGGGGCTTCAGTATTCGATAACAGCGATAGGAAGTACAATACTTCAGGCGGCAGTAAATGGACTTGGTTCGTCATATGTAGCAGCTATGACAGCCGGTTCTAAGATGTTTAACTTTACCTGCTGTCCATTTGATGCACTTGGTTCTACAATGGCAACATACGGAGGACAGAATGTTGGTGCTGGAAAGATAGACAGACTCGGAAAGGGTATAAAAGCCGCAATGTTAATTGGTGCTGTATACAGTGTTGCTGCACTTGTAGTGTTATATTTCTCAGCTGATTATATTGCACTCCTGTTCGTTGATGCAGGAGAAACTGCAATTATAGAATTGACAAGAAGATTTATAATGGCATCAGCATTGTTCTATATCCCGCTTACAGGTGTTAATGTATACAGATTCTGTATACAGGGAATGGGCTTTTCGGTATTTGCTATATTAGCAGGTGTATTTGAAATGCTTGCAAGAACACTTGTTGCAATACTTTTAATTCCACATATTGGTTTTAATGGTGCGTGTCTTGCCAATCCGGCGGCGTGGATAGCAGCTGATTTATTCTTAATTCCGGCATTTATACACTGCTGTAATAAGCTTAAGAGATATGAATAAAATCACGGTAACAGGGCAATCTTAATGTTATAGTTATCTGCTCAGGGCTGGTGGTGATGTTACATCACAGCACTGTGCGGTAACGTTAGCTGGTCGAGATTGTTTGAAAGGATGCCTATAATGAGTGATTTTAGCTGTAATGTTAAAGAGAATATTAAAAGGTTGGAAACCAGTCTTAACGTAGAACGTAATTTTGATATACTTCAGAGAGAAGTAATAATTGCGGGGCGTAAGGCTGGCTTCTTTTTTATAGATGGATTTGTTCGGGAAGATATGGCTGAGAAGCTTATGCAGTTCTTTTATTCGTTGAAAGAATCGGACATAACAAGTCTTGATATATTTCTGGAGAAAGGTATGCCTTATACAGAGGTTACAAGGAGTGGAAATGTTGATTATGTTATAACACAGTTTCTGTCAGGTGTATCTATTATGACGATAGACGGTTTTGATGAATGTCTGTTAATAGATTGCAGAACGTATCCTATGCGTTCAGTATCAGAGCCGTGGAAAGACAGGGTGTTAAGAGGTTCAAGGGATGGTTTTGTGGAAACACTTGTATCCAATGCGGCACTTTTAAGAAGAAGGATACGTGACCCAAGATTTTCTATGGAATTATATGGAGTTGGCAGACGTTCACGTTCAGATGTTGCAATATGTTATATATCAGACTCCGTTGACCAGAATATTCTTAATAGAATGAGAAAGCTTATACAATCAATAGATGTTGATGCGCTCACTATGAATATAGAAAGTCTTGCAGAGTGTATGTTCACACATAAATGGATTAACCCATTTCCGAAGTTTAAATACTCAGAACGCCCAGATACCGCGACAGCGGCAATACTTGACGGGAATATTGTAATTATGGTAGACAATTCTCCCGCAGTTATGATAATTCCTGCATCTATCTTTGATATTATAGAGGAAGCAGATGATTTTAACTTTTCACCAATGATTGGCTCATATCTTAGAATTACAAGATTTTTCTTCTCTATTGTAACGTGGATATTAACTCCGTTATGGCTGCTTTTTGTAAACAATCCTGACTGGGTTCCTGAATTTATGAAATTTGTGCTTATAACAGATGATATAACCGTGCCTGTGCTTTTACAGCTCCTTATACTTGAGCTTGCAGTTGACGGTCTTAAGCTTGCGGCAGTAAATACACCGACCATGCTGTCTACTCCCTTGAGTATTGTTGCAGGTATAGTGGTGGGGGAATATGCGGTAAGCTCAGGTTGGTTTAATCCGGAGGCACTTCTTTATATGGCGGTTGTGACAGTAGGAACTTATGGACAGACGAATTTTGAGATGGGTTACGCATTTAAGTTCTTAAGAGTGCTTACTCTTATACTCACACAGATATTTAATCTTGGCGGATTTATTGCAGGAGTTGTAATATCTGTGCTTATGATAGCGTTTAACAGGACTATAACGGGTAAGAGTTATATATATCCGCTTATTCCCTGGGATGGGAAAATGCTTAAGAGGAAGGTACTCAGGGTCAGACTGCCGCATAGTTATAAGTAGAGACGTGTGAATTGGTAATACAAGTTTATATAATTTTTCTAATTAATTCCGCTTTTATTAATGGTAATTCTCGATAAATGTGATAAACTAATATCATTAATGGAATTGTATTGTGATTTATAGACAATCTGAGAGTGTTGGAGGAATTATGAGCAAGGTAATCGGAATTGATTTGGGAACAACTAATAGCTGCGTGGCGGTGATAGAAGGTGATACACCGACAGTTATAACTAATAGTGAGGGCTATAGAACGACACCATCAGTTGTTGCATTTACCAAGAACAAAGAACGTCTTGTTGGAGATACAGCTAGAAGACAAGCATCAGTTAATTCAGATAGAACCATTTTCTCTATCAAAAGATATATGGGTACGGATTATAAGAAGAAGATAGATGGCAAGTCGTATACACCGCAGGAGATTTCAGCATATATTCTGATGAAGTTAAAGAAAGATGCGGAGAATTTCCTAGGCGAAGAAGTTACAGATGCTGTTATAACAGTACCGGCATACTTTAATGATGCACAGAGACAGGCAACTAAGGATGCGGGCAAGATAGCAGGACTTAATGTCCTTAGAATCATTAATGAACCAACAAGTGCGGCACTTGCTTATGGGCTTGATAATGGCAATCCTCAGAAGATACTTGTTTATGATCTTGGCGGAGGAACTTTTGACGTTTCGGTTATTGATATAGGGGATAATGTTATTGAAGTGCTTGCAACGTCAGGTGATAATCATCTTGGTGGAGATGATTTTGATGCAAGGCTTGTTAATTATCTTGTTGAACGCTTTAAAGAGACTGATGGAATTAATCTGTCTAAAGATGCTTCAGCTATGCAGAGATTAAGAGAAGAGGCTGAGAAAGCCAAGAAAGAATTGTCGTCTGCATTTAATGCCAATATTAATCTCCCATTTATTGCGATGGCTAAAGATGGACCACATCATATGGATATGAATATTTCAAGACAGCAGTTTAATGAGCTGACGGCTGATCTTGTTGATAAGACAGTTATTCCTGTTGAAAATGCTCTCCATGATGCAGGACTTAATAAGAATGATATAGGAATGGTGCTTCTTGTTGGAGGTTCAACAAGGATTCCGGCGGTTCAGGATAAGGTAAGGCAGATTATGGGAAAAGAACCATCAAGAAATCTTAATCCTGATGAGTGTGTGGCACTTGGTGCGGCGGTTCAGGGTGGTAAGCTTGGCAACCAGCTTATGCCAGGCTCAGCGGCATCAGAGATTATACTTATGGACGTAACACCTTTGTCTTTGTCAATAGAGACTGTTGGAGGAATTGCAAGCAGACTTATAGAGCGTAATACTACAATACCTACAAGACACAGCCAGATATTTACTACGGCTGGTAATTTCCAGACATCAGTAGATATTAAGGTATTTCAGGGTGAGAGAAGATTTACAAGGGATAATAAGCTTTTGGGTAATTTCAAGCTTAATGGTATCAAGAGGGCTATGGCAGGTGTTCCACAGATAGAGGTAACATTTGATATTGATGCCAATGGAATTGTCAATGTATCAGCTAAAGACCTTGGAACTGGAAGAGAGCAGTCTATTACGATAACTTCAAGCTCTAATATGTCAGAGGAAGAGATTGAGAGAGCTAAGTGGGAAGCGGAAGTGTATGGCGAGCAGGATAAGAAGAATGAGGAATACTGGAATTCGCATATTGAAGCTGAGAATACTTTAAAGAGAGCTGAGGGCGAATACAGCCAGAATAAAAAGGTATGGGATAAAGCTAAGAAGAAGGCTGTAAAGGAAGCTATGAACCAGTTGAAAAGAATTGTTGTCAAGTGTAAGCCTGAGAAGATGAATGCAGATTTAGCACATCAGTTAGATGAGCTTAGAATTAATCTTGAAAATGTTTTGAATAATTAATGGAAATCTGATATTATCTATAGAGTGTTATTTTATAGATAATATCAGTTTTTTATATAGATGTATACAGAATAGGAGGCAGATAAGTGGCAGCAGGTTCAACATATGGTAATATTTTTAAATTTATGACTTGGGGTGAATCTCACGGAGAGGGACTCGGAGTTGTTGTTGATGGCTGTCCTGCGGGAATTTCTCTTTGTGAAGAAGATATACAGAAGTTTCTTAACAGAAGAAAACCAGGACAGTCAAAGTATACTACACCTAGGAAAGAAGATGATAAAGTAAGTATTTTGTCAGGTGTATTTGAAGGAAAGACGACAGGAACGCCGATTTCTATGGTAGTATATAATAAAACACAGCGTTCAGCAGATTATTCTGAGATAGCAGGCTATTACAGACCTGGACATGCAGATTATACATTTGACGAGAAATATGGTTTCAGGGATTACAGAGGTGGTGGACGAAGCTCTGGAAGGGAAACTATAGGCAGGGTTGCGGCAGGAGCAATAGCTGTTAAGATATTAGAGGAACTTGGAATAAATGTATGCGCATATTCATCAAGAATTGGCGGAATTAATATAGACTATAATAATTTTGATTTGAAAGAACGTGATAATAACGCATTTAATATGCCAGACAGTAATGCTGCTATGCAGGTTGAGAAGTACGCAGATGAGAAGCTGAAAGAGCAGGATTCAATGGGTGGAATAATTGAGTGTGTTGTAACTGGTATGATGGCTGGTGTTGGAGACCCTGTATTTGAGAAGCTGGATGCTAATCTTGCAAAGGCTATAATGTCCATTGGTGCTGTAAAAGGTTTTGAAATTGGTGATGGATTTGCAGCAGCAGACAGTACAGGAAGTACGAATAATGACAGCTTTACTATTAAAGATGGAAGGATTGTCAAAAAGACCAATCACAGTGGTGGTGTGCTTGGTGGTATGAGCGATGGCTCTGATATAATCATAAGAGCGGCAGTCAAGCCTACACCTTCAATAGCAAGAACTCAAGAAACTGTTAATAAATCAGGTGAAGATATAGAGATATCTATAAAGGGAAGACACGACCCAATGATAGTTCCAAGAGCTGTAGTTGTTGTTGAGGCGATGACAGCAGTTACTCTTGTGGATATGATATTTGCCAATATGACATCAAGAATTGACAGGATAACAGAGTTTTATAAGAGAGATTAATTTAAGATTATATATAAGGAAAGAGAGAATATGTACAAGATATTAAAGACAGATGGAAGAGCAAAAAGAGCTGAATTTACAACAGTTCATGGAACTGTGCAGACACCTGTATTTATGAATGTTGGAACAGTTGCAGCTATTAAGGGGGCAGTTGCTACAACAGATTTACAGGAAATAGGAACACAGATTGAGTTATCTAATACTTATCATCTTCATGTAAGACCAGGCGATAAGCTTATAAAGGAACTTGGTGGACTTCATAAATTTATGAACTGGAACAAGCCCATACTTACAGACTCAGGTGGATTTCAGGTATTCTCACTTGCAGGACTTCGTAAGATTAAGGAAGAAGGAGTAACTTTCCAGTCACATATAGATGGACATAAGATATTTATGGGGCCAGAGGAAAGTATGCAGATTCAGTCTAATCTGGGTTCGACTATAGCAATGGCATTTGACGAGTGTGCGCCTGCTAAGGCTGATAGAAAGTATATTATTAATTCAGTTGAGAGAACTACAAGATGGCTTGAGCGTTGTAAGAAGGAGATGAATCGTCTTAATTCACTTGAAGATACTATAAATAAGAGTCAGATGTTATTCGGTATTAATCAGGGGGCAATTTATGATGATATAAGAATTGACCACGCAAAGCGCATATCAGAGCTTGATCTTGACGGATACGCAGTTGGCGGTCTTGCGGTTGGTGAGACACACGAAGAAATGTATCACGTTCTGGACGAGGTTGTTCCATACCTTCCACAGAACAAGCCAACTTATCTTATGGGAGTTGGTACACCAGCTAATATCTTAGAGTCGGTTGACAGGGGTATTGATTTCTTTGACTGTGTATATCCATCAAGAAATGGACGTCACGGACACGTGTATACAAAGTTTGGAAAGATTAATCTTTTTAATGCAAAGTATGAAAAAGATACAGCACCTATTGAGGAGGGCTGCCAGTGTCCAGCCTGCAGGAATTATTCCAGAGCATATATAAGACATTTGCTTAAGGCTAAGGAAATGCTTGGAATGAGACTTTGTGTGCTTCATAACCTTTACTTTTATAATCACCTTATGGAAGATATAAGGGGGGCTATTGATGCAGGAAATTATAAGAGCTTTAAGGATGAAAGATTATATCTGCTTAAGACTTATGATAAGAAGTAATTAATGGCAGTGCATAAATATTTAAAATCATAAAAATGCTATAAATTTATCATTAAACAATGGACATATGACCACAATTAAGGTATTATAACAATATTGAGCCTATATGAAGGCAAGTAATTAGGAGGAATATATATGGGACAGCTTGGTATTATTGTAGTATATGTAGTTGCACTTGGTGCATTAATGTACTTTTTCGCAATTAAGCCACAGAAGAAACAGCAGAAAGAACAGCAGCAGCTTATGGACTCTATGGAGATAGGTGATTATGTTCTTACAACAAGTGGTTTCTATGGTGTTATTCTTGATATAACAGAAGATGATGTTATCGTTGAATTTGGTAACAATAAGAACTGCCGTATAACAATGCAGAAGAAAGCAATTGCTCAGGTAGAAAAGCCAGCTTCATCAGAAGAATAATCAGAGAGAATAATAAATCAGAATTAAAAGATTTAGCTTCCAGTGCCGGTAAATGGTACTGGAAGCTTTTTTGTGTAATGGGAAATTCTGATAGGATTCTCTGTTATACAAAAAATATCATATGACGATAATACGCGTCCGCACGAAGATGTGGGTTGATGCAAACGACCGAATACGGTGCGAGAATGTGCTTTTTCTATTTTGATAAAAATGGGCGTTTTGATACTGTCGATATTGTACAAATACTTGAAAAATGCACTATTATGGAGTAATATATTAACCAATAGCCTGAAAGTGGGTTAATAAACTTAAGTAGGGTGTTAGTACAAGAAGGAAAGGCAGGATACGTTATGGATTGTAAAATAACTTTAATTCCCGGTGATGGAATCGGACCAGAGATAGTCGCAGAAGCAGTTAAAGTATTAAATGCAGTGGCTGACAAATATGGACATAAGTTCGATTATACGAAGATTTTAATGGGAGGCTGCTCTATTGATGAGTGTGGAGTACCTCTTACAGATGAGGCAGTAGCAATTGCTAAGGCTTCAGATGCAGTGCTTCTTGGTGCTGTTGGTGGCAACGTGGGTAACTCAAGATGGTATGATGTTGCACCTGACCTAAGACCAGAGGCAGGATTATTAAAAATTCGTAAGGATTTGGAGTTATTTGCTAATATTCGTCCTGCATATTTATACAATGAGTTAAAGACAGCCTGCCCTCTTAAGGAAGAGATAATCGGCGATGGCTTCGATATGGTTATTATGAGAGAGCTTACTGGCGGTCTTTATTTTGGTAAAAGACACACAGAAGAAGTTGATGGACTTATGACTGCTGTAGATACTCTTACATATAATGAAGAAGAGATTAGAAGAATAGCAATCAAGGGTTTTGAAATTGCTATGAAGAGAAGAAAGAAAGTAACAAGTGTAGATAAGGCGAATGTACTTGATTCTTCAAGACTTTGGAGAAAGATTGTACACGAAGTTGCTAAAGATTATCCAGAAGTTGAATTAGAGGATATGCTTGTAGATAACTGTGCTATGCAGCTTGTTATGAATCCGGGACAGTTTGATGTAATTCTTACAGAGAATATGTTCGGTGACATTCTTTCAGATGAAGCTAGTATGATAACAGGTTCTATCGGTATGTTATCATCAGCAAGCCTTGGTAAGACTAAGTTAGGCTTATATGAGCCAAGCCATGGTTCAGCACCAAATATAGCAGGAAAGAATATAGCTAACCCTATAGCAACTATTCTTTCAGCAGCTATGATGTTAAGATATTCACTTGACCTTGATAAGGAAGCAGATGACATTGAGGCAGCAGTTGCAGCAGTCCTTAAGGAAGGCTACAGAACAACAGATATTTATTCAGAAGGCTGCACAAAGGTTGGAACAGACAAGATGGGTGACCTTATAGCAGAGAGAGTATAAATAAAGTATAGACAGTAATGATAAATGTTCCCTGGCAGCATAATGTATAAAAGCTGGATAATTAGTGAAGCAGTATAATGTATGAAGGCTTAACGAATATTGGAATAAGTTATGTATTTTATGTAAATATGTGGGCTAAGAGAACATTTTAACTTAAAGAATTAGATTTACAAGGAGAATAGTTATGGTAAGTGATAACGCAAGAAGCGGTATGCAGCAGGCACCTGCACGAAGCCTTTTTAATGCACTTGGCTTCACAGCAGAAGAGATGAAGAAACCTATGATTGGTATCGTAAGTTCATATAATGAAATAGTACCAGGTCATATGAATATTGATAAGATTGTTAATGCAGTTAAGCTAGGAGTAGCAGAAGCTGGTGGTGTTCCAGTAGTATTCCCAGCTATCGCTGTGTGTGATGGTATTGCTATGGGACACGTTGGTATGAAGTACTCTTTAGTAACAAGAGATTTAATAGCTGACTCAACAGAATGTATGGCTATTGCACATCAGTTTGACGGACTTGTTATGGTACCTAACTGTGATAAGAACGTTCCGGGACTTCTTATGGCAGCAGCAAGACTTAACCTTCCTACAGTATTTGTATCAGGTGGTCCTATGCTTGCAGGTCACGTAAAGGGTAAGAAGAGAAGTCTTTCATCTATGTTTGAGGCAGTTGGTTCATATGCGGCTGGAACAATGACAGAAGAAGATGTTCTTGAATTTGAGGAAAAGGTATGTCCTACTTGTGGTTCTTGCTCAGGTATGTATACAGCTAACTCTATGAACTGTCTTACAGAAGCTCTTGGTATGGGACTTCGTGGGAATGGAACAATCCCAGCCGTATATTCAGAGAGAATTAAGCTTGCTAAGCACGCTGGTATGGCTGTTATGGATATGGTTAATAAGGGTATTACAGCAAGAGATATTATCACAAAGGATTCTATTATGAATGCACTTACTGTTGATATGGCACTTGGCTGTTCAACAAATAGTATGTTACATCTTCCAGCTATTGCACACGAGATTGGATTTGATTTTGATATTAAATTTGCTAACCCAATAAGCGAAAAGACGCCTAACCTCTGCCACCTTGCACCAGCAGGTCCTACATATATGGAGGATCTTAATGAAGCCGGTGGTGTATATGCAGTTATGAAGGAGCTTGCTGATATTGGACTTCTTAATACAGATTGTATGACAGTATCAGGAAAGACAATCGGTGAGTGTATTGCTACGGCTTATAATAAAGATGAAGAAGTCATAAGACCAGTTGATAAGCCATATAGTAAGACAGGAGGTCTTGCAGTTCTTTCTGGTAACCTTGCACCAGATGGTTCAGTTGTTAAGCGCTCAGCAGTTGTTGATGAAATGCTTGTACACGAAGGTCCAGCAAGAGTATTTGACTGTGAAGAAGATGCTATTGCAGCTATCAAGGGTGGAAAGATTGTACCTGGTGATGTTGTTGTTATCAGATATGAAGGCCCTAAGGGTGGTCCTGGTATGAGAGAAATGCTTAACCCAACATCAGCTATTGCTGGTATGGGACTTGGTTCATCAGTTGCACTTATTACAGACGGACGTTTCTCAGGTGCAAGCCGTGGTGCTTCTATCGGACACGTTTCACCAGAAGCAGCAGTAGGCGGTCCTATTGCTTTAGTAGAGGAAGGCGATATCATAAGCATTGATATTCCAGGCTTAAAGCTTGAACTTAAAGTTTCTGATGAAGAACTTG
>ENA-ORPF01002606-ORPF01002606.1-human-gut-metagenome-genome-assembly--contig:-NODE-2606-length-11895-cov-8.438345_pt1 | contig 11895 bp, 9 predicted proteins | sample MGYA00242140_ERZ509070 | MGnify/ENA primary metagenome ERZ509070 (study PRJEB26280, sample SAMEA2338713) | human gut metagenome | biome: human gut; feature: human-associated habitat; material: faeces... | reverse complement strand
GCATTGATGTTTATACTTCTGCTGGCTATATGCTCCGCATTGACTGCTGGGAAGCAGAAAAGAATTTAAAAACAACACCCAGATTAGATTGTGCATTAAATTCACTTGCTATTGATGAACCACTTGAATATGCAAGACTATACCTTGATGGAACTATGCAGATGTGGGTTGATGCCGAAGATTCATTTTATTTATGATGATTATACTGTCACTCCTAGTGTCTCCAGAGAGTGACAGTTTCATTGTCATTTTGAGCTCGTCTTTTTTAAGACAAGCCTCGTATATTTATTTGTAAGCTGCGTTCGCTTCTTCTTGAGTGATTTTCCCAGTTTTAACAGCATCAGAAATTGCTTCGTCTAATTTAGTATAAACAGTAGTTGTCACAACTCCGAAGCCGCTGACGAACAGCAGAGCGATCCACAGCCACTCATACTGTTGTCGCCGGTCTGCGGATTCTGAACATCATCCGAAGGCTTGGTGGTATCGTCAGACTTGGTAGGAGCGGCAGGTTTGGTTGCCTTCTGACCTTCTTCGATAGTCTGAGTCGTTACTGCAGAGCCACCGGCAGAATCAAAGGTTACGGTATAGTTTTTATTTCTTTGTTGTAACAGTCTTAGCTTTTGACCAGCCTGAATAAATCCTTATGGATTTGCCGTTAATCTTAACTGTCTTATAGGTGCGAACTCTTACATAATACTTTTTCTTGCCCGAAAGCTTTGAAATTTTCTTTGATACTGTTGTATTCTTGCCTACTGTTACGGTCTTAGCCTTGCTGAATTTACTTGAGGCACTGTACTGTACCTGATAGCCTGTTGTCTGTGTAGCCTGCTTCTTCCACTTTACTGTAAACTTCTTTGAACCTGCTTTAAGTGAGGAAATACTTGTTGCCTTTGGCTTGATTGTGAAATAAAGCGTCTTTGTTCCGCTGTATTTACCCTTAAAGGTAATCTTTACTGCGTACTTGCCAACATACTTTCTGCCTTTTGCATAAGACACAGTATAGTCAGTATTCTTAACAAGTGTCTTTCCTGTTCTGTCCTTAACAATAACCTTAGGTGTTCTAACCTTTCCGTTATATGTTAATGATGTTGCTTTAAGCTTTATGCTTGATGCCTTTGGAATTACTGTCGTTGAAAGAGTTTTCTTACATACCGAACAGTAATTTACTATCTTGCCGTTTGCTGTTGGGGTTGCCTTTGTTACGGTTTGCTTTGTGGTGTGGGCAATCTTAGCAATATTGCCCCAAGATGCAAGGTCGGTTATTTCCTTTGTACCGAGTACATCTTCATAGAACTTGCCACAACCTTCGCACTTGTAGTATGCTTCCTTACCGCCCTCTGTGCAGGTGGCAGCTTTCGCAGCAACCAAAGTCAGATTGTGAGTGTGCGGTACAGTTTTGTAATATCCGCAGGTGTCGCAAACATTGTCAGAACCGTAATCGTGAGCCGCTTCGTCCTTTTTGTCGTGGCAACGAGAACATTCGTGCCAGTGGTTTGTAGAATCGTATTTCCAATCAGAACCATGTGCATGACCGAGAGCAGTATTCATCGCTACGAAGGTATCTGTTGTGCTGATTGCACCGCAGGAGCAGCTCTTGAAATATACTGCGTTGCTTGTGCAGTCAGCAGGGGTTTTAAGTGCTTCCGGTTTTACAGTTTCCTGATTGTAGGTGTGCGTATGTGGAGCGTTCTTATAGGTCGCTTTCACACTTACTGCACTTGCAGGCATTGTAAAGGTTGTGGTTGCACTGTTCACATCTGCAAGGGTAATGCCGCCGCTTACAACTTCCCACTTATCAAATACCTTGCCGGACGGAGCCGCATTTGCAGTCAGGGTAACGATTGTGCCTTGCGCCGCTTTGCTGATTTCGCTTCCTGCGCCTACTGTCGCTTTACCGTCTGTAACGGTGATAGTGTATTCAATCGCCTTGTAGGTTACAACAACATTTTTGTTTCCGTCCATTGTAACGGTAAGAGTATTTCCTGTTACAGTAGTTTCGGTGCCGTTTACCATAACCTTATCGATTTCATAACCTGAATCAGGAGTGAATGTGATAATCTTAGATGTTCCTTCAGTAATTCCGTTTTCGCCAGCAGAAATTGTTCCGTGACCGCCGTTTACGCTTGTTGTGAGGTCATAGGTCGCAACACTTACTCCGCCTGCCACAAGTTCAACACGACGACTTGGTGAGCCGGCGTGGGTTGTTGCTGCGGACATCATAGTGTCCGCATCGTTTAATTTGAATGTAGAACTATGTGTGCCGTGCATCGTATCATACACATAAGGATCAACTGCTTCAAATTCAAATTCGATTGCATATTTATGACCTGAAATGAACTTTTTGTCGTGCGGATATCCCATTCCGACGGTATTTAACGTCGTATCCGTCATGTCAAATATTCGATACAGTCCCACTGTGTACTTGCTTGTATCTAAAGAAGTAAATACAAGGTCATTTGCACTGATTGTATTATCAATCCCAGCAGGAGTCATTGTTGCTTTGGATTCACGGATGTACTTTCCTGCGGCAATCGCTTTGCCGGTTTCCATTTTTCTATCGCAGATAGAGCAATGTTTATCGCCGGTGTAACCATCGGTATTAAAATCAGCGTCCTTTGCATCCACTACTTTATCGCTGATGTGCTCTGCTTCATCTCCTTTAGCAGAGCAACCGGAATCTGTACATTTATGCCAGTGCGTGAATGGATTGAATTCCCACTTGGAAGTATCCCAATTGTGGTCACTTACCGTAAGCGTAACCTTAGCTGTTACAGGAACACTCAATTTGTTATTATCGTCCGTACAACTGATTGTCGCCGTATAGGTGCCGGGAGCAAGCCCGATCTTCGGTTCAATAGCGTAAGCGGTTGTATTGGTGTTGCCGGGAGTAACCCCGTGGTATCCAATACTCTTAACAGAAAAATCACTTGCATTTGTGCCGCTTAAAGTAGGTTCGGAAATATATAGAATTTCTGTTCCTGTGTTGGTAAATTTTATTGTTCTATCTTGGCCAAGATCGTCGATATCATTGCTTGTATACCCCGCAGGAAGTGTGATGTTAATATCGGCAACCGTTGCGGAATAAACATTTGTTCCCTCTCCGCCACCTGTACCGGTAGCTGTGAATGTGTAACAACGATTTAATCCATTCTCTGTCCAATATGTGGTCTCGCCGTTAATGGTGAAAGAATTAGAGTAAGACAATGTGTTATCTCCCACAGCAGTAAACTCCACAATTGCAGTATATTCCTTTCCACCCTTAAAGGTATAGTTATAGTAATAGCTTTCTGGATCAGTCAAATTATTCGCAGTTATATCCTTGTTGTTTTCTCTGTCGACCCATTTAAGAACTTTGACAGAATATTTCTCCGGTTCATCGGATATCGCTGTAAAGCTTGGTGTTTGTCCGGCAACAGGTGCAGTTACTTTAGCATTACCCGTTGTAATTTCGCCCGTGGCCAGTGCCATGGTGGGCAGCAGCGAGAGCAGCATCACCAGGCTGAGTAGGATGCTCAGGAGTTTACTTTTTGTTCGTTGCATAGATCGTTGCCTCCTTCATAGAAAGAATTTGTTGTGCGCCGCGTTTTTGTCCCCGGCCTGCGGCCGCCGGGTCGGTTTTTACCGGGCGCTCCCGCCCGGCATGGCCTCTGCCGTCTCGCGGAGCCATGTACGCATCTGCTGCGGGTCAAGGTCGCCGATGCAGTAGCCGTCGATGAGCTTCAGCTCCACCGCCTTATCCAGCGCGGCCAGCTTTTCCGGGTGTCCGTCCTCGCAGACGAGGTAGACCCGGCATTCCGGCCGCCTTTTCCGCACCTCGGCGGCAATGTCGCAGCGGCCGGAGACGTCCTTGTCCTCCACTCCGTTTGAAAAGTCCATCTCCAGCACCAGAAGATCCGCCCGCTCCGCCTCGCAGTTCCACACCACGTCGTCAAAGTCGTCGGACAGGATCGCCAGCGGCCGGCAGCCTCCCAACCTGCCCAGCCAGTCCGCTGCCCGGCGAGTCATGGCGGGCGTGGTAAAGCACACCGCCGCCTTGGGTGTGAGCCGTTTGACCCCGGGCCCGCTCGGCGGCGGGTCTCGCTTTTGGAAAATGCTCAAACCGCCGCCCCCTTTCTCCGTGTCACGCCTGCCTTCGGCAAGCGCGTCCCGCATTCGGGGCAGTACACCGCGTAGTCGGTGACAGCCACACCGCAGCCGGGGCAGCAGCGGTGGCGGGAGAGGTAGAAGTCGTACAGCGTCCTGCTCGGCAGCGCCGCGCCGCAGTCGGTGCAGTGCGTGTCCTGCGCGCCGTTGGCTCTGCCGCACGCCAGGCAGATCTTGCGCCGCTTCATGGTCTCCGGCCCGAAGCCGTATTCCAGCAGCGTCACCTGCCGCAGGGCCCTTCTTGTCCGCAGATCGTATTCGGTCATGGCGTCCCCTCCTTCCTGTCCATACCGTCCGCTATCAGCTTCGCTCCGCAGGCGGGGCAGCAGCGCGGCGTCGCGCCCCGCAGCCTTGCGCCGCACTGATGGCAAAAGGCGGGGAACTCCGTTTCCCACGGGGCGCAGTCCAGACACAGCCCCGCGTTGACATTGAACATAGCGGAGGATACGTACTTCCCGCATTTGGGGCAGTGGTTGAACTCCCACCTGCCCTCCGTTGCCCACGCGATCTCCAGCGCGGCCTCCTCCGTGTCCGCCTGAATGGGGCGGGTCACGCAGCACAGCTCACCGGAGATGTCGCAGTAAAAACGGAAGACCCTGTTGCCTCCCGAGTCGGCAACGACCCGGTAGGCTGCCGTTTTCTTCGCCTGCTCCATCCGCATTCCTCCTCCCTTTTTTAATTTCGTCTTGTAAAGCTGTCGCGGAATATGCTATGATAGAAAAAGTGAAGAGGCGGTCGGCTCGACAGGATAGGGGACATCGAGCGATCTTTAGGTTGGAGCTTCGCTCCAACCTAAAGGAGGTACCTCCTTTAGCAACTCTCTGTTCGCCTGCCGGTCACCGGATGGTGCGTCCGGTTCCATATACATACTATCTTTGTACCATATTTTCACCCTTTTGTCTGTCCCCTAAATCCCTCATTTAGGGGACAAAGAGAAAAAATATTTTTGAAAAATTCGAAAATCTGCTCGATTTTTCAAGCATCCGTTCATTTTTGGAGGTCTGTTTCATGAAAAATCGTATACCGGCGGCTCTGCTGCTATCCGCCCTTCTTTTCACCCTCTCCGCCTGCGGAGAGAAGTCCCTGCTGAATAAAAAGGAGCCGGTATCTTTGACCTTCTGGCATGTCTACGGTGAACAGGCAGGCTCGCCCATGGATCTTTTGGTGCAGGAGTTCAACCGCACCGTGGGACAGGAGCGCGGCGTGCAGGTGAAGGTCACCGGCACCAGCAGCGCATCCAAGATCGGCGGCTATCTGAAGGAGGCGCAGAGCGGCGGGCAGGAGGTGCAGGAGATGCCCGACCTCTTTACCTGCCATATTTCCGATGCAACCGCCTTGGGTGAGGAGAACCTTGTCGATTGGCATGACTGGTTTACGGAGGAGGAACTGGCCGACTTCGTCCCCGGCTTTCTCTCCGACGGCATGGCGGAGGACGGTCGGCTGCTGATCTTCCCCGTTTCCAAGTCCACGCAGCTTCTGATGTGCAACGGCAGCGGCTTCGCCCGCTTTTCCGATGCCACCAGTGTCCGCTATGATGACCTCGCCACATGGGAGGGCTTTTACGACGCCGCCGGCAAGTTCTATGACTGGTCGGGCAAGCCCTTCTGTGCGCTGGATTATCCCATCCGCGCCGTGGAGCTCTGCGCCATGGAGCGCGGCAGTGGGGATTTCTACACGGAAAACGGCTGGTACGATACCGACAACGCCGTATTTAAGGAGAGCTGGATGCAGTTCGCCCGATCCCTCGCGCAGGGTCATGTAGTGGTCTCTGACCTCTACTCCAACACGCAGGTGATGACCGGCGATGTGGTGTGCGGCCTCGGCTCCTCCGCGGCGATCCTTTATTACAATGATACCGTCACCTACCCGGACAACACGCAGGAGCCCATGGATCTCCATGTACTGCCCATGCCGAAAACGGCGGGAGCGGACGCTCTGATGACACAGGCAGGCGTGGGGCTTTGCGCCTACAAGACCACCGAGCAGAAGGCGGAGGCCGCCGCGCTGTTCGTCCGCTGGCTGACGGAGGCGGAGCGCAACCTCGACTTCGTGGCGCAGACCGGCTATATGCCGGTGCGGAACGGCGCCTTCGACGCCATCTCGGATTACGGCAATTTCCCGACGCCCGCGGCGGCTTATGAGAGTCTCTATGCCGCGCTCAAGACCATGCGTGAGGACTATGTCCCCGTGTCCGAGCCGCGCTTTGAGGGCTACTACGACAAGGTCAGCGTCCTCTATGACGGTCTGCGCCGGCTCCAGCAGGAGCTGCCCAAGCGTGCCGCAGCCGGTGAGGACATCGACGCGCTGGCGGAGGAAACTTGGGCGTTGTTCTGCTCCATTCGCTGAAAAAATCAACTACATCGGAAGGGGGGTGAATGTCCATGCCCAGCTTTTTGCTCTCAAAACTGAAGCAAGCGCAGCCCTCCATGCGCCGTCGGCTGTTTCTATACATGGGCGCATTGGCGGCTCTGCTGTTGGCGGTGCTGTTGGTCGCCCTGCTTCTGCTTGGGCAGCTCAAAAGCCCACGGGCTGAAACGGAGAAGGCTCTGTCCTTCCAGATGGGAGCCTTTCGCTCGGATATGGCCTCCCTGTGGCGGAATGTCTCAGTCATGGGCGTGCATCTCTCGGAGGATATGACAGCCATCATTGAGGAGCAGACTTCGGACTTTTCCTCCCTCAACGGAGATGTAGCCGCCGTGGGTGTCTTGCAGGAGGCCATGCTGGAGCCGCTGTGCCAGTATGTGCGGCAGACGGATTGCTCCGGCGCGTTTATAATGCTGGGCGCTTCACTCGGCTCCGATCCCGCCGTGGATTCCCATGCCGGACTGTATGTGCAGCGCGGCAACGCCGAGCACACCACCGGTGACCTGCTGCTTTATCGCGGCATGGCGGACATCGGGCGGCGGCACAAGGTAATGCCTCACCGGAAGTGGGCGCAGGAATTTGACCTGTCGAGCTTCACCGGCCTTGCGGAGCATCTGGAAAAAGCGTCTGCGCCCATAGAGCGCAGCTGCCGCACCACAGAGTTCATCACCCTGCCGGGTACCACAGAGCAGGCGATATTACTGACCGTCCCCCTGATCGGCGCAGATGGCACGGTATACGGTCTGTGCGGCTTTTCCGTCAATCAGACCTACTTCTTGGCACACCACGCGCAGCCGACCGGCATTGGCAGCCTTGCCTGTGTTCTGTCGGATTCTGCGAAGGGGCTGGATGTTCAAAGAGGGCTTCTGACCTATCCCACAGGCGACTTCTGTTTTGTGCCGAATGAACTGCTGGAAAAAAGGAGCCTGCGCGGCGGGCTGACCGCCTTTGCAGGGTCGGAGCTTTCCTTTGTCGGCATTTCAGAGCCGTTTACAGTGGCTGTCGGGGATGAGGCGCCTCACGATCTGACGGTGCTGATCTCAAAAGCCGCCTATGACCGCGCCATGCTGAAAAGCGTGATAGAGATCGCCGCCCTGCTGACGCTGCTGGTGTTTTTTGCCGTGGGCTGCTGCCTGTTCTACACCCGCCGCTATTTCAGACCCATACTGGAGGACATCGATCATGTCACCGTGGCGGGCGGTGAGGAGGGAAAGCCCATCTTTGAGGAGCTGCTGCCCATCTCCGAGAAGATGCGATCCCATGAAGAGGCTGTGACCGTTCTGAAGGCGGAACGGCAGGATGCCCAGGACAGAGCCGAGCAGCTTTTAGGCGAAAAGCTGGGGCTTGAAGAGCAGGTAGAGGGTATGCAGGGGCAGCTGGACGATTCCCTTGCGGAGATCCGTCGTTTGGCTCACCTCGGAAAGAAGGAGCTTGATCCGGCTGACTATGAAAAATTCTTAAAGGGCTATGCCAAGCTGAGCACAAAGGAGCTCGAAATATGCGAGGCTCTTGTCAGCGGCCTGAGCACCCGCCAATGTGCGGAGCAGATCGGCTGTGCCTCCAGCACCGTAGATACATACCGCAAGAGGGTTTATGAAAAGACCGGCATCCACAAGGTGCGGCAGCTTCAGCTCTGCGTTGCGCTCATGCGGACGGAACAGCAGGAGTCGGAAACACAGAAAGAATAATAACGGCAATGGCGGCGGCGCATCTCTCCACAAGGCGATGTGCCGCCGCATACTTTTCTGTAACCATCAAATCTAAGTGCGCGTAAAGCCCAAGGCTGGCAGGTCAGATGTAAGCGTCAAATGCGTGTGAAAATGGACCGTACTCGTTGAGTCGGTCCATTTCAAATCAGAAGCTCCCTCTTCAATTTTTGAAACTGCAAAAGTCTCCGCACAAGGCAAATCTTCACGCTTCAGAATTGGCGCTACAGTCACGCCCACCGGCGAAACGCACTACGAGATACGGGCGCCCGACATCGATGTAACGGTGAATCCGGCCGCCGGCGACAGTCTTGACACCGTCGCGCTTACGCTGCCGTATGCGGACACCGGCAAGCACGCCTATACGCCGGACTGGTCGAAGCTTCCCAGCGGGCAGACTTGAAACTACAGCAGCTCGCCCAACGTCAGTGAAGACTCGAACGCAAAGCTTACTACATTCTGCTGGCAGAAAGACGCTGGTGGACGCGGGGCTGCTGCCCTACGCGGTAACGGCGCTGATAAGCTACACCGGCACCGCAGCGCTGCTGCGCCGCCGCAAGCGTGAGACCTGACGCGGCACCGCAGAAAACAGGAAACACCACCCAATGGGTGGTGTTTTTTTCGGCGGAACAGGCACGCATCCCCAGGCAGGACCGCCTGGGGGTGTGTTTTATTGCTTTCGCGCGGTGATATAGTCGTCGCCGGGGCGCCAATAGGGACAGGATCGGGTATCGGCGGCCAGGAAGCGGGCCAGCTCGTCCTCGTCCAGATCCATGTCACAGATATAATCGTCGTAGTCCTCGTCATAGACATACCACACGCAGGTCTCACACTTGTCCATCACACGTCCTCCACCAGCCGGTGGCTGTCGAATTTACAGAAACGGTAGTAGATGAGCGTGGCCACGCTGCACACGAACCAGCCGGCGGGGTAGCTCATGGCGATGGGGATGATCTCGTTGGAGACATAGTGGGCCACGATGTAGAGGTATATCTGGCGGAAGACCACGAAGGAGCCCAGCATGATCCACATGGGCACCTGGCTGTTGCCCGCGCCGCGGAGGGCGGCGGAGTAGATCTGGTTGATGCAGAAGAAGAAATAGAAGGGCGACAGCAGCCGCAGCAGCAACGCGCCATAGGACACCACCTCGGCCTTGCTGTTGAAGAACGCCGTCAGGTCCGGGGCCAACAGCAGTACCGGCACCAACAGCACCGCCGTGACGGCGAAGGACAGGTACAGCGCCGTGCGGACGCCCTTCTTGGCCCGGGCCGTGTCGCCCACGCCCAGGTTCTGGCCCACGAAGGTGGTGCCGGCCATGGCGATGGACTGGACCGGCAGGATCACCAGCTGGTCCACCTTGGTATAGGCCGTCCAGCCGGACATACAATCCGGGCCGAAATAGTTGATATAGCCCTGGACGAACACGTTGGAGAAAGCGGTGATGGCCATTTGCAGGGCGGCGGGTATACCCACGGACACGATCTGACGGAGGACGGACCAGGTCATACGCAGGGCACGGAGCTCCACGCGGATACAGCCGGCGGCGCGCATGAGTACCCAGATGGTCAGCGCGGCGGACACCGCCTGAGCGATGATGGTGGCGTAGGCCACGCCCTCCACGCCCATGCCGAATTTCAGCACGAAGAGCAGGTCCAATCCCGTGTTCAGCACGGCGGACACCAGCAGGAAGTAAAATGGGCGGCGGGAATCGCCCACGGCGCGAAGGATACCGGAGCCCATGTTGTAGAGCAGCAGTCCCATGACGCCGGCGAAGTAGATGGTCAGGTAGGTGGTCTGCTCCGGTGCCACCTCGGCGGGGGTCTTCATCAGGCGGAGCATCAGGGGCGTCATGGCGATGCCGGCGGCGGTGAAGACCGCGCCCATCAGCAGCGTCAGCACCAGGGAAGTGTGGACCGCCTGGCGGACCTTATCCTCGCGGCCGGCACCGTAATACTGGCTGATGACCACGCCGGCACCGCTGGACAATCCCAGGAAAAAGCCGATAAGCGTGTTGATAATGGGCGTGACGGTACCCACGGCGGAAAAGGCCTCGTTGCTGACGTAGTTGCCCACCACCCAGGTATCCACCATGTTGTAGAGCTGCTGAAAAAGATTGCCCACCATCAGCGGCAGGGCAAAGTTGATCAAATGCTTTGTGATGCTGCCCTTGGTCATGTCCACGTCATAACGGGCGGCGCGGTGGTGGGTGTGGAAATGCAGATGCAGATGGCTGGAATGGCGCATGGAGGCTCTCCTTATAACATACTTCTTTACAGGAATTTTACCATAATACCAGCCGGGGCGCAACAGGGAGAATGCCGGTTTTTCGGCGCGGACAGTGCCGCAGAATGGGCGGGAATGGACGGAGGAAGCGCGTCACTCCGGGAATTCCGTCCGGTCCGCCGGACGCATGATGGATACCTCATAGGCGGTGCGGTCGGTGGTGACGCCGTTCTCCGTTTTGGAGTAGACACGACTCTGGACCCGACCCTCGGCGGTGAGCCGGGCACCGGTGTGCAGCAGGGACACCTGCTGAGCCACGGCGCCCCAGGCGATGCAGGGCAGATAGTCGGCGCGGCCGTAGCGGCGGTTCACCGCCAGGATCATGTCGCAGATCTCGCGGCCAAGGGGCGTGCGGCGGAGGGCCGGCTGCTTGCACAGCACGCCGCTGAGGAAAATGCGGTTCAGCGGTTCGTCGGCGTCATGGGTCAGCGTCTGGGCGAAGGTGGAGATGACCAGACGGCTGCCCTGGCCGCTTTTGTTATTGAAGGAACGCAGCTGGCCGGTGATATGTACGCCGTCGCCGGGGGACACCGGCGTCAGCAGCAGAAGCGGCCGGGGGACGATGACGGGCAGCTTGTCCGCCTGACCGGACAGGCGCAGGACGGACAGGGTAAAGCGGTAGAACGCACAGCCGTGGTTCACATGGGACAGCAACGGCGCGTCCTCGGCCACGCCCCGCAGCTCCACGCGGTTGTAATTCAGCTCCATAGTACACCTCGTTTGTTGAGATGTCACAGCCTATGTGGGGCGGGGCTGGAATATGCCCCCTTTTCAAAGCGCTTAAAGTATGGCATAATACAGCAAAAGGAGTGATGACCATGCGTTATAAGGGAAAGGTATACCGACCGCCCAGCGAGGCGTACAGCCTGATCGTGCAGGTGACCTACGGGTGCAGCCACAACAGGTGCGCCTTCTGTGATATGTACGACGACAAGCACTTTGCCATGCGGCCCATGGATGAGATACGGGAGGACTTTGAGCTGGCACGGCGGGTATACCGCCGGGTGGAGCGGGTCTTTCTAGCGGATGGGGACGCACTGATGCGGAGGACCGGCGACCTGGTGGAGATACTGGGGCTGGTCTATGGGCTGTTTCCGGAGTGCCAGCGGGTAACGTGCTACGCCTCCCCCACCAGCCTGCAGATCAAATCCGAGGACGATCTGCGCCTGCTGCGGAGCAAGGGCCTGCAGATGGTGTATATGGGGCTGGAGTCCGGGTGCGACGCGGTGCTGGAGAAGATGCAGAAGGGCCACACGGCGGCGGAGATCGTGGCGGCGGGGCAGAAGGCCCGGCAGGCGGGCCTGGCCCTGTCGGTGACGGCCATTTCCGGGCTTGGCAGCCGGGAGCTGCTGCGGGACCACGCCGTGGACACCGCCCGGGCCCTCAGCGCTATGAAGCC
>ENA-ORPF01002605-ORPF01002605.1-human-gut-metagenome-genome-assembly--contig:-NODE-2605-length-11907-cov-6.156851_pt1 | contig 11907 bp, 8 predicted proteins | sample MGYA00242140_ERZ509070 | MGnify/ENA primary metagenome ERZ509070 (study PRJEB26280, sample SAMEA2338713) | human gut metagenome | biome: human gut; feature: human-associated habitat; material: faeces... | reverse complement strand
GGCGCACTCCTGGCACCGCAGCCGCACAGCAGCAGCGCCAAGGTAAGCGTCAGGGCAATAACTCTTTTCATGATCTTCTTCCTTTCCTGTTGGTAGATATTTTTCCGCAGATCTGCGGTCTCTCTCAGCTGAACTGCGTGGCAACCTTACTGCTCTCCATGGTCTTGCCCAGCGTGTAGTAGAACACGTTGTCCCGGGCGGGGTTCAGGTCGCTCAGCACGCCGCGCTTGGCATAGATGGCGTAGTAACCGGCCATCACGGGGATGATCCGGCCGTCGTCCGCCACCAGCTTGTGCAGGTTATAGTAGTTGCCTCTGTCCGCCAGAGACTGATTGACCATGTTGTAGATCGTCTCGTTGGCGAGGCCGCCCCAGCTCATTTCGCCCCACGGCCGGTAGAATTCCGACAGGTCCGCCGTTGTAGGCAGCTTCGTGATGCCGAGGTAAATGTCGTAGTTGGCCGCCTGAAGCCGGGCTTCGTAGACGCTGGTGGGACTTTCCACCGTCTCGCAGGCAAGACCCAGCTCCGTCAGCGTGGCCGCGATGTTCCGGGCGCAGCGCAGGCGGGCGGAATCGTCGCTGTTGACCAGCAGCTGCAGCGTCCTCGGCACGCCCTTGTCGTTGGTGGGAACGCGGAATTTGCTGGCCGCGTCGATGAAGCGCATCTCGTCGTAATCATAATTTGTTGCCAGACTTTTGCTGTAATACGGCGACATGGGGGAAATGGGCAGGGTCGTGGGCAGCGCCAGTCCGCCGTAGTTGTCGTCCACCAGCGTCTGCCGGTCAATGCCGTAGGTCAGGAAGGTACGCAGGGTGCCGTCATCGAAAAATTTACTGTAGGTGACGTTGCAGCCGATATACATCATGAAGCCGCTGTCCACTTCCCACAGCTCAAAGTCGCAGCGGTAGTCGGCGTAGGAATCCGTCTGGGGGTTGGTGCAGACCACGCTCAGGCCGGAAAACTCAAACTCGTCCCGGATCTGGGAAGGGGATTCCGCTTCCACAAGGGCGATGGAGGAATCCTTTGCCACTAAGTCGTCGCTGCTGCACCACCAGCCCACCACCCGCTGCAAGTGCTTGCCGCCGATGCCGTCTTCCAGAGAGTAGGGGCCGGTTCCAAGGGGGGTGTCCGCGGTCACTTCCGAAGCCTTGACGATGGGGATATCCAGCAGCAGCGCCAGATTCTGGTACGGCGTGTCAAGGAAAAAGTCCACGCCGCCGTCGCTGGACAGCTCCACACGGGCAATGTGGGTGAAGCGTCCCTTGTAATACACGTTCTGCCGCGCCTGCTCATAGCTCGCGACCACGTCCTGCACCGTGACCCGGGTGCCGTCGGAGAAGGTCGCGTTGGGTTCCAGATAGATCGTCCATGTACGGTTATCCGGGGTGACCTGATACTGAGAGCACAGAATGGGGGTCGTATTGTTCTTGGAGTCCACCGCGAACAGCCCCTGATACATCAGGGACATGACCACGCGGTTGGTGTAGTCGCTGCCGTACAGGGGGTTCATGGAGCGGTCGGGATAGTAGGCCAGCGTCAGATCCTGAGAGTCCGGCGCGATGGTTTCCTCCGCCGGGTCCTCCCCCTCCATCAGAAGGGCGTCTCCCGTGGGGACGTAGGCGGAATTGTCGATGCTCCCGACGCAGCCGGTGAAGCACCCCAGACAGAGGATAAGCGCCAGCAGCACGGATATTCCCTTTTTCATCCCGTCACCTCCTGACAGACGATCACCGCGCCCTGGGATCCCCGCTCCCCGCCGGTCGCCCGGTGGGACCAGAAGCGGTCGCAGCTGCACACGGTGCAGTCTCTACTTAAGTCAATGTGTTCCACGCCGCAGCGGCGCAGAACCATGGCGTTGATCTGCTTTAAGTCCAGATGGTATTTTTCGCCCCGTTTTTCAATGTAGGCGTCCACCTCCGGGCCGAAGGCGGCGCGCATGGCATCGGGGACGTCGTGGTCGGTCTCAAAATGGCACATGCCGATGTTGGGACCGATGGCCGCGCGGATGTTCTCCGGCTTTGCGCCGAAGTTCTCCGCCATGGCGTGAACCACCTTTGCGCCGATGGCCTGGGCAGTTCCCCGCCAGCCGGCGTGAGCCGCGCCCACCGCCCCGGTCACAGGGTCGAAAAACAGCAGCGGCGTGCAGTCGGCGGTGAACACCAGCAGCGCAACGCCGGGGGTGTTTGTCACAAGGGCGTCGCACTTGGGATAGTCCCGGTGGCACAGGCCGATATGGTCTTTTTCCGTCACCACCCGGACGATGTCCGAATGGATCTGCAATGTCATCACCAGTTTTTCCGGGTCGAAGCCCACGGCGCGGCCGAGGCGGCGGAGGTTTTCCTCCACGTTTTCCAGAGAGTCCCCCCGGCCTACGGCCAGATTCAGGCTGCTCTGGGTGCCGGTGCTGACGCCGCCAAGACGGGTGGTGAACCCGTGGGGGACGGTGATGCCGTCGGCGGTCAGATATTGGAGTGTCTCGTATTTCTGTGTTCGTATCATAATCTCGTTTTCGCGCGTCGGAAGTAAGGCGTAAAGCGCCTTACTTCCGATTCTCTGTTATCTTAACTTTCGAGTTTGTCCTTCTGCATGCAGCACTTCTTGTACTTCTTGCCGCTGCCGCAGGGGCAGGGGTCGTTGGGGCCGACCTTGTGCTCCTTGCGCACCGGCGCACGCTTGACCTGAGACTTGTCCGGGGCGGAGGTGCCGGTCTCCTTGGCCACCTTCTCCCGCTTGACTTCCTGGGCGGGACGCAGCTGCACCAGGAACATCCGGCGGATGGTCTCCTCCTTGATGGCGGTGATCATGGCCTCGAACATCTGGTAGCCCTCTTCCTTGTAGGCTATCACCGGGTCGTGCTGGCCGTAGGCCCGCAGACCGATGCCCTGCTTCAGATCGTCCATGGCGTCGATGTTGTCCATCCAGTATTCGTCCACCACCCGGAGCATGACCACACGCTCCAGCTCCCGCATGATCTTGGGGGTGTAGGCGGCTTCCTTGGCCTCGTAGGTGTGCTGGGCAATTTCAAAAACGGTGTCCGTCAGCTCATCGGCATTCATGGCCAGCAGCTGCTCCCGGCGGGACGCCAGCGTGCCTTTGGCGAAGTAGATGCCCTCCATGGCGTTGGCAAGCCCCTTCAGGCCGTCCTCGTTCACCTCGCCGCCATGCCCGCTGAGGGCGGTGGAAACGTCGCTCTCCACAAGGGAGCGGAGCATCTGCATCATGTTCTCCCGCAGGTCTTCCCCATCCAGCACCTTCTGCCGCTGGGCGTAGATGACCTCACGCTGGGTGTTCATGACGTTATCGTATTCCAGAACGTTCTTTCTTGCGCGGAAGTTCCGGGATTCTACGCTCTTCTGGGCGTTTTCCACGGCGTTGCTGAGGATTTTCGCGTCAATGGGTGTGTCCTCGTCCAGGCCCAGGGAGTCCATCATGCTCATCACCCGGTCGGTGGAGAACAGGCGCATCAGATCGTCCTGTAAGCTCAGGTAGAAGCGGCTTTCGCCGGGGTCGCCCTGACGGCCGGAGCGGCCGCGCAGCTGATTGTCGATCCGCCGGGACTCGTGGCGCTCGGTGCCGATGATGAACAGGCCGCCGGCGGCACGAACCTGCTCCGCCTCCTGGGCGATGGCGGCCTTGTGCTTTTTCAGCAGCTCTTCGTAGGTGTGGCGCACTTTCAGAATTTCCGGGTCGCTGGTCTCGGCGTAGGAGTCGGCCTCCTGTAAAAGCTCCTCCGGGAAATCCATTCTCGCAAGCTCCGCTTTCGCGAGGAAATCGGCGTTGCCGCCCAGCATGATGTCGGTACCACGGCCTGCCATGTTGGTGGCGATGGTCACGGCGCCCAGCTTGCCTGCCTGCGCCACGATCTGGGCTTCCTGCTCATGATGCTTGGCGTTCAGGACGCTGTGGGGGATGCCCTCCCGCTTCAGCAGCTTGCTGAGGATTTCGCTCTTTTCAATGGAGATCGTACCAACCAGCACGGGCTGACCCTTTTCGTGGCACGCCATCACCTGCCGGATGATGGCGCGGAACTTGCCCGCTTCGGTCTTGTACACTACGTCGGGGTGGTCGATACGGATGACGGGACGGTTGGTGGGAATCTCCACCACGTCCAGATTGTAGATGGCGCTGAATTCCTCTTCCTCCGTCAGGGCGGTGCCGGTCATGCCGGAGAGCTTGCCGTAGAGCCGGAAGAAATTCTGGAAGGTGATGGTGGCGAGGGTCTTGCTCTCCCCCGCGACGGTCACTCCCTCCTTGGCCTCGATGGCCTGATGCAGGCCCTCGTTGTACCGGCGGCCGTACATGAGACGGCCGGTGAACTCGTCCACGATGATGACCTGACCGTCCTTGATGACGTAGTCAATGTCCCGCTTCATAAGGCCGCGGGCCTTCATGGCCTGATTGATGTGGTGAGAGAGGGTAGCGTTCTCCGCATCGGCCAGATTTTCCACGCCGAAGAACTTCTCCGCCTTGGCGATGCCGCTGGCGGTGAGGGACACGGTGCGCTGTTTTTCGTCCACGATGTAGTCGCAGTCGTAGTCGTCGTGGATCTCCTTCTCATCGGTCTTGGCGAAGACCTGCTTGCGCAGGGTGGACACGAAGTGATCGGCCATTTCGTACAGCTTGGAGGAATCCTCCCCCTTGCCGGAAATTATCAGCGGGGTGCGGGCTTCATCGATGAGGATGGAGTCCACCTCGTCCACGATGGCAAAGGCGTGTCCCCGCTGCACCAGCTCGGACTTGTAGATCGCCATGTTGTCCCGGAGGTAGTCAAAGCCCAGCTCGTTGTTGGTGCAGTAGGTGATGTCGGCGGCGTAGGCCACCCGGCGCTCCGCCGGGGACATGCCGGGGATCACCAGCCCGACGGAAAGCCCCATGTAGCGGTAGACCTTGCCCATCCACTCAGAGTCACGCTTGGCAAGGTACTCGTTGACGGTGACCACGTGAACGCCCTTACCGGTCAGCGCGTTTAGGTAGCAGGGCAGAATGGCGACCAGCGTCTTGCCTTCACCGGTCTTCATTTCGGCGATGCGCCCCTGATGGAGCACGATGCCGCCGATGAGCTGAACGGGATAGGGGCGCATTCCCAGCACCCGGTCGGCCGCTTCCCGAACGGCAGCAAAGGCTTCCGGCAGGAGGTCGTCCAGCGTCTCCCCCTGATCCAGCCGGTTCTTGAATTCGGCGGTTTTGGCCTTCAGGGCTTCCTCGGAAAGCGCCTTGTAGTCGTCCTCCAGCGCCAGAATTTTATCCACCGTGGGCTGGATTTTCTTAATTTCCCGCTGGGAACGGGTGCCGAAAATTTTTTCAAATACTCCCATATGTTTCTCCTTTTGTGCCTTCCGAACAGTTTCGGCGGCACAGGTCATTTTGGGTATTATAGCATAAGCGCAAAGAGAATAAAAGTCGAATTTATGAACAAAAAGCGGCTTCGCGCTCTCTTTTTCCTCACCGAACTACCAAATTCACTGTCTGTCGGCGAAAAAGGCTTCGATTTCTTCCTTCGCCGCCTGCACCCGCCCCTGCTGGCAGAGGGGTTTTCCGCCGCCGCGGCCATGGAGCGCGGCGGTCATGTCCCGGCCCAGCTGCCGCAGGTCGCCCTGGCGGGCGATCAGGCAGTAGGCGTAACCGCCCCCGTCGCTGCCGCTGAACACTGCCGCCGTGCCGCCGCACTTGTCCGCGATAGCATCCGCCAGCTCCCGGACGCCGTCGGCGCTCAAGTCTTCCTCAAAGTGCAGGACATTGCCGCGGTTTCCATAACTTTCCGCGATTCCGGCAAAGACCCGTTTTTCCAGCCCCGCCATGCGGTACTTCTGCGCCGAAAGCAGCTCGTTCATCCGTCGTGCGGCTTCGCCGGTCTCCGTGATTTTCGCGGAAAAAGCCTGAGAAACCTGCCGGTTCTGGTCAAAGACCGCGTTCAGCAGCGCCAGCGCCTGTGACCCGCAGGCCATCTCGATCCGGGTGCCGCCCCGGAAGCTCACCGCGCTCAGCAGCTTGATGAGACCGATTTCCCCCGTAGCCGCCACATGGGTGCCGCAGCAGGCGCAGCAATCGTATCCGGGAATCTCCACGATCCGCACCGGCCATGCAAGGGCTTTTTTCGAGCGGTAGGGGATGGCGGGCAGCTCTTCGGGACTGGGATACCAGCACCGCACGGGCAGGTTCTGCCACACTGCTCCGTTGGCCTCCGCTTCGATTTCCGGCAGCACCTGCGGCGGGATGACCCCGTCAAAGTCGATGGTGATGACGTCCGCGCCCATGTGGAAGCCGACGTTGTCGCAGTGGAAGCGCTCGCAGATGAGGCCCGAGCAGATGTGCTCGCCCGAATGCTGCTGCATGTGGTCGAAGCGGCGCGCCCAGTCGATCTTGCCGGAGACGCTCTCTCCCACCTCGAAGGGCTTGTCGCAAAGGTGCGTGATGACGCCGTTTTTCTCGTGGACCTCGAGCACGTTCGCCTCGCCCAAAACGCCGGTGTCATACGGCTGGCCGCCGCCCTCGGGGTAGAAGGCCGTCTCCGCGAGGACAACGGCGTAGCCGCCCTTGACAGCGTCGCAGGAGACGACGGTGGTGGCAAAGCCCTTCTGAAAGGGATCTTCATAGTAGAGTTTTCTTGTTTCCATGGGGTTCTCCTTTAGTCGATCAGGCCGAGCGCCTGTTTTTCGTGCAGCACGCGGAAAACGTGCGCGTCAATATCGCTTTCGGCGATCTCGCCGGACTGGACGGCGGCGATCACCTGCGGGATCTGCGTCTGATAGTCGGTGGTCACGATCATGTCGTTGCCCGCCTGAATGGCCAGCACGGCGGCGCTGCCGTCCTGCGCGTAGGCTTTGACGGCATCCATCGCGAGATCGTCCGTCACGATGACGCCGGTGAAGCCGAGCGTGTCGCGCAGCAGCGTGTGGACCTTGGCCGAAAGAGACGCGGGATACGCGCCGTCCATGCACTCGACGATGTTGTGGCTCACGAGCACGAACGGCGCGCCCGCGGCGATGCCGGATTCAAAGGGGACGAGGTCGGACTTTTCAAATGTGGTGTACGGGCGCGCGTCGAGCGCGATGCCCGTGTGCGTGTCGGCGTTGTTGCCGTAGCCGGGGAAGTGCTTTAAGACGCAGGCGATACCGGACTGCGCATAGACGGGCACGACGCTTGAGATATAGTCCGCGGTCGTCTGCGCGTCCTGCCCGAACGAGCGCGCGTAGATGAAGTTGTCGGGATTCGTCGACACATCGCACACGGGGGCGAAGTTCACGTTGACGCCGAACGCTTTGAGCTTCTGGTTGTAGCTGAGCGTTCGTTCGAGCAGCCCGTCGAGGCCGCCCGCGGCATAGAGCTCCTGCGGGGAGGGGAGAGGTTCGGAGAAGAGATTCGGATTTTTGCTCGCGCGCGTGACCGTGCCGCCCTCTTCATCGCTGCCGATGAAAAGCGGGATGGCCGCCGCGTCCTGATAAGACGCGAGCGCCGCGGTGAAGTCGTCCTCCGTGAGCCAGTCGCCGTTTGCGTCCTTATAGTCCCTGCCGAAGAGCAGCAGTCCGCCGAGGTGATAGGTTTCGACGTCTTCCGCCGCGCCCGTTTCGGGGCAGCGGACGAAGAAGAGTTGGCCGACTTTTTCCTCGATGCTCATATCTGCGATGATGTCGTTGATGCGCTCGTCGGGCGTTTTTTCCACCGGCTGCTCGATAGGAGGTTCCGGCGTCGGATCGACGGAGGGCTCGTCGGGGGTGTCGTTTTTCGCGCCGCAGGCGGCGAGAAGCAGAACCAGGACGAGGGAAAGTGCGGTGATTTTGAGAGATTTCATGGCGATTCTCCTTTTTATGACTCGGAAACAAAGTGCTGTTCGCGGTAATACTGCGCGCAGAGGTACCTGCGGCAGATCTCGGCGACGTCTGGGGGCACGTCGAGCGTGATGGAACCGTCGACCATGCGGTAGCCGTCCTCGTGCATCAGCGGCGTGACGGCGCGCGTCTCGCGCTGGAGCTGCATGAAGCCGTCGCCCGTCCAGCCGCACTCGAAGAAGAGCTTGTCCATCAGGAAGCACGGGGAAATGTCGCCGCCGTCGCCGCGGAAGTCCTGACCGAGGGATTCCTTGGCGGCCTTGTTGGCATAGATGAGGTAGGGGGTGGAGAAGTAGTTGTAGAAGCCCTCCTGCGTGGACACGTCGAGGTCAACGCCCATTTCGGCGTAGACGCTGCTGCCGTTGCCCATCCACGGCTTGTGGTCGCCGAAGAGAACGAGCACGATGGGCTCGTCGTGGGCTTCCAGCTCGCGCGTGAGGCGGCGCATCTGCTCGATCGTGCTGCGGATGCCGGCCAGGTAGTTGTTGATGACGCAGCAGCTTTCCATCGACCAGCCGGTCTTGGCGGGCGTGACGTACTCCTCCCAGTAGGTCTCGGAGCTGTACGGCCCGTGGTTCTGGTACGAGACGGAGAAGAGGAAGAGAGGGTCATCGTCCTCCGTGCGCGAGTCGATGTCGTTTAAGAGGTAGTCGACGAGCACGGTGTCGGACTTGAAGAGCGCGTCCTCGATGGAGATGAGGTCGCCGAAGCCCGATTCGTTGAAGACGCACTCGTCAAAGCCAAGGTATTCGTTGATGTTGCTGCGGTTGTAGAACCACGAGTAGCCGGGATGGCGGTAGAGCGCGTCGTAGCCCTGATCCTTGAAGTAGCGGACGTAGGAATTGATCGGGCCGCGGAACTCCTCGTGCTGGCTGTACCCCGTGAGGAAGCCCCATTCGGTGTTCGTCGTGCCGCCGGCGAAGATATTCGTGAGGAGGTTGCCCGAGACGCTGCGGCTCTCGAGCTCGTGCAGCGGCTCGTAGAGATTCCGCACGGCGGAGATTTCATTTAACTGGGGGAAGTCGGACAGGTCGGAGAATGCCTCGAGCATGATGCCGACGACCGTGATCTTCTGATCGTCGGGAATGTCGCTGTCCGCATACTGCTCAAGGATCTGCTTGGCCTCGCTCTCGCGGTAGCCCTCCGGCGGCTCGGGGAACATGTCCTGCACGCTGTGTAGGAACGGATACGTCGTGCCGCGAGAGATGTAGACCTCGACCGCCGACCACGGGGAAATGAGGTCGTTGTTGGCGGTCTCTTTGTAGATAGAAGAACTGGTGTAGAGCTCAAAATAGCACGCGAGCGTGACAGAGAGCATGAGCATGATGCCCGCAAGGCGGGAGCGCGGGCTCATGCGCTCTTTTCGGAGCATCAGGCACGAGAGCACGAGCATCAGCACAAAGCCCTCAAGAACGACGATCACGGGCGCGGAAATTTCGAACGTGTAGTTGCCCATGATGCCGCCCGCCGTGCGGATGAGCCGCAGGTCGGTGGCGAGCACGGGGTCGCCGCGCAGCTGCACCTTGTAGTAGCTCGCGAGCGCGAGCGTGAAAAACGGCAGCGCTGAGAGCAGGTACGCCGCCCACGGACGAGCAAAGAGGAAAAAGCCGAGGTAGACGAGCAAGATCGGCGCAAGCAGGTTCATCGCTACGAGCAGCGGAATTTTGAAATACGACTGCAAGAGTGCCGTCGCGTCGATGCTTGCGTAGGAATGTGCCGTGAGGTAGAGCGAGAGAAGGCCAATGCCCGCGCCCAGCACCGTGAGCCAGAAGAAGACCCAGATGCGGTGCACCCAGCGCATCACCGCGCCCGTCGACTCGTCAGGCCGCACCAGAGAAGAGAAAAAACGCATGTTGGGGACGTCCCCTTTCTGAAAGCATAATAACAAAGTATATCATTTCGACAGGAAAAACGCAACCGGACAAGTTTCCCGCTTTGTGGGGTTCTTGCCGGCAGGCAGGGGTGTGTGGTAAAATACCCCCGCAAACCGAATTGCAGCTATATCAAAATATTCGATATTCTAACAATTGCGGAGGTGTTTTCATTGATCAAAGAGATCGAAATTCAAGGATGTGTCACCGTTCCTGAAGAGGTTTCCGGGGATGACTTTATTGATAAATTCCTCGCATTTATTGAAGAGAACAACTGGAGCTTTGGCGGCGGTTATCGGACCATTATAGACGGGTACTATATGAATGAGGACGGGACAAGGGGAAAGCACGTCCTTGATGCCTGAATGAAAATTTCAGCCTTGCTGAAATTTTGCACTGCCGAACGGAATTAGAAAAAGGACAGCCTTCTTTCGAGAGCTGTCCTTTACTATTCTGTGGAAAACTTTTCTCAGAACGCGCACTTTTCGCGCAGGAAGTCCTTGACCTGATCGATGGGGATACGGACCTGCTCCATGCTGTCGCGCTCGCGGATGGTGACGCAGTGGTCGGCCGCGATGCCGTTGGCCTCGTCGCCGACGGTGTCGAAGTCGAACGTGATGCAGTACGGCGTGCCGATCTCGTCCTCGCGGCGGTAGCGCTTGCCGATGGAGCCGGTCTCGTCGTAGTCGACCATGAATTCCTTGGAAAGCTCGTTGTAGAGCTCCATCGCAGGACCGGCGAGCACGTCCTTCTTGGAAAGCGGCAGGATCGCGGCCTTGAAGGGGGCGAGTGCGGGGTGGAAGTGCAGCACGACGCGCACGTCGTCGTTGCCCTTCTTGTCCTGGCCGACGACCTCTTCATCGTAGGCGTCGCACAGGACCGCGAGCACGCTGCGCTCCACGCCGAGCGACGGCTCGATGACGTAGGGGACGTATTCGACCATGTCCTTGCCCTCGCCCTCGCGATAGACCATCTTCACGCCGCTGGTGTTCTGATGCTGCGTGAGGTCGTAGTCCGTGCGGTCGGCAACGCCCCAGAGCTCGCCCCAGCCGAACGGGAAGAGGAACTCGAAGTCCGTCGTTGCCTTGGAGTAGAAGCACAGCTCCTCGGGATCGTGGTCGCGCAGGCGGAGGTTCTCGTCCTTCAGGCCGATGGAGAGCAGCCAGTTGTGGCAGAACGTGCGCCAGTAGTTGAACCACTCAAGGTCGGTGCCCGGCTTGCAGAAGAACTCGAGCTCCATCTGCTCGAACTCGCGCACGCGGAAGATGAAGTTGCCCGGCGTGATCTCGTTGCGGAAGCTCTTGCCGATCTGGCAGACGCCGAACGGGATCTTGCGGCGCGTCGTGCGCTGGATGTTCTTGAAGTTGACGAAAATGCCCTGCGCGGTCTCGGGGCGCAGATACACCTCGGCGGCCGTGTCCTCGGTCACGCCCTGGTGGGTCTTGAACATGAGGTTGAACTTGCGGATATCGGTAAAGTCGCTCTTGCCGCAGCCCGGGCAGGGGATCTGCTGCGCGCGGATGAAGGCGACCATCTCGTCGTTGGTCATGGCCTCGACGTTCACGTCGGGCATGGGGTTCTCGGCCAGCCAGCCCTCGATGAGCTTGTCAGCGCGGTGGCGCATCTTGCAGGACTTGCAGTCGATGAGCGGGTCATTGAACGTCGTCACGTGGCCGGAAGCCACCCAGACCTGCGGGTTCATGAGGATGGCGGAGTCGAGCCCGACGTTGTAGGGGTTTTCCTGCACGAACTTCTGCCACCAGGCGCGCTTGACGTTGTTTTTCAGCTCCACGCCGAGCGGGCCGTAGTCCCAGGAGTTGGCGAGGCCGCCGTAGATCTCGGAACCGGGGTACACAAAGCCGCGGTTCTTGCACAGGGCGACGATCTTGTCCATGGTTTTTTCGGTGTTTTTCATTGTTTTTCCTCCCTGCTCCGCCAATGGCGATGGCGGAAGCCAAATGATCTCCGCCGATGGCTTCGGCGGGACGCGTCCAGCCGGAAACGACCCGATCGGACAATTTTATATTATAGCACCGCGCCCCCCGCCCTGCAAGGAATGACACAACGTTAACACGAGACGGGCGCTTGTCTGCAATTTGGGTTGCGTTCCCGAAAAAATCATGTTAAACTACTTTTACCCCCAGTTGTCAGCCGGGGGGTACTCACAAAAGTAAAGGAGACGATAACCATGTCGATTTCCGTTGGCGCCG
>ENA-ORPF01002603-ORPF01002603.1-human-gut-metagenome-genome-assembly--contig:-NODE-2603-length-11908-cov-2.766810_pt1 | contig 11908 bp, 8 predicted proteins | sample MGYA00242140_ERZ509070 | MGnify/ENA primary metagenome ERZ509070 (study PRJEB26280, sample SAMEA2338713) | human gut metagenome | biome: human gut; feature: human-associated habitat; material: faeces... | reverse complement strand
ATGCTCCGGGAGTTCGTGGATTTTGCCAATGTATTTCACTAACTCTCAATTTATTTCTCTTCCACCGGAATCTGCTTCAGGTTCTCCACCTGTTCCAGAATTTCATTGCTGCGGATGTCAATGATGGGACCGCCGGTTCCTTCAATGTACTCTCTGGTAATGGTAACCCTTCCGATGTTATCATCCTTCGGGATCTCATACATGATATCCAGCATGAAGTCCTCGATGATGGAGCGCAGGGCTCTGGCACCGGTATCACGCTTCATTGCCTTCTCGGCAATGGCATCCAGGGCATCGTCTGTGAACTCCAGTTTTACCTCATCCAGCTCCAACAGCTTCTGGTACTGCTTAAGAATCGCATTCTTCGGCTCTTTCAGGATCTTCACCAACATATCCTTTGACAATCCCTGTAAAGTACAAATGATCGGCAGACGACCGATAAATTCCGGAATCATACCAAACTTGCGGATATCCTCCACAGTCACCTTGGATAAAATATCGGTATCTTTATCGTATTTATCCTTCAGTTCCGAGTTGAAACCGATGGATGCGGTCTTGGTCAGGCGCTCCTTGATGATCTCGTCCAGATCCGGGAACGCACCACCGCAAATAAACAGAATGTTACGGGTGTTCACCGTTGCCAGAGGTACCATGGCATTTTTGCTGTTGGCACCTACCGGCACCTCCACTTCCGCACCTTCCAGAAGCTTCAACATACCCTGCTGTACACTCTCTCCGCTGACATCCCGGGAGTTGGTGTTTTTCTTCTTGGCGATCTTGTCGATCTCATCGATGAAGATGATACCTTTTTCCGCCTTTTCTACGTCATTGCCCGCCGCTGCCAGCAATTTGGATACCACGCTCTCGATATCATCACCGATATAACCGGCCTCAGTCAGAGAGGTGGCATCAGCAATAGCCAGAGGCACATCCAGAAGTTTTGCCAGTGTCTTTACCAGATAGGTCTTACCGGAACCGGTGGGGCCGATCATGAGGATGTTGGACTTTTCGATCTCAATCTCATCCATAGTGTCAGTGGCCACTCTCTTGTAATGGTTGTATACTGCTACGGAGATGACCTTCTTGGCTTTTTCCTGTCCTACCACGTATTCATCCAGACTGGCCTTGATCTTATGAGGTGCCGGAATGTCCTTGATATTGAATACAGGTTTGGGACCTTCCGCCTTCTTTTTCTTCTTGAGTTTCTGCTTGTTGGGAATACCGCCGTCTCCCTGAAGATCCGCCAGATTCACAAAACTGATGTTGGGGAATCCGTTCTGTCCGTTAAACTGGTTGAAATCATTGGGATTGTTCAACATTCCCTGATAATCGAACTGGCTCACAGTCTCCATGGTCTTGTGCATGCAATCATCGCAGATGCAGATATGGTTGGGCAGCTTGAACATTCTGCCGGCTTTGCTCTCCGGTCTGCGGCAGATAAAGCAGACATCTTCGTATTCGCTGCTGTCCTTTTTGTCCTCTGACTTTTTTTCGGTGGAATTTTCTTTTGCAGTATCCGCCACCTGTGTGTTTCCATTATTTTTTTCGTTATCCTGAGTTTCACTCACATCGGTCTCTGTTTTTTCCTCCTCAGGGATCACTTCTCTATAATCATCATTATAATTATCTGTCATGTTATTCTCCTCTTTGTTTCCTACCACTATTCCGCAGTGTATCTCGGTAACACTTCGTGTTCCCTCGATATCCGGGCTTCGCCCTCCCCGTCTCGTGCCTTACACAATCCCGTCTGCAAGCAGCCAGATTGTGTAATCCCCGATCCAGTCACTTCTCATTGCCTACGCTTATTATACTCAATGAAGTAGCGGGGCACAAGTTAAGTTTTTCTAAACCATTTATAACTATTCATATTTTGGTAAATATTACAAGACCCGGGCAAAACCATATGTCTCGCCCGGGTCTCTTTCCATTTCCTTTTATTTACCTGTTATTTCTTTATTTCTGGCTTGCAGGTCTGCTGCCCAGTGTCAGATTCAGCTCGATGGATACATATTCACCGTTCTGAGGTCTCTGTACCGTTACGGTTACGGAATCACCGGCCGCATAATACTGTAAAGTTTTCTGCAGATCAGAGTAGGAAGAGATACTGCTGCCGTCAAATTTGGTAATGATATCACCTTTCATGATACCGGCATTGGCTGCAGCGCTGCCTTCCTCTACAGATACTACATAGATACCTTCCGGCATGTTGTACATCTGGGAGGTCTGGGAAGTTACTTCCTGCGGGGAGATGCCGATGTAACCGACTTCATCCTCAGCTACCTTGGTTCTGGTCTGACGCTCCATCAGATCTGCAATGATAGGACTTGCCGAAGTAATCGGGATAGCATATCCCATACCTTCTACGGCAGTACCACCGATCTTGTTGGAGTTGATACCGATAACCTCACCATTCATGTTCAGCAGTGCACCGCCGGAGTTACCGGGGTTGATGGCTGCGTTGGTCTGGATGAAAGTACCGGTAGAGCCGTTCTCCAGAGTGATCTCACGATTCAGGGCACTTACAATACCGTTGGTAACAGACTGACCATAGCCAAGGGCATTACCGATAGCGATGACCGGCTCACCAAGCTTCAGATCATCACTGCTGCCAAGTGTTGCTACTGTAATAGCATTCTTGGTATCATCACTCAGATCATTTAAAGATACTGCGATCACTGCCAGATCCATGTCGGAATCCAGTCCTTTGACCTGTGCCTGTGCTTCACTGCCATCGATAAAAGTAACGGTCAGAGTATCTGCACTCTCTACTACATGATTATTGGATACGATCAGCAGTTCATCATCGGTCTTACCTACAATGATACCGGAACCACTGGCTGCTTCTTCCTGTGTGTACTGCTGTCCGAAGACATTGGCTGTCTCGGTAAAGTTATTTACGATGGATACCATGGCAGGCATTACTTTTTCTACCACATTGGATACATCGGACTCTACATAAGTAACATTGGTAGCCAGCTGTGCACTCTGGGTACTTTCTGTCGTTGCCTCAGAAGCGATCTCATCTACCACTGCGGTATCTGTGCTGGTCGTAAACATCCCGGTTCCCTGCTGTACTGCATAGAAACCGATTCCTGCGAACAGTCCGAAGAACAATCCCAGGCTGACACTTACCATTGCCTTCCGGAAGTAACCGCCATGTTTTTGGGTTTTCTTAGGCTCCGTATTGTTGCTGCCTGTGGTTCCGCCCATCTGATAAGTGGTGTAACCATTCGTGCTTCCTGCTGCACTCTGGGTAGTACTATGATTTTCATAGCCATAACTGTTTTCTGTTCTTGTCTCATTCAGATCTGCTCCACTGAATGTACCGGTTGTATTTTCATTGCCGGTTCCGTAACCGGAAAAATTATCATTCTCATACATATTGCTTCCTCCTATCCTGTTGCAAGTGAGAAACTCTTTTTACCATTACCTGTTTCATTTCTTCCTCTCACCTTATGAACACAGTATATCCGTCAATTGTGTCCGAATTGTGATAACTTTCTGAAGCAATTATGAATCCTGAAAAAACAGAGAGTCTGTTCTGCCTGCAAGCAGTCTCTCTATGGGTAAGTTATTACACTCTACTCAACAGTAACGGATTTTGCCAGGTTTCTGGGTTTATCCACGTCACAGCCGCGTCCCACTGCCACATAGTAGGAGAACAACTGCAAAGGAATGATTGCCAGAGAATTGGTAAAGTACGGATTGGTCTCGGGGATGTATATTACATAATCCGACGCTTTCTCAATGGCCTTGTTGCCTTCAATGGTGACTGCCATAACAAAGGCTCCTCTTGCTTTTACTTCTACCATATTACTGATGGTCTTCTGGAACAGATCCGGCTGGGTTGCCAAAGCCACTACCAGCGTACCATCTTCGATCAGAGAAATCGTACCATGCTTCAGTTCTCCAGCTGCATAAGCCTCGGAATGAATATAGGAGATCTCCTTCAGTTTCAAGGATCCTTCCAGTGAAATCGCGTAATCAATACCGCGTCCGATGAAGAAGATATCTCTTGCTCCCACGTAACGGTTGGCAAAATGTTGGATCTTCTCCTTCTGTCCCAGAAGCAGTTCGATCTGATCCGGCAGGCATCTTAAATCTGTCAGCATACCGGCGAACTTCTCCTGATCAATAGTACCACGTACCCTGGCGAATTTCATAGCCAGCATGTAAAGTGCAGTTAGCTGTGCACTGTAAGCCTTGGTGGTAGCCACTGCGATCTCGGGACCTGCCCAGGTATACATAACACTGTCTGCCTCTCTGGCAATGGAGCTTCCCACCACATTGACAATGCCCAGTACCTTGAAGCCCCTTTCCCTGGACTCTCTCAGTGCTGCCAGAGTATCTGCCGTCTCACCGGACTGGCTGATGACAATGACCATATTACCCTTCTGAAGAATCGGATCACGATAACGGAATTCACTGGCCACATCCACTTCTACCGGGATTCTTGCCAGACCCTCGATCACATATTTTGCGGTAACTCCGGTATGATATGCGGAGCCGCAGGCCACAATATGGATCTTCGTAATCTCTTTGATCTCTTCATCACTCATGTTCAACTCTTCGATCACAATATCATTATCCTTGATTCTCGGAGAGATGGTATCGTTGATGGTCTTCGGCTGCTCATAGATCTCTTTCAGCATGAAGTGCTCATATCCAGCCTTTTCTGCCGCATTGGCATCCCAGTCAATGGTCACCGGCTGCTTCTCGATCTCTTCCTCATCCACGGAGAAGAAACGCAGACTACCCTGCTGTAATTCCACAACTTCCTGATTGTCTACATAATATACGGTTCTGGTATATTTCAATATCGCAGGAACATCGGAAGCGATAAAGCTGCCGTTGTCGCTCTTTCCTACGATCAGCGGGCTGTCCTTGCGGGCTGCAAAAATCTTATCCGGCTGATCTGCAAACATGATCCCCAGCGCATAAGAGCCTTCCACACGATGAAGCACCTTCGTGATGGCTTCCAGAGGATTTCCCTTGTAATAATAGTCTAACAGATGTGCCAATACCTCGGTATCAGTCTCGGATACGAACTGATACCCCTTATCCTGCATCTTTTTCTTCAGGGGAATATAGTTCTCGATAATGCCGTTGTGTACCACGGCAATGGTTCCCGCATTGTTCATATGCGGATGGGAATTGATATCGCTGGGAGCTCCGTGAGTTGCCCAACGGGTATGTCCGATACCGGAGGTTCCTTTCATATTCTCTCCGCCGTGGGTCAGGTTCTCCAGAACCTTAAGTCTTCCCACTGCTTTTCTGGTGTTGATCTTCTCACCGTCAAAAATCGCCATACCTGCGGAATCATATCCACGGTATTCCAACTTGGACAGACCGTCCAGAATGATCGGCGCTGCCTGTTCTGTTCCAATATAACCTACAATACCACACATAGTCATACATCCTTTCTGTTCTGTTTCCAGTATTCCTTGTTGGAAGTAAATGCAAGTACCCATTTTTTCGGGAGCCTGCGATAGTTCTTTCCCAGTAAATAACCTGCATATTTACAGGCGCATTGCATATAAAAATGGGGCAATCCGGCAGCCATATGGTTGCTGCGCAAATATACCGTCACATCTTTCACCATTCGTTTTCCCTCGGACTCCGAAGGATATGCTGCAAAAATCTCGGGATGCTCTGCCTGCGATACTCCCAGGTCAAAGTTTCTGTGGAACTGCTGCCCGTTGGTATAATTATGAGAATGCACCACCTGCGCATCCGCCGCATAAGCCACAGAGTATCCTGCTTCCACCGCCTTTGCCGCATAGATCATATCTTCATTAAATATCGTATGTCTGACGAACCCGCCCAGTTCCTCATAGATCTCCCGGCGATAGGCCGCACAGACATTGGAGCAGAAAAAAGTCTTGATCCCCAGGCTGTCCAGGTCTGCTGCCGATTTGATCCGGGACTTTGCCGGATAGTTAAATTCTCTGGTATAGCTCTCCACCGGTGTCGAATCCTCTCTGGGCAGCTGTCTCGCATAGGCCACCGCCACTTCCCCCTGCAGGGGTTCCACCAGTTTTTCGATCAGCCTGTCATCTTTCGGCATGGCATCCTGTGTCATCATCACGAAGACATCCGCGGAAGACTTTTTTACTCCCATCCGTCTCGTACCGCCATGATCGAACTCTCTTTTGGATACATGGTATACCTTGATATTCTGATAGGTTTCCAGAAATCTGATTCCGTAGATCAGCTGATCAAAATATTTTTCTTCCGTATTAAGAAGAATCACCTGATGTAGCGGTACGCTCTGACTGCCCAGTTTATCCAATAATGTAAATAATTCTTTTCCCGGCTTATACAGGGGAATGATCACATCTATCTCCATGTCAGAGCGCTCCTCACTTTTCCAATCTCTGGTTCATTATACTTTAACTCTTATTGCGGCACAAGCCTTTTCCTACTGTCCAAGAGGATTATAACCTTCTGGGTAATGCACAAGGGAGCCCCGGCAGATTCCGGAAGACTCCCTTGTATTCCTGTTGCTTTACTCTATACACTGTTTCTTACTTATTCATATAAGGTGATGTGTCAGATTCAATCTTATTGCTGTATTCCTTCACGTTGCTGGTTACGGAATAGTTGGCATCATCAAACAGGAACTGATGCAGCCATACTACATTGCTTTCGAGATTTACCGGAATAACACAGCTTCCCTTTGCACCGATATTGCCGGTGTCACGCATGGTCTCTTCGGGGAAACCTCCTTCGTCCACTATGCGATAATTTGAAATATTGCTCAGCAGATCCAGGATGTCCTTGGAATCCAGACTGGTGTAAATGTCGTCGATGGCACTGTTGAATACCTTGGACAATGTTGCATAATCTGCTTTCTTTGCCTGATCTTCGATTGCCTGAATGACTTCACGCTGACGGGCAGCACGCTTAAAGTCGTTACCAGCGGTATAACGGATACGGCAGTAAGCAGTAGCCTGCAGACCATTCAACAGCTGCATACCGGTCTCAGTTACCGGTGTATAATCGCATTTCAAAACTTCTGCAATACCGATCTGATAGTTGTTGATATGCTTGATCTCCTCAGAGTCCACATCAATATAGATACCGCCCAGACCGTCGATCACTTCGCTCAGTCCTTTATAGCCTACGGTCACAAAGTTCGTAATATCCATATCCAGATTCATGTTCAGCATCTTAACCGCCTGCTCTGCTCCGCCATAGGAATAAGCGGCATTGCATTTCTGGTAGGAATCCGTACCGATATTCAGGTACGTATCACGATATACGCTGACCAGTTTGATATCACCGGTATCCATGTTGCTGGCGATCATGATACTATCGCTTCGGCTGCCCTTGTACAACAGGCTTTCCTTGGTGGCATCCACACCGAACAGGGCAATGTTCATATAGCCCTTCATAGTTTCATCCTGCTGCACCTCTTCGGGAATCTGAAGTTCTTCTGTCTCCAGAACGGTTACCTTGGGGCCCTCATTGCTGGTATGAGTCATTACCAGATACAATACTGCTACCATGAACAGGATCACTACGATCTCTACGCCAAAGATGATAACCTTTCTTCTCTTCTTGGCTGCACGCTGTTTGGCAGACATTCTCTTCTGTCCGTTCGCAGCTCCGGTTCTCTGTCCACTGCCGGCAGGTCTCTGACCGCTTCCGGCGGGTCTCTGTCCTGTAGGTCTCTGTGCGCTTCCGGAAGGTTTTCTTCCGCTTCCGGCAGGTCTCTGACCATTGCCGCCATTGTTGTTAGAATTTGTTGCCATCTTGTCTTCTCCTTGTACTAATAAGCATTTTTATTGATAAATCCTGTAAAGAACGTCATAAGAATGATCTTGATATCAAATCCAATGGTCCAGTTCTCAATATAGTAAATATCATATTCGATTCTCTTCTTGATGGAGGAATCACCGCGCAAGCCATTCACCTGTGCCCATCCGGTCAGTCCCGGCCGTACCTGATGTTTTACCATGTAACGGGGAATCTCTTCCTTGAACTTTTCCACAAACTGCGGTCTTTCCGGTCTGGGACCGACCAGACTCATATCTCCTTTTAAGATATTGAACAGCTGGGGAAGTTCATCGATACTGGTACGTCTGAGAATCTTACCGATACCGGTGACTCTGGGGTCATTGCGTACCGTCCAGCCCTTTTTCTCTTCCGCCGCCGTCTGCATTGCCATGCTGCGGAATTTGTACATATAAAACGGCTTATTATGAAGTCCTACCCGTTCCTGCTTAAAGATCACCGGTCCCGGGCTGGACAGCTTTACCAGAATTGCTGATATGAGCATGATCGGTGAGGTAATAATGATACCGAAAATGGAACCAACGATATCCATTGCCCGCTTGATCACCATATTGCCTGTGTTCGTCAGCGGTACATACCGGATATTGATCACCGGTAATCCCATCAGATCCTCCGTATAGGGTCTGCTGGGGATCAGACTGCTGTAATCCGGAATGAATTTGGTGTGCACCCCGGATTTCTCACAGATATCCACCACACCTTCCAGATAATCATAATCCTTCAGGGAAAGTGTGATTGCGATTTCATCCAGCTTGTTCTCCGGAAGGATGTATTCCAGATTACCAAGCGTTCCCAGTACTTTCACTCCCTTATAGGTCGTGCCGCCCGGGATGTGCTCATCCAGAATACCACACACTACATATCCCCATTGGGGATTGCTGAGGATTCTGTCAATATATTCCTCCGCCGCCCGGGAATAACCTACCAGCAAAATATGCTTCAGATTGTATCCTTTTTTCCGTATGGAACGCAATGCCTTGCGCATGATGATACGGAATACGGAAGTCAGAAAAACATTCAGGACATAAAAAATTGCCATGACGGATCGTGAAAAATTGATCTCACGGATGATCATATACAAAATAATGATCAAAGCCGCCAGGCCAATGGTATTCGCCTGCAGGATACTGTATATCTCATGTCTGCGGCGAACCGTACGCTTCGGGGAATACACACTGCACCGGTAATACAGGAACATATAACCGGGTACAATAAAGGGAAGCAGCATATAATAATCCTGCACCGGCAGGACACCGATCCCCGGACCGTCATTTAAGATATAAAATTTGATATAATAGGCAAGGACAAAAGATACTGCCGTGATCAGCGCATCTATTATCACAAGAAGCCTGTTAAAGACTTTCTGGTTGTCTTTTATCATACGGGTCACCCAATCTTTAAGTCCGAAAAGCTTCTTTTCAACGATTTCATTCTACAATAACGGTGGTTTTTTCTCAACTTAAGAATTTATGAAGCAATTTCTTAAGATTTCATAAGAATTCGAAAAACATTCAGGTATAATTGCCACTGAATCTTCACATAATTCCATAGATGGCTCCATTGAAAGTGCACCTTTGCCTGCTTTCCCACAGGACCCACGGTACGTTTCCACCCTTCGGCCAATCCCTTTAAATATAGTTTTCCCATTCTCTTCTTACAAAAAAACAGAAATTTTATGCCAAATCCAAGCAAAAAGAACGGCAGATTCAGGATCCACTGTAGTAGCGGCATATTTTTGCCGATGACATAGATATTATTGGAAGAAGAAAGTTCCGTTTTCCGGGAATTGTAGCGGGATCCCGTAGAAGCACTGCCGTAATGCAGAACGGATGCCGTCGGCTCGTACCGGTTCTCATAGCCGTAGATCCGGGCACGGTAACCGATATCCAGATCTTCCAGATAAGCAAAATGCGCTTCGTCAAAATAGCCGATCTCCTCAAATACCTGACGTCTGTAAATTGCCGCTCCGCCACAGGCTGAGAATATGCTGACATTCTTGTCATAATCCACAGCAGGCCGGCCTTTTCCCCGGGAATATGCCCATCCCAGAACGCAGTAGCGGTCTCCCGCATCATCCAACAGCTCTGGCTTATCCCACATAAGCATTTTGGCGCTGACGGAAAAGATCTTTTCATCCTTCCGAATGGCATCATACAGTCCTTTCACAAATCCAGCTTCTACTCTGGTATCGTTGTTCAACAGGATCACATAGGAGCTTCGTGCCTCCCGGATTCCCAGATTCACCGCATGACAAAAGCCGGTGTTCTCCGGCAGGGCGATCAGACGCACCTGCGGTTTCCCCCCCTCTTCTGCCGGTGCCTCTTTTTTGCGACACCATTCGCTGTCCAGATATTCCACGCTCCCGTCAGCAGAACCATTGTCTATGATCAGCACTTCATATTCCGGTGCATTTTCCTGTCCCTGACACAGGGAAGCCATGCATTCCGGTAAATATTTCATTCCGTTGTAATTGGGTATAACGACGGTTACTTCCTTCATAGTCTCTCCCATTTCTCCGGATACTCCGGCAGATACAGCAGTCTTCCCCGTTTTCGTAATGCTTCCGATAATTGCAGACTTAAAAGCCGGATATCTGCCCCGGCAGGCAGTGTGGAGCTGTCAAATACCGGCTGTTGTTCCGGACCTCTTACTACTTCCATATAAGGCACTCCCACGATTTTTTCAAACAGTTCCCTGTCAGCTGACCGGATCCTGATGCAGCGAAGGTCTAACGCTTCTGCATCCTGGGACAGCTCCGCCCGGTGAAGATAACCGCCAAAGTCCTTCGGCAGTCCCTCGTAGAACACCTTTCCGTCCGCAGTCATTCTGCCGCCGGCGATCCTGCCGCGGTTTTTCCCAGACAGCACTCTGCCACCTACGGCAGCCACATCCGGTCTCTCCTGTAATACCTCTGTATATTGTAACCGATAAAATCCTACATGTCTGGTCTCCTCTGCCTTTGCCGGGATCCCACGTTCTGCAGCATGATCCTGCAGTGCACGCAGCCCCGCTTCGTAAGCATATTTCTTGCTGTGGGGATTGGCTGCTGTAGATGCTTCATGGCATCTCCAGTGATACAGCACTCTGGGAATATGAAGAATTCTCTCCTCACCGGAGCGGCCATCTTCAGCCAGCACCTCTGACACTGCCCGCAGCACCAGATCATAGTCCTGGGCACCGTCGCATTCTGGCCGGAATGCCAGTTTCTTCATCAGATCTGCATCCATCACCAGAAAATGGCAGATATAGTTATTACTCAGTATTAAATCGTAATTAAAGTCTTCTTTATGGTTGGGATCGTAATATTTTGTCTCATCCCCGTTGCATTTGTCTTCATCCGAATAAGCGAATGCAACTCTGACACCTCTGTCATTTGCTTTGGTAATAGCATCTGCCATCTCATACAGAGCATCCGGTGTCAATACATCATCATGATCCAGCAGGCCGATATATTCTCCCCTTGCATAGGGTAATGCCTGATTGGTATTCGCCGCAATTCCGGCATTTTCCGTAAGGTGTATATAGTGGATCCTTGCATCCGCTGCAATAGTTTCCGCATTTTCCAGGAGCCGTTCTGTCAGGAATCCCTGATTTGTCAACGTCTCCTCCACACTGTGATCCTCTGTGGCATCCGCCAGAATCAGTTCCCAGTGAGGATAGCTCTGTTGCATAACGCTTGTTATCATTCTGTTCAGATAGATTTCCGGGGTACGGTACAACGGCACCACAATGCTGAGTGTAACCGGATTATCCCATTTTCTGCAACTTTGCCTTTCCAGTTCCTCTTCCGGACAGGGCACATAAAAATAGCGGTCTGTCTCTGTCAGGCGTTCCCTTACAGAGATCCAGGTTTCCCTCAGGCCGTTGCGTTGCAAATAATATAGAGTTTTCTTAAGGTTTGCTATGTTCAGCTTTGCCACGGATACCTCCACTTTTATAAAAGAGCAAATCGCCCTTCCCGGGCGATTCGCTCTTAAAAATAACATTAACTATTCAGAACCCAATTCGCAAAATCGCTCTTCCAGAGCTTTCCTGAATAACATACTTGCATGCTATGATGCCAGGGTCAAAAGGTCTAAGCCCACATGAGCTTGCTCATAGGTGGGTG
>ENA-ORPF01002599-ORPF01002599.1-human-gut-metagenome-genome-assembly--contig:-NODE-2599-length-11913-cov-3.006662_pt1 | contig 11913 bp, 11 predicted proteins | sample MGYA00242140_ERZ509070 | MGnify/ENA primary metagenome ERZ509070 (study PRJEB26280, sample SAMEA2338713) | human gut metagenome | biome: human gut; feature: human-associated habitat; material: faeces... | reverse complement strand
TTGCAAATTCCTTGCCTTGGAATTTTAAATTTAAACTGGAGCTATCATATAAAACATGCCCCCAAAAGCGTTTAGCTTTTTGGGGGCATGATTTTGTGTCAAGGAAAGATATCTGAACAAGCCGGGTTCATTGCTAAAAATGCAAGAAACGCCCGTCACAGTCGCATTTTCAAAAATACATAGCAGGACAAATTTACGCTCCGCGGAAAAAAGCAAACGAGAACAGAATTGTAAAAGAAAGGCTTCGGATTTTTCACGAAGCCTTTGGGTTGTTAGGATTCGTCAACGGAGATTTGCGGTATTCTTTTTCCGAAAACGAACCTCTCTTGTATGAGAGAGATTGCATAATGTACGACCATGCCGAAGCCGAACATCAAAATGATCTTGTTCATGTCAAATGTGATGGCGTTTGTACGGTACAGAACATAGAAAATACCATAATAGCCAAGATTGATGATCAGAGAATTGACGGCGTTGCAGCCCGTTTTGCCCAAGCCGATGAAGATACTATCGATAATGGCACACCCCGTATACGCAATATAGAAGGGAGCGAGTTTAATAACAATAGAGAAAATCTCATCCGCATTTTCAAGATGTTGTGCATAACGGAAGAATGGAGTCCAAGCGGGAATTGTGATAGTCCAAAGCAAAACGCTTGCAGCGGCAAATGTCCCCATAATTCGCCGATGGGGCATCCCCATACCCCGGCAGCAAGAATTTGTTCAATTTATTATTCACCAATTTGTTCATTTGGCTTGACGCGGTGAACAAAATGTGGTATACTATGCACGGAAAAGAAAGACTTTTTGCTCGGAGGTTGCTATGCTGTTTGCCGAAAGTGAGACGGTGGAACTGAAGTCCGTCTATGTAGAGGACATCAAGAAAGAGATTATCGCCTTTGCCAACACGCGCGGAGGCACGATTTATATCGGCGTAGAAGATAACGGAAGTGTTTGCGGCGTGGAAAATGCCGATGCCGTGATGCAACAGGTGATGAATGCGGCAAGAGACGCCATAAAGCCCGATGTCACGGTGTTTATGCACATCGGGGCGTTGCCTGCGGATGAGGGGAAAAGCATTGTTGCCGTGCAGGTGCAATGCGGGGCACATCGCCCGTATTACCTTGCCGCCAAAGGGCTTCGTCCGGAAGGTGTATTTGTCCGTCAGGGCACTTCCTCTGTCCCTGCATCCGATACCGCTATCCGCCAGATGATTAAGGAAACCGATGGCGATAATTACGAGGATATGCGTTCGCTGGAACAGGAATTGACTTTTGAAAAGGTGACGGCAGAGTTTGCCAAGCGGAATCTCTCCCTCGGCGAAACGCAGATGAAAATGCTGGGACTTATCGACCGCGACGGGCTGTATTCCAACCTTGCCTTGCTCCTTTCGGATCAGTGCCCGCATATCATCAAAGCCGCTACCTTTGCCGGCGTCAATCAGGACAACTTCCAGGACCGTCGGGAGTTCACCGGTTCGCTCTTAAAGCAGTTGGAGGATGCGTATGCCTACCTCGATATGCGCAACCGGAATGCGGCGACCTTTGAGGGGTTACAGCGCATTGACCACAAGGATTATCCCGACACCGCCATTCGCGAGGCGCTCCTCAACGCCATTGTTCACCGGGACTATGCAGTTTCGGCAAGTACGCTTCTCAGCGTGTATTCGGACCGTATTGAACTGATTTCCATCGGCGGTCTTGCCGGGGGCATTTCCTATGACGATATGATGCTTGGTATTTCCTATTGCCGTAACAAAAAACTTGCCGACATTTTCTATCGCATGGGGCTCATTGAGGCGTGCGGAACCGGCATGAACAAGATCATGTCCTCCTATCAGAATTCTCCGAGAAAACCGGAGGTGACCGTAACTTCCGGGGCATTCAAATTTGTCTTGCCGAATCAGAGCATATCTTTGAAAACGACTACAAATATAGTCAAAGAGCCGCCTGTTTTCACCGAACGGGAACAGGTCGTCCTCTCCGTCCTCGCCGATCATACGCCACATCCCCGCACGGAAATTGAGAAAGCACTCGGCGTTTCCACCTCCACCACACGCAGAATTCTGCAAAAAATGATGGAGGACGGAAAGATTACGGCGAGTGGGACGAGAAAAAATGTTTCTTATAGCCTGTGTCCGGGGGTATCAGCGAACCAAAACGGTTGAAGCGTGAGATGAAAATGGAACAAAACATTGATATAAAAGAAAATTATATCTACCAGCTGGATGCGAATCTGCTTGCAATTTTGCTTCTCGATAAAAGCTCCGGCAAAAATATTATTTGGGCGACCGATAATTATGCCGAGCGCGGGTTTGGATATCAAAGCAGCGATCAGATCATGGTAGATAGCATTACGCACCGTAACGGAAGCGTTATCAAACCACGAACGACAAAATCAAAAAAGGAACAGGCAATTCGCGTTCGTGACAAGGCGGAGGTTTTCACTCCGTCATGGGTATGTAACAACCAAAATAACCTTGTGGACAACGCATGGTTCGGCAGAGAAAATGTGTTTAACACAGAGAACGATCAGACATGGATCACATCGGCAGAAAAAATTACTTTTCCTGAGGGCAGGACATGGCAGGACTATGTAAAAGCCAACCGCATGGAAATTTCCTGCGGCGAAGCACCATAAGGTGCTTGAAAATCTCTATAATATTGCCGATAGTCCGTTTATGCTCAGTGAGCTGATTGCACTTTTGCAACATCGCTTCAATCATATTGATTTCATCGATGAACCTGTAAATCTCGGCTTTGATTGTCCGCTTGACTTGCATTGTACTTACACGCGCGATCAGATTCTCGTGGCAATGGATTTTATGAAGCCAAATACCGTCCGTGAGGGCGTCAAATACCTGCCGGAGAAGAAAGCGGATATTTTCTTTGTAACGCTGAATAAATCGGATAAGGACTATTCACCTACGACTATGTACAACGATTATTCCATCAGTGAAACGCTGTTCCACTGGCAGAGCCAAAGCACCACATCTGCCGATTCCGCAACGGGAAGGCGCTATATTCATCACAAGGAGAGCGGAAATCGAATTCTTCTGTTCGTCCGTGAATTCAAATCTGATCGTAATTTCGGCGGCGCCGGTGCCTATACCTTTCTCGGCACGGCAAACTATGTGAAACATGATGGTTCGCGACCGATGAATATTACTTGGAAGCTCGACCGCCCCATCCCGGCGAAGTTTTTGAAGAAGACAAATAAATTGATTGGATAAAGGAGACACCATGACAAAATCCATCGTATATATTGACAGTGAAATCGGAATTGATGACAAAAGAATAAAAGATCTGGGAGCGATAAAAAATGATCGTTCTTCTTTTCACTCACCGTCTTTACGGGATTTCTATGCCTTTATATCTGATGCAGATTTTGTCTGTGGACATAATATTGTTCATCATGATCTTGCATATCTGACTCCGCATTTTGAAAAGCCGCTTCAGTGTGAACCGGTTGATACACTCTATCTGTCACCACTTCTTTTTCCGTGCCGCCCCTATCATAAGCTTGTTAAAGATGACAAATTGCAGGTCGATCAACTTAACAATCCGCTAAATGACGCAGAGAAGGCAATGCAACTTTTGGCGGATGAAGTGAATGCATTTCAGCGGCTTTCATCAAAGGTGAAGCAGATATATTGTTGCCTTTTGTACGACAAATCGGAATTCAAAGGCTTTTTTGATTATGTAGGATTTGTTCCATATCGTTCAAATGTGCCTAAACTCATTCGGGAAGAATATTATGGAAAAATCTGTGCTAACGCCAATGTAGAGTTGATGGTTCGGCACTATCCCGTCGAGCTTGCCTATGCACTTGCATTGATCGGTGCTGCGGATTATCATTCGGTTACGCCACCATGGCTGACAAGAAATTACCCCAAAATCGATAACGTTGTAAAATATCTTTGCCATACACCGTGCCAAGATGGCTGTGCGTATTGCCATGACAGACTGAATATTTATAAAAAGCTAAAACAGTTTTTCGGCTATGATAAATTTCGCACGTATGCCGGAGAACCGTTACAGGAACGGGCAGCCCAAGCAGCGGTTGACGGAAAATCCTTGCTTGCCGTTTTCCCGACCGGAGGGGGAAAATCCATTACTTTTCAGTTGCCGGCACTGATGGCAGGCGAATGTGCGCACGGGCTTACTGTCGTGATCTCTCCGCTTCAGTCATTGATGAAAGACCAGGTGGACAATCTGAACGAAAAAGGGCTTGTCGATGCTGTAACTGTAAATGGATTGCTCAGTCCTATTGAACGTGCCGAGGCACTTGACCGTGTTGCAAACGGGCTTGCTACACTTTTGTATATTTCGCCGGAACAGCTCCGTTCCCGCACGATCGAAAAATTGTTACTTTCCCGCAATGTGGTTCGATTTGTAATCGACGAGGCTCATTGCTTTTCAGCATGGGGACAGGATTTTCGCGTGGATTACCTGTATATCGGAGATTTTATCCGTGAATATCAGAAGAAAAAGCAGTTACGGAATCCGATTCCCGTATCTTGCTTTACTGCCACGGCAAAACAAAAGGTCATTACAGATATCTGCGATTATTTCCGTGTAAAACTTGGCTTTGCGCTTGAACTTTTCACATCGACCGCAGACCGAGAAAATCTGCACTATACTGTGCTTTTTAAGGAAACGGAAGAAGAAAAATACAACGCCCTTCGCTTATTGATTGCACAGAAGAATTGCCCGACGATTGTATATGTTTCCCGCACAAGACGCACGATTCAGCTCGCAGAAAAATTGACGAGCGATGGTTTTCCGGCAAAACCTTTCAACGGGAAAATGGATTCTAATGAGAAAATCACAAATCAAGAAGCGTTTATAAACAATCAGGTGAAAATCATTGTTGCCACCTCTGCTTTCGGTATGGGCGTTGATAAAAAAGACGTCAAGCTGGTTATTCACTATGATATTTCCGATTCGCTTGAAAACTATGTTCAGGAAGCAGGGCGTGCCGGACGGGATCCGAGCTTGCTTGCAGAGTGTTACGTTTTGTTCAATGACGATGATTTAGACAAGCATTTTATGCTGCTCAATCAGACAAAACTTAGTATCAGTGAGATTCAGCAGGTATGGAAAGCGCTCAAGGATATGACCCGTGAAAAGCCATGGGTTTGTTGTTCTGCTCTTGAGATTGCAAGATATGCGGGGTGGGATGACTCGGTAAACGAGATCGAAACACGTGTAAAAACTGCTGTGGCTGCTTTAGAAAATGCCGGCTACGTTAAGCGCGGTATGAATGTGCCGCACGTATATGCCACAAGCATTCTCGTAAAAGATATGGCGGAAGCGTCTTTCAAAATTGAGCGTTCGCCCGTTTTTAATGGCAAACAAAAGGAAAATGCCAAAAGAATAATAAAATCTCTGATATCCAGCAGAAGTATTGCTGATGCCGGAAACGATGATGCAGAATCACGCGTCGATTATCTTGCGGATATTCTCGGTATTCCAAAAGAGGATGTGGTCACTTCAATCAATCTGATGCGGCAGGAAGGGCTTCTTGCCGACAGCATGGATATGTCGGCATACATTCTGAAAACGGATACAGAAAACCGTTCTGCGCAAATTTTGAACCGATTTGCAAAACTGGAAGAATTTCTTTTGAACCGAATAGCGGAGCAGGGCGCAGATTATTCATTGAAAGAATTAAATGAAGCGGCTCTTGCGGAAGGTGTTACAAGTTCATCGGTCAAAAACATTCACACCCTGCTTTATTATCTTACAATAAAAGGCTATATTTCAAAAGGCAGCAGAGATGTCGATCCGGATAATGATTCATCTGAACCGAATCAACATGCGCTGATTATGCCAACGATGGATATTCCGAAGTTGCTTGATAAATTCCATCGCAGAATTGACATCTGTCATTTCCTTGTCGAATATTTTTATGATACGGCACAGACAGTCATCGATGCCCAAAGAGATATGGCTCCCGTGCAGTTTTCTCTTGTGGAAGTATGGAGAAAATATAAAGAAACGCCGAGGCTTGATGTCGGTATTTCGGAAACGAGCCTTGTCGACGTGGAGGATGCATTGCTTTACCTTTCAAAAATCGGCTCTATGAAGTTGGAGGGCGGATTTTTGGTTCTTTATAACGGCATGGAGGTCAAGCGTTTGATTCTTGACAACAAAATCCGTTATAAGGCAGAAGACTATCGTTCTCTTAGTGAATATTATAAACAGAAAATTCAGCAAATTCATATTGTCGGCGAATACGCAAATTTGATGGTCAAGGACTATGATGCCGCTTTGCAATTTGTGCACGATTATTTCGGAATGGATTTTAAGCGTTTCATTGCAAAGTATTTCAAAGGAGAACGCGCAAAAGAAATCAATCGAAATATCACACCCGAGAAATATCACCAGCTTTTCGACGAGCTTTCCGATCAGCAGGCAGAAATTATCAACGACTCCGATTCACGATATATCGTAGTAGCGGCAGGCCCGGGAAGCGGAAAAACAAGAGTGCTTGTGCATAAGCTTGCATCATTGCTTCTTTTGGAGGATGTCAAGCATGAACAGCTTTTGATGGTAACCTTTTCCCGTGCAGCGGCGACCGAATTTAAAAAGCGACTTATGGCTTTAATCGGCAATGCCGCAAACTTTGTTGAGATCAAAACTTTCCATTCCTACTGCTTTGATTTGCTCGGAAAGATTGGGAGTCTTGACGGTGTAGAAAATGTCGTGCACGACGCTGCTCAAATGATTGCAAACGGCGAGGTGGAGCAAGGCAAGATTACCAAAAGTGTTCTCGTTATCGATGAAGCACAGGACATGGATACAAATGAATTTGCCCTGATACGTGCTCTGATGCAAAATAATGACGATATGCGGGTGATTGCCGTAGGCGATGACGATCAGAATATATATGAATTCAGGGGTTCGGATTCTGCCCATATGCAAAGTCTGATTGATGAATACGGAGCCACACGGTATGAGCTTGTCGAGAATTATCGCAGTAAAGCTAATATAGTAGCACTTGCCAATCGATTTGCCGAGAGTATCAGCCATCGCATGAAGCAGCATCCTATTGAGGCAGTACAAAACGAAAACGGAACGGTACAGATCATAAGGCATACTTCCGACAATATGGAAGAGGCTATTGTCCGGCAAATCATAGAACAATATCACGGTGGAAAAGTCTGTGTGCTAACAGGGACAAATGAAGAGGCTTTACGCGTCATGGGACTTCTCCTGAAAAACGGCGTACGAGCAAAACTGATTCAATCTCTTGACGGTTTTCGGCTATACAATCTTGCCGAAGTGCGATTTTTCCTGCGCTGCATCGACAAAGGCTTAAAAACGCCGGTAATTGGAAATGACTTGTGGAACAAGGCAAAAGAAGAACTTGCACGTGTTTATTCGGATAGTATATGCCTTGAAAATCTTGCGAATATGATTTCGGAATTTGAAAAGGTCAATACATACAGTAAATACCGTACAGATCTTGAGGAATTCATAAAAGAATCGCAGTTCGAAGATTTTTATACCGACGATCGTGAGACGGTATTTGTTTCCACAATTCACAAATCCAAGGGCAGAGAGTTTGACAGCGTTTGGCTTCTTCTGAATCATACTGTATTATGCGACGATGCCGAACGGCGAAAGTTGTATGTCGGTATGACGAGAGCTAAGGACAACCTGTATATTCATTGCAACAACGGCATATTTGATACATACCAAATCAGCGGTGTCGATCAGTTTGTTGATGAAGAACAGTATCCGGAACCGCAAGAGATCACGCTACAATTGACACATAAGGACGTTGTTCTTGACTTTTTCAAAGGCAAAAAAGAGATTATATTCAAGTTGCATAGTGGGATGCCGTTGTCCATAAAAGACGAGTTTTTGTATGCGGAACTTGACGGACGTACTGTTAAAGTTGCAAAATTGTCAAAGGCACGCATGTTGGAACTTGAGAATCTGTCGGCAAAAGGATATCGTCCGTGCGGTGGTGAAGTGCGGTTTGTTGTAGCATGGAAAGGCGAAAGTGACATAGAAGAAACGGCAGTTTTACTCCCCAACCTGCATTTTAAGAAAGATTGATGAGATGATAAAAATCATGTTCGTCTGCCACGGCAACATTTGCCGCAGTCCGATGGCAGAGTTTATCTTCAAAGACCTTGCCAAAAAGAAAGGCGTGGCGGATCGCTTTTTAGTCGCTTCTTCCGCTACAAGCACGGAAGAAATTTGGAACGGAATCGGCAATCCGGTCTATCCTCCGGCGAAAGCCGAGCTTGAAAGGCATGGGTTGTCTTGCGATGGCAAGCGTGCAGTGCAGTTGCAAAAGAGCGACTATGACAAATACGATCTGTTCATAGGCATGGACAGCGCAAACATCCGCAATATGCTCCGCATTTTCGGCGGCGCTCCGGCGGGAAAGGTGCATAAACTGATGGATTACACCACCCGCGGCGGCGATGTTGCCGATCCGTGGTATTCCGAGCGATTTGATGTGGCGTATCGGGATATTTATGAGGGCTGCACAGCACTTCTTGATGCTGTTCTGAAACAGGACAAGCAATGAAATGAGGCGATTTTTGTGACCGAAGTAGTAGCGGCTCTCATCTGGGAGGGCGAAAAGTTTATGATCTGTCAGCGCCCGGCGCATAAGGCAAGAGGGCTCCTTTGGGAGTTTGTCGGAGGCAAGGTCGAACCCGGCGAAACGAAAGAGCAGGCGCTCATCAGGGAATGCAAGGAGGAGCTTGCCGTCACTCTCTCTGTCGGCGATGTATTTATGGATGTTGTCCACGAATATCCGGATATTACGGTGCATCTGACACTGTTCAACGCCGCTATTGCCGATGGCATTCCGCAGAAGCTGGAGCATAACGACATCCGGTGGATCACGCCGAGTGAGATTCCGAACTATGCCTTCTGCCCGGCGGACGAGGAGATATTGAAGGAAATCATTGAGGTCTGCAAATGATTAAAGAACTGATGCATGATCCGATTTTCCTCGCCGGGAAGTCGGAGATTGCGACAAAAGAAGATTTACCTGTCGCACAGGACCTGCTCGACACACTGATGGCGCACAAGGAAACCTGTGTCGGTATGGCGGCGAATATGATCGGCGTGAAAAAACGCATCATCGCGATTCTTGATGAGAGCGGACGAACTCCGGTATACACCGTGATGCTCAATCCCGAAATCATCAAAAAGGATGATGCGTATGACACTGAAGAAGGCTGTCTGTCGCTTCTTGGAGATCCCCGCAAGTGCAAGCGGTATAAAACCATCAAAGTGCAGTATCAGACTGTCACAATGCAGACAAGGTTGAAAACCTATACCGGCTGGACGGCGCAGATCATTCAGCACGAGGTGGATCATTGTAACGGGGTTTTGATATAGTCTGCAATACGATTGATACTTAATTGCTAACTTTCCCGTTTTCTCTGGACTTCCCGCCGTTTTCATGGTATTGTGTGTGCTTACAAAGGAGGTGCGCACAATGGCACGGATTACGACAAAAAAACATATTGCGTCAAGACAAATGAAAAAACGGAGACTGTATTCCCGGGGACAAACCCGGAGGTGCAGTCTCCGTTTGTGTTATCGGCGAAGGGGTGAAAAGCAATGAATAGAAACTGCAGTCCTTCCGCCATCGGCAGGCGCATTGCCGACTTACGCCGTGAAGTCGGGCTTACACAAGGAGAGCTGGCGGAAAAAGCGGACATTTCGGTGGTGCATCTGTCAAACATTGAACTCGGCAAGAAAACGCCGGGGTTGTACACACTCATCCGCATTGCAGAGGCGCTCGATGTGGCAACCGACTGGATTCTGCGGGCAAATACACCCGGCACATACGCCGTGGCGAACGAGAAAATCGGAGAGTTGCTTGCCGACTGCACGAATGACGAAATGTTGAGCATTCTTCGCATTCTTGAAGAAGTCAAGAAAGCCATGCGGCATAACTGAATAAGGAACGGCGTTAGCGGGACTGTCAGCCACGCTTTCGCATTTGAATGCAAAAGAAGGGCAATTTACAAGCAAACATATAAATCGCGCGTGCGACCGTTTTGGAGGCAATGTGGGGCATCAGAAACTGCGCCGCAGGAAACAAAGAAAAACCATAGCGAAACAAAAAGTTCTGCAAACCTATTGACAACGTGTCATTGCTATGGTATAATAACAGAACAATGAGTTCTGAAATTATCAGAGGTGTCGTTATGAGAGTGATGAGCGAAGAAAAACTGCAAAAGCTCGCGGAGTTTATCAAGCAGTATGCGCGGGACAACAACGGGGAATCCCCGAGCCTTGCGGACATCATGGAATATATGGGTATGGTCAAATCGACTGCGTACCGACACATCTTAGAGCTTGAAAAGCGCGGCATCATTTCCTATTCGGGGAAAAACACGCTGGAGGCGCCCCTGCAGAAGAAAATGCACGTGATGTCCCGCCGCATTCCCGTGGTCGGAATGATCGTGTGCGGCACGCCCGACGAGCAGGAGGAGCATATTTCAAGATACCTTGCCGTTCCGGAAGAATGGCTCGACGGTGAATGTTTTCTGCTGGAAGCATACGGCGATTCCATGGCGGACATCGGCGTTCACGCGGGCGACCTTGTGCTGGTCAAGAAAACAAATGTCGCAACCGACGGGCAGGTTGTCGTTGCGCTTACGGAAGAAGGAAACACACTCAAGCGCCTGCGCTACGAAAACGGCAAGCCCGTTCTTTGCTCCGAAAACAGCAGTTACACCGAAAAACAGCGCGTCATTCATCCGAAAGAGCTGACGATTCAGGGCGTGGCGCTGAAGGTTATCAAAGATATTATCTGATGCACAAAGGAGGCATTTATGAAACCGTCAGAATACCCGCCGGCAGAACTGAGATATGGGGAAAACTATTTGGCAATTAAAGAATGTGTTTTTTACTGTGAAGATGCCAATAAAGGATATCCGTGCAACGCCACTGTCTGGTTGAGAGTAAAATCAGGAACATTTCAGGCATACGCTTCCTGCGACTGTGCCACACAGCAATTTTACGACTTTGTGGAGCAGTTGCAGAAGATGTACGAGTTTCAATGTTTCAATGCAACACTCTCGGCAACGTACTATGGCAGCTATGTATCGTTGGCATTGGATAAAAAGGGGCATATCAAGGTTGAGGGCAAAATTTTTGATGACGCGATGGAGCAGTCCTTGACTTTCGCTTTTGAAGCCGACCAAAGCGCATTGCCTCCGTTTATCAGTGGCTTGAAAAACATGATATCGTAGCAACCAAAAAACGAACAACTGCGCTTGACCGAAAGGAAAAAACTATGACGCTTGAAGAACTGAAAATCCGTCAGCTGACAAATCAATATTCGCTCGCGCCTGCGGACAAGCTGACAGTGATGCGCGACCTTTGCGGAGTGCAAGCGCAGTTTATGACGAACGCTTTACACTCACTGAAAATCCGTACAAACGACTATGACGAGCAGACCGTCGCCGAGGGGCTTGTGAAAAACTGGTCTGTGCGCGGCACGGTTCACGTGTTTGCCGAAAGCGATCTGCCGCTGTTTATCCGGTGCAACAACGGCGCGGATTATCGCAAAAACGAATGGCAGGGATATTCCTATATGAAAAATCAGCGCCCGTGCTGGGCTTTGACACCCGAACGGCAGAAATATCTTGCGGCTATCATCATCTCGGCGGTTGCGGAGAGGGCATACACGCGCGACGAGCTAAAGGAGCTTTGCCGTGCAAACGGGATGACAAAGATTGAAGAGGATTGTATGTTTGAGTCATGGGGCGGCGGTATACGCGAGCTTTGCGTGCGCGGCTTTATGAACTACACCGTGCAGGAGAAAAAGCAGTATATCGCCTCGCCCGAGTTTTCTCCGATTCCCGAGGAAGAAGCAAAATTTGAGATAGCGCGGCGGTATTTTACGAATATTGCACCCG
>ENA-ORPF01002587-ORPF01002587.1-human-gut-metagenome-genome-assembly--contig:-NODE-2587-length-11957-cov-2.558646_pt1 | contig 11957 bp, 11 predicted proteins | sample MGYA00242140_ERZ509070 | MGnify/ENA primary metagenome ERZ509070 (study PRJEB26280, sample SAMEA2338713) | human gut metagenome | biome: human gut; feature: human-associated habitat; material: faeces... | reverse complement strand
GAAACAGAAAATAAAGAACCGGACGAAAACTGATTTTCTTATTATGATACTCATCGGTGTTCTGGTGCTGATCGTCATGATCCCCACAGGAACGAAAGAAACATCCGGAAAAAGCAAGCTTACCGGAAACAAAAGCAATGAGAAAAATACGCAGGAATATGGACAGGCAGACGGAATCTCGGACAGTGAATATGTCGAACAGTTAGAAGAACAGATCCGCATCCTGATCGAGCAGATGGATGGATGTGGTAAAGCAAATGTCATGATAACACTTTCGGACGACGGACAGACTTATCTGGACAAAAACTGCAAAACAGACGAAAAAGCGAAGGAGGAAACCACCGTGATTTATGACACCGGGGAGGAACAAAAGCCTTATGTCATAAGAAAAGAACGCCCGCATGTAGAGGGCATGGTTATTGTGGTACAGGGGGGAAATTCTCCCGCTGTAGTGACTGAAATAACCGATGCAATGATGTCATTATTTGATATTGAAGCGCATAAAATAAAAGTAGTAAAAATGTCAGCGCAGGAGGAATAGCTGTGAAAAAAATCGTACATAAAAATCAGATTGTGATCACGACACTTGCCGTACTGATCGCAATCGCAGGGTATGTAACTTACGACAAAAAAAATGCAGATCCAAAGGAGGAACAGGTTGTGACTTCCGTCAATGCAAACGATGCCGCCTCGGATAAAGAATCAGATTTTACAACTGATATCGCATCGGATATTTCAGATGGAGAAACGGTGGCCACTGCATCTACGCAGGAGGTGAACAATCCGGGGGAGACGGTGCTTACCAGTGCGCTGGTACAGGATGCGGACTATGTAGCAAAGGTAAAACTGAACCGTGAGCAGGTGCGTTCCAAAAACAAGGAGAGCTTACAGGCAATCATTGATAACGAAACACTCGATGATGCCCAGAAGAAAGCTGCTGTGGATGAGATGATCACTTTGACCGATATCGCGGAAAAGGAATCCAATGCAGAGATGATGCTTGAGGCAAAGGGATTTACCGATGTTGTGGTAAGTATCAGCGAAGATGCCTGTGATGTGGTACTGAACATGGGAGATGTGACAGACGCAAAGCGCGCACAGGTGGAAGACATTGTGAAACGCAAAACAGGGGTGGCTGCAGAAAATATTGTGATCACACCGATTGAATAAAGAGTTGAAAATACATACTTTTTAGGGTAGAATAATGAAGTATATGCGTTATGTAATTTGATTTGGAGGATATACTGTGAGCGACTTAAGAAAAGAAATAGAAAAAAGACGTACCTTTGCAATTATTTCCCACCCGGATGCAGGTAAGACAACTCTGACCGAGAAGTTCCTTCTCTATGGAGGTGCGATCAATCAGGCTGGTTCCGTTAAGGGAAAAGCAACGGCAAAGCACGCGGTATCCGACTGGATGGAAATAGAGAAGCAGAGAGGTATCTCAGTAACTTCTTCCGTGTTGCAGTTTAATTATGATGGATATTGTATTAATATTCTGGATACACCGGGACATCAGGACTTCTCGGAGGATACGTACCGTACTTTGATGGCGGCGGACTCTGCGGTGATGGTCATTGATGCCAGCAAAGGTGTTGAGGCGCAGACACGTAAGCTTTTTAAAGTATGCGTGATGCGCCATATCCCGATTTTCACATTTATCAATAAAATGGACCGCGATGCCAACGATACATTTGAATTGCTCGATGATATCGAAAACGAGCTTGGTATTGCGACCTGTCCAATCAACTGGCCGATTGGTTCCGGAAAAGAATTTAAGGGTGTTTATGACAGAAGAACGCGTAAAGTCATGACATTTGCAGATACTTTAAAGGGAACCAAAGAAGGTTCTGAAAAAATTATCGATATTGATGATCCGTCTCTTGTGGATGAAATCGGAGCAGACAAAAAGGCACAGCTGGATGATGAAATTGAACTTCTTGACGGCGCAAGTGCGGAATTTGATATGGAACTGGTAACAAAGGGTGAACTTTCACCGGTATTTTTCGGATCTGCCCTTACAAACTTTGGTGTGGAGACATTCCTGCAGCATTTCCTGCAGATGACGTATGCACCGTTAGCGCGTAAAGCAGACATTGGTATGATTGATCCGTTCCAGGATGAATTTTCTGCATTTGTATTTAAAATTCAGGCGAACATGAACAAGAATCACCGTGACAGAATCGCATTCATGCGTATTTGTTCCGGTAAATTTACCGCCGGAATGGAAGTTTATCATGTCCAGGGTGGCAAGCAGATCAAACTTGCGCAGCCGCAGCAGATGATGGCAGACGAGCGCAAAATCGTGGAAGAGGCGTATGCCGGAGATATTATCGGTATTTTTGATCCGGGCATTTTTTCCATTGGAGATACCCTTACCACGGCAAAAGAAAAATTCAGGTTTGAGGGAATCCCGACGTTTGCACCGGAGCATTTTGCGCGTGTGCGTCTGATCGATTCCATGAAGCGTAAACAGTTCGTAAAAGGTGTTACACAGATCGCACAGGAAGGTGCCATCCAGATTTTCCAGGAATACAAAGGCGGTATGGAGGAAATCATAGTAGGAGTAGTTGGTGTGCTGCAGTTTGATGTACTCCGGTTCCGTCTGGAAAACGAGTATAATGTGGAGATCCGTCTGGAGAATCTTCCATATGAACATATCCGCTGGATCGAGAACAAGGAGGAAGTGGATGTGGACGCGCTGACTGGTACTTCAGATATGAAGAAAGTGATTGATATGAAGGGAAATCCGCTTCTTTTATTTGTCAATGCATGGAGTGTCGGCATGACACTTGACCGAAACGAAGGACTCGTATTATCCGAGTTCAGTAAGAATTAATCAAAGGAGGAAAGATCATGGGAGTTGTAACAATTACAAAAGAAAACTTTGAAGCAGAAGTAGTCGGTGCAAAGGTGCCGGTCGTGATTGATTTCTGGGCATCCTGGTGCGGCCCTTGTCAGATGCAGTCACCGGTTGTGGATGCAGTTGCAGAATCAATGGGAGATCAGGTGAAAGTATGCAAAGTAAATGTGGACGAGCAGCCACAGCTTGCATTAAATTACCAGATTGTGAGTATTCCTACGCTGGTATTCATGAAAGATGGAATGTTTCAGAAGAAGATGATAGGGTTACAGACGCAGGATGCGATTGAGGATTACCTGAAAACACTTCTTGACGCGTAGTAGGATACAACGTATAATAAAAGGCAGTTGCAGGGCGACTGTCTTTTTTTATTTCCCCATTTAAAATTTTGCATTGACAATACAAACAAAATATACTACTATTAGAACATAGATACGAACATAAGTTCGATAAGAAGGAGAATATTATGGCAAAGGACGATAAATTAAAAGCATTGGATGCGGCAATCGCACAGATCGAGAGACAGTATGGCAAGGGATCTGTGATGAAGCTGGGGGACAATTCCGCAAATATGAACGTAGAAACGGTTCCTACAGGGTCACTCAGTCTGGATATTGCATTGGGACTCGGAGGACTTCCGAAAGGACGTATCATTGAGATTTATGGACCGGAGTCCAGTGGTAAGACTACCGTTGCACTGCACTGTGTGGCAGAGGTGCAGAAGCAGGGCGGAATTGCCGGATTCATTGATGCAGAGCATGCGCTTGATCCTGTCTATGCAAAGAACATCGGTGTTGATATTGACAATCTCTATATTTCCCAGCCGGACTGCGGAGAGCAGGCGCTCGAGATCACCGAGACCATGGTGCGTTCCGGAGCCGTCGATATTGTAATTGTCGATTCGGTAGCAGCTCTTGTGCCAAAGGCGGAAATTGACGGAGATATGGGAGATTCCCATGTGGGCCTGCAGGCACGTCTGATGAGTCAGGCGCTTCGTAAGTTGACCGGTGTGATCAGCAAGTCAAACTGTATTGTAATCTTTATCAACCAGCTCCGTGAAAAAGTTGGTGTTATGTTTGGGAATCCGGAGACGACGACCGGTGGCCGTGCACTTAAGTTTTATTCTTCTGTCCGTCTGGACGTGCGCCGTGTAGAACAGCTCAAGCAGGCAGGAGAAGTCATTGGTAACCATACCCGTGTCAAAGTCGTAAAAAACAAAGTAGCACCTCCATTCCGTGAAGCAGAGTTTGATATCATGTTCGGAAAGGGTATTTCCAAAGAGGGAGATATTCTGGATCTGGCAGCAAATGTCGGAATTATCAGCAAATCCGGTGCATGGTATGCTTATGAAGGAGACAAGATCGGACAGGGACGTGAAAATGCAAAGACGTATCTGCGTGAAAATCCGGAATTCTGTAAGATGATTGAAGAAATGGTGCGTGAACATTATTTTGCACAGGAGGATGAGGCTCCGGAAAGCGAAGAGGAGACTCCGGTATCTGCAGATGCGGAAAGCAAGAATGAATAAGATATGGTTACAGTGACAGAGTGTACGACTCTGGGAAAGGGCAGGCTTCGTTTCCATCTGGATAATGGAACGGAGCTTGTTCTTTACCGGGGAGAGGCAAAACAGTTTCGGATGCGGGAAGGAAGCACACTTTCGGATGAAGAGGAACATCAGCTGATTTATGAAGTGGTGGGAAAGCGTGCAAAAAGAAGAACCATGCATCTGCTGGAACAGATGGACCGTACAGAGCAGCAGCTGCGGGAGAAACTGAAACAGGGCGGATATCCGCAGGCGTGTATTGATCTTGCACTTGAATATGTGAAATCTTTTCATTATGTCGATGATTACCGCTATGCATGCACCTATATCAATTATCGTCAGGATCGTATGAGCCGCTATCAGCTGAAAGTAAAACTGTATGGAAAGGGAGTTCCCGGAGAATTGGTCGACCGTGCCCTTGAGGAATGTTATGAGGGGGACGAACAGGAGCAGATTATCCGGCTGCTGGAAAAGAAAAAGTTTGACGCACAAAATTCCGACCCAAAAGAATTTACACGTGTTTACCAGTATCTGATGCGCAGGGGCTTTCGGAGCAATGATGTGCTGCGTGCTATGAAAAGTAAACAATGAAAGCACGTATTGCTTGACATATTTAAGCAAAAAGGATAAAATTATAATGTTGTAGAAGTATGACATGGAAGACTAATATTTCTTTTTGTTATATGTACAATGAAAACTTAATAAAGGAGGTGCTCCTGTGCCACAAGTAATTATTGCTGTTGTTATCACACTTATAATTACTGCGGTTGCTGTATGGTTTATCTCGACTGAATATCACAAGAAGGTAGCAAATACCAAGATTGGAAATGCAGAAGAGCAGGCCAGAGGCATCATCGACGAGGCTGTGAAAAATGCCGAAGACAAGAAGCGCGAAGCTATGCTTGAGATCAAAGAAGAAACCATTCGTTCCAAGAATGAGATTGACAAGGAGATCAAAGAGCGTAGAAATGAAATTCAGCGTAACGAGCGTCGTATTGTGCAGAAGGAAGAAAATCTGGACAAGAAACTCGAATCGATTGAAAAGCGTGAGGCAAGTTTCCGTGCCAAAGAAGAAGATTTAAAGAAGCAGAAAGTTGAGATAGCAAAGCTCAACGAACAGCGCGTACAGGAACTGGAAAGAATTTCAGGATTAACCTCTGAACAGGCAAAAGAATACCTCTTAAAGACCGTGGAAGAAGATGTGAAGATTGACACTGCGAAGATGATCAAGGAAATGGAAGCGCAGGCGAAGGAAGAAGTCAACAAGAAGGCAAAGGACTATGTAGTTACTGCAATTCAGAAATGTGCTGCGGATCACGTTGCTGAAACCACAATCTCTGTTGTACAGCTTCCGAATGATGAGATGAAAGGCCGTATCATCGGTAGAGAAGGACGAAATATTCGTACACTTGAAACGATGACAGGAGTAGATCTGATCATTGATGATACGCCGGAAGCAGTTATCCTTTCCAGCTTTGATCCGATTCGAAGAGAAGTTGCGAGAATTGCACTTGAAAAGTTGATCGTGGATGGACGAATTCATCCGGCACGTATCGAGGAAATGGTTGAAAAAGCGCAAAAAGAAGTAGAGACAATGATTCGTGAAGAAGGCGAGGCTGCTGTATTAGAAGTCGGCATCCACGGCATTCATCCGGAGCTTGTCCGGCTTTTGGGCAAGATGAATTATCGTACCAGTTATGGACAGAATGCATTGAAGCATTCGATTGAGGTCGCACAATTGACAGGTTTACTCGCCGCAGAAATCGGTGAGGATGTCCGTATGGCGAAGCGTGCGGGATTATTACATGATATTGGTAAGGCTGTAGATCATGATATGGAAGGTTCTCATATCCAGCTGGGTGTGGAACTGTGTAGAAAGTACAAGGAATCACCTCTTGTCATCAATGCAGTGGAAGCACATCACGGTGATGTGGAGCCGGAGAGTCTGATTGCATGTCTGGTGCAGGCAGCCGATACCATCAGCGCTGCGCGTCCGGGTGCGAGAAAAGAAACTTTGGAAACATACTCAAACCGCTTACAGCAGCTTGAGGATATTACAAATAGCTATAAGGGTGTAGAAAAATCTTTTGCAGTTCAGGCAGGTAGAGAGGTTCGTATCTTAGTTGTTCCTGAGCAGATCAGCGATGCGGATATGGTTCTTTTAGCCAGAGATATTTCAAAACAGATTGAGACTGAGTTGGAATATCCGGGTCAGATCAAGGTAAATGTGATCAGGGAATCGCGTGTTGTTGACTACGCTAAGTAATTGTGAAAATGAACTTAAAAAGGCTTAAGACCGCGGAAAGCGGGATTAAGCCTTTTTTATATCATAATGTGTTGTAAAATAAATACATTGGGATTTCACGGGACGTATAGAATAAAAAGGAGGGACCAGTACAGCACGGCTGCACTGGCCAGATTATGAAAAAAAATGATCGAAAGGTTTTGGTTCCTTTTGATGATTTCACTATACCGGAAAAGTGTGAAATGGATATGTTACAAATTTGAAGAAACTGTGAACGATGAAAAATATCCGGGGATGATGTCCGGACAGGAAAGAGAGGTTTGAAATATGGTAGAACATGTAAAACGATTGAAAAGAGAACTGGTATACAAGGGAGCAATTCTGGATATCTACAAAGATACGATGGAACTTCCGGATGGAAACAAAGCAGAGTGGGATTTTGTATCCCATCGTATGGGCGCAGCCGCCATTCTTCCGGTTATGAAGGATGGAAGAATTGTGATGGTGCGTCAGTACCGCAATGCGCTGGAGAGAGAAACACTTGAAATTCCGGCCGGCTGTCGGGACAGTAAGACGGAAGATACAGCGTATTGTGCGGCACGGGAGATGGAAGAGGAAACGGGATACCGCAGCACGAATGTGAAACATTTATTATCCCTGCGTACGACGGTGGCATTTTGTGATGAGGCGGTTGATATTTTTGTAGCTACCGATCTGGAAGTGGGAACCCGGCATCTGGATGAAGCGGAATCTATTGATGTGGAAATTTACACACTGGAAGAGTTGTGCGATATGATCTATGAAGGGAAAATTCAGGATGGAAAAACCATTGCTGCAATTATGGCATATGCGGCAGCAAAAAAAGGCGGAATGGGAAAACATCTGGATTTATAAAAATGGAATAAAGAAAACGGACAGGGCATAGGCTGAAAAGAAAAGAGTTTTAGGAATTTTTATGAAAAAGGAACTGGCGATTGGAATCTGTTTTGGCCTGGCGGGAATTTTATGTACCTGTCTGTTTGGATATGAATATTTTACGACTTATGGATTTTTAAATGCGTATCATATGAAAGCATTTGCGGCATCGGATACCGGGTATTTGCCGCTTCTGGCAAATATTTTATGGGAAAGGGGAAAAGTGTTTGTGATTATTGCAATCCTTTCCCTTACTGCTTTAAAAGCAATTCTGCCATTATTATTGCGCTGCCTGATTTATTTTACCGGCGGGGTATTTTTTGCTGCCTGTGTGATGAATATGGGGATTCTTGGAATTGTTTTTTTTCTGGTATCGTGGCTGCCGCATGGAATTTTGTATCTTGCAGCGCTTGCGCTTTTACTGCTGGTAGAACCGCACAGGTTTTATAACCGGAAAAATCCATGGCTGCTGCGGCTGGCATGGGGGATGGGAGTTGCGGTACTTCTTGGATGTGTATTGGAGGCGTCTGTTGGAATCCGGCTGTTACGTTTTGTTGTAGAAAAATTATAAAAAAATTATAAAAAAATGGAGTGCAAAAGGAACACTTTTTACACTCCATTTTTGTTTTCAGACAAAAACTGTTTACTTTGCGTTCATCTCCGCAATGTCATAGATCAGCTGTTTGGAATCTTCCCATCCGAGACAAGGATCGGTAATGGATTTTCCGTAAATATGATCTCCGATAGACTGATTTCCCTCTTCAATGTAACTTTCAATCATCAGACCCTTTACCAGAGAACGGATATCGGAAGAAAGCTGGCGGTTATGCATCACTTCTTTTGCGATGCGGATCTGTTCCTTAAACTTCTTTCCGGAGTTGGAATGGTTGGTATCAATGATGGCTGCCGGATGGATGACATCCATTTTTTCGTACATCTCATGAAGACGGATCAGATCTTCATAGTGATAATTCTGGGTGGTATTGCCGTGCTTGCTGACTGCACCGCGAAGAACCACGTGAGTCAGAGGATTTCCGGTTGTCTCCACCTCGTATCCGCGATAAACGAAATGATGCGGATGCTGTGCCGCGTATACAGAATTGAGCATAACAGAAAAATCACCACTGGTAGGATTTTTCATTCCGGAAGCGACATCAAAACCACTGACCGTCAGACGATGCTGCTGATCTTCTACCGAACGTGCTCCGATGGCAACGTAGGAGAGAAGATCCTCGACATATCCCCAGTTTTCCGGGTAAAGCATTTCATCGGCACAGGTAAGACCGCTTTCTTCGATTGCACGGATGTGCATTTTACGCATGGCAATCAGACCCTCGATCATATCCGGAGCTTTTTCCGGATCTGGCTGGGAAGCAATCCCTTTGTAGCCTTCGCCGGTTGTACGTGGTTTGTTGGTGTAAATACGCGGAACTAAGATGACCTGATCCTTGACATCTTCCTGGATTTTGGTCAGACGGCTCACATAATCACATACAGAATCTTCGTTATCTGCAGAACACGGTCCGATGATTACGAGGACACGTGAATCTTTACCTGTAATTACATCAGAGATCATGAGGTCTCTGTGTTTTTTTAATTCACGAAGCTCCGGGGAAAGCGGATAATCGCGCTTAATGTCTGCCGGAGTCGGTAATTGGTTTAAAAATTCAAAACTCATTTTTTTCTCCTATCTCTTAAGTTCGGATATCACATACCGTGACTATCTTAATGGAAAACGGGAAAAATGTCAAATAACAGGAATCGGTTGTTTCTTTCGGGCTTTTAGAATATAATAACAGAGAATTACAACATAGCAGGAGGTGCAGAGATGGAAAATCTGCTTTGTATAAAAGGAAAGATTATAGGAAAAGGGAAACCGCTCGTGTGTGTGCCGGTCATGGAGTCTTCGAAAGAAGAAATTTTAAGAGAAACCAGAAGGCTGGAAGAAGCACACACGGAAATGATTGAGTGGCGTGTGGATGCGTTTGAAAACGTGGAAAGTCCGAATGCGATCCGCGAAATATTAAACGAAATGAAACATATCATAAAGGAAAGTATTCTGGTGTATACCTTCCGTTCTAAAAATCAGGGAGGGTGCAAAGCACTTTCCGCGGCGGATATTTATGATATTCATCAGGTGGCGGCAGAATCAGATGTCGTGGATTTTATTGATGTGGAATATTTTGAAGCAAAAAATCCGCAGAAAGAAATAGCGAGGTTGCAGGAGATGGGAGTATATGTGATTGCTTCCCATCATGATTTTGAACAGACGCCGGACCCGGAGGTGATCCGCATGCTGTTGGAACAGATCCGTGAGAGTGGCGCAGATGTCGTGAAACTGGCAGTTATGCCGCAGAATATGTGGGATGTATTGCATTTGCTGGAGGAGACCAACCGCTTTCATGAAAACCATCCGGATCATCCGCTGATTACCATGTCCATGGGTGCAAAAGGGGGGATTTCCCGCGTGGCCGGAGAGTTTTTCGGATCGTGTGTGACATTTGGCGCAGGCGGGCAGGCGAGCGCACCGGGGCAGCTTCCGGTAAAGCAGCTGGAAGAAATACTTCATATTTTACATCAAAGTGTGGATTGACTCTAAATTTGAAGTGTGATATAGTAAAAAGGCGCTTGTGAAATAAGAGTGCTATGCAGCCGTAGTATAATGGATAGAACGTAGGACTCCGACTCCTGAGATGCGGGTTCGATTCCCGCCGGGTGCAGTTTATGCTATGTGGCAAGGAAACAACTTACCCATGGAACGACAGGAAAAGCGGTGCGTCATGCACCGCTTTTTTACTGGACGAATAGTATGAGGTGTGGTATCATAAATGGAAAGATGCATTTTTATGGAGGGTTCATATGCAGAATGAAAAATTAAAAAAGTTTACAGACTTTTTTGTGAAATATAGACGATATTTTTGCGCAGCTGTTTTATTTGTGATTCTTGTTGTGATTCTGGTAAAGTGTACCGGTCCTCAGAAAGATCAGAAAGAGACACAAAACGGTACACAGGGAGTGACACAGACTACAGAATATCAGGAAATTGGTAAGCTGCAGAAAGATGCAGATCCGGAACTTGTGACACTGATGGAAAATTATTATGCGGCATATGCCGGTGGAGATACGGATTCGCTGGAGATGATTGCGCAGCCGCTCAGTGACAATGAAAAGTGTTATATCACGACGTTTTCTGAGTATTATGAGGATTATCAGAACATCACCTGTTATTCCACAAAGGGGGCAACCGATGATTCTTATCTGGTATCTGTATGCTATGATCTGAAATTCAAAGGTGTGGATACTCCGGCACCGGGAATGGATTTCTTCTATGTGGAGAGAGACGGAAAGGGAAATCTGATCATCAATAACATATACTCTGCATACAATTTCAATTTCCTGGATCAGGATCTGGATGCAAATCTGTATTCCCTGATTCTGGCATATGAGAAGAGTGATGAAGTGGTTGCTCTGCAGAAAGAGGTGCAGACAAGCTATAATGAAGCTGTAAAGAGTGATGAAAAACTTGCCAATATGGTGGGTGGAACACTTCGAAATGCCATGGCAAAATGGAGAGAAACGATTGTAAGCAATACCGAAACCCAGACGACAGAGACGGAAAGCCAGACGCAGGAAACCCAGACCACGGAGACAAAGAAACAGGAAGAAACTCAAAAGAAAGAAGAAACTCAAAAGACCGAGGAAACCCAGACAACGGAGTCTACGGAAAAGAAGGAAGATACCCAAAAGAGCGATTCCAAGAAATCTACCGGTACGGTCAAGACAAAAGATATCTGTAATGTCAGAAAGAGCCCGAGTACGGATGGTGAGCTCCTCGGAAAAGTGGATATTGGTGTGGAACTGAAGAAACTTGGAACGGAAGGTGACTGGACCAAGGTAAAATTCCAGGGAGGAACCGGATATGTAAAGAGTGAATTTGTAAAGGAAGTGTCTTCCAAGTCAGGTTCCGGCAAGGGAACCGTAAAAACGAAGGATATCTGCAATGTGCGTAAAACCGCCAGTACAGATGGAGAACTTCTTGGAAAAGTGGATGCGGGCGTAAAATTAAAGAAACTTGGCACCAAGGGAGAATGGACGAAGGTGAAGTTCCAGGGCAAAACCGGATACATCAAGAGCGATTTATTAAAAACGGTAAAATAATAAAGACATCATAAAGAAGCGGAGGCTGTGAGGTCTCCGCGATTTTTGTCAGACAGGGAAGAAACGTGGAAGTCAGAATTAATAAATTTTTAAGTGAAGCAGGGGTATGCTCCAGAAGAGAAGCAGATCGCCAGATTGAAGCAGGAAATGTAACCATCGACGGAAAAACCGCGCGGATGGGGGATCAGGTATCGGATGGACAGGAGGTCTGCTTCTGTGGAAGACCGGTA
>ENA-ORPF01002586-ORPF01002586.1-human-gut-metagenome-genome-assembly--contig:-NODE-2586-length-11960-cov-3.523394_pt1 | contig 11960 bp, 7 predicted proteins | sample MGYA00242140_ERZ509070 | MGnify/ENA primary metagenome ERZ509070 (study PRJEB26280, sample SAMEA2338713) | human gut metagenome | biome: human gut; feature: human-associated habitat; material: faeces... | reverse complement strand
TGAGAGTGGATACTCTGCTTCTTTCCTAAACAACTACTATATATTATCATTAGTTCAATGTTATGTCAACTATATTTTTATGACTAATTATTTTTCTTTTTATTCTCTTCCTTAAGCCTCTCCTCAAGCATCTTCTGGTGCTCACGAAGCCTTATTGCAGCCTGCGGGTTGACCTCCATAAGGTGTTCGGCTATCTCATGACGCCTCTGTTCGATAATATGTGCAATTGTTGTCTCGTTATTATGCACACGCTTTGCAAGCTCCGATGCATGAAGCTCCAATCTTCTCAACAGCTCATCTTCATCTATTGAACCAAGTCCTCCCCAGATATGGGCATGTCCGATTGCCTCATTAATAAGCTCTCTCGTTCCTGCTTCAATCTCCGTAACATCTGTAATATTTTCAATTATTTCTTTAACATCCTCTTCCATACGCGCAGGTGCAAATTCACCAAATGCCCACTCATATTCATCAAGCGATTCTTCCTGCTCTGACTTAAAATGTCCTGACATCTGCGGCTGGCGTACATTCTGCTCAACACCTTCAAGATGGTACGGCTTTTCATATCCTGCATCCAGAAGGGCAAGTGTTATTGTTCTTCTTACAAATCCTTCCTCTATGAGCTCCGAATATCCCAGCTGGCGCAGCTGGTCATTCACTGCCGCAATATGTTCTGCCATATACAGCTTAATTCCACGCTTTGCAAGGCTTCTGTACAATGACTCAAGTCTGTCCGCAGCAGTTATGTCTATACTGCTTACTCCGGACGCATCTATTATAACACACTTTGTATCCGGTTTGACAGCATCCTCTATATCCTGCTGAAGCACACTTACATTGGCGAAAAACAGGTTACTGCTGAATTTGTATATAACTACGTTAGCAACCGGATGTGCATTGCTGTTCCTTTTCAAATCATAGAAATTACGATGTCCCGGAACCATTCCAAGAAATGTTCTCGGCGGTTTGGATGCTCTAAGCACAACCTGTGCAAAAGACAAAACTATCCCAACAACAACTCCATATATAGTTCCGAGCAGCAGAACACTTCCGAATGCCGCCATGAATATCCAGAATTCCGAACGGCTCACCTTAAAAAGGCGTATGGCAAGCTCTCCTTCAACAACACTCATAAGTGCACTTATAACTATCGCAGTAAGAACAGGCACCGGAAGGAACCCGATAAATCCCGTTCCAAACATCAAAAGAATAGCAAGCAGTGCCGCCGCAATAAGTGACATCATCTGTGTTCTGCCACCGAACTGTTCTCCCATCGCAGTTCTCGATACGCTTCCGTTAACAGGACAGCATCCCATTAATGACGCAGTAATATTCCCCGCTGCACATGCAAGTATCTCACTGTTATCATCAAGCTTATATCCGTTACGGAATGCGAAGTTATTCTCCGCAAGCAAAGTCTCCGCCATAACAACTACCGCAACCGTTATACTTGTTCCAAGACATGATATAACATCCACAGATGCAAAATCAGGCAGTGAAGGAGCAGGAATACCCGGCTCCACCGAAGCCAGCAGTGCAACTCCATAATCCGTAATATTGGTATAATATGTAAGCAATGCACCTGCTGCCATCATTACTATCGCCATTGGAAATCTTGGAAACAGCTTCTTGGATACCAGTATTATTGCAAGCGTCATACATCCAAGCAGCACCGACATCCAGCTTATATTCTGTGCTGCCTTAATAATGTATCCTAAAAGTTCAAACAGCTCTCCGTGTCCTGCGCTTCCTCCCATAATCTTAGGAATCTGCATAAGAATAATCGTAACCGCAATTCCGCTTATAAATCCCCCCATTACAGGTGTCGATATAAAGCCAACTACCCTGCCTGCCTTAATTATATAGAATAAAAGCAGCCACATTCCCGTAAGGAAGGCAATCACAGGCACAACAGCCGCAGCTTCTTTGGAGCCGGACATTATCCCCATCGCAGTAACAGAGCTGCCTACAATTGCCGCAGGTGCGGCATCCACGCCAAAGATAAACTGCTTTGATGTAGAGAACATTGCAAACATAATAAGCGGCAGTATAGAACCATACAGTCCGTATACTGCGCTTAAGCCTGATATCTGTGCATATCCCATTGATATCGGGATTGTCATTGCCGCGATAATAAGCCCGGCAAATGCATCCTTTTTTAAATATTCTGCTTTGTAACCTTTAATTGTTGGAAATATTGATATTTTCATTAAGCTCCCTATGATTTGCATTATCATAGGCCATTCTGAAGAGCTCCTCCTGAGAATTATAAGCAGTATCTCCCGTTGTTACATGATGATAGCTTCCGTCAGGCATCTGCTCCCTCGCCTTGACATTGTCACTCAAAAGGCTTATGAACAGTTCCCTGATTCTTAACTTTATCATGTCATCAATAATCGGGACCGCGACTTCTACCCTCCTGACGGTATTACGCGTCATGAAATCTGCGGAAGCTATATATATCTGCTCTCTCTCTCCTTCGCCGAATATATATATTCTTGAATGTTCAAGATAACGCCCCACTATACTTATAACTCTTATATTATCCGTATATCCGGGAACACCTGCATTAAGACAGCATATACCGCGTATTACCATCTCGACTGTTACACCTGCCTGTGATGCCTCAATCAGCTTGTCTATTATCTTTCTATCAGTAAGAGAATTCAGCTTCAGCCCTATATATGCTTTTCTGCCGCTTTTTGCAATCTCTGTCTCTCTGTCTATCAGTGCAATTACCTTGTTCTGAAGACAATTCGGAGCAACCATGAGGACTGACGTCTCATCAACCGTATCGCCAAGCGCCAGTGCCTGGAATACATTGGCAGCGTCCCTTGCTATATCCTCATTCGTCGTGACCAGTGATAAATCTGTATATATTCTTGATGTTGTCTCGTTATAATTACCTGTGCCTATCTGTGTAATGTATGTTATCTTACCATTACATCTTCTTGTTATCTGGCAGAGCTTTGAATGTACCTTAAGCCCGTCCAGCCCATATATCACATGGCATCCTGCATCTTCAAGCCTTCTTGACCATTCGATATTGTTCTCTTCATCAAAGCGGGCCTTAAGTTCAACAAGCACATCTACCTGCTTGCCGTTCTCTGCTGCCTCTATAAGGCTTTCTACAACTTTGCTGTGTTTTGCAAGTCTGTATAATGTCATCCTGATTGACACTACATCCGGACTCTCCGCAGCCTCATGCAGCATGTTAAGAAACGGTGTTATGCTCTCAAACGGAAAAGACAGTAGCACATCCTGGTTCATAACCTTATCAAGCAGCCTTTCTCCCGGTTCAAGAGCCTGAGGCCTCTGCGGAACACGCTTCGGATAAAACAGTTCAGGTCTGCTGTGCAGCCTGTCCTTAATTATTGAGAAAAATGAGAAGTCGAGCGGACTCTTATATAAAAATACCTGTTTTTCATTTATTCCAAGCTGCTCACATACGCTCTGAATACATTTTTCGTCCATTTCCCTGCTTATCTCAAGCCTTACAGGACATAGCTTTCTTCTGAGCTTAACAACCTCTGCCATATGCTCTCGATAATTAAGATCCTCGTCATATATGCTGTCTGCGTCTATATCAGCATTACGTGTTACTCTTATCAGTGCCTTGGACTGAATTTTATATTTTTCAAATACCTTTGGAAGAAAATGCAGTATACACTCCTCAGTAAGCATAAAGCTGTCCGGTCTTGACGGTATCTCTATCATTCTCTCAAAGACGCCCGAATTACATGGAATTATTCCTATCTTGCCTTTGTCATTCTTCGTGCCAAGAAGCGCAATTGCATACAATCCTTTATTGACGAGGAAAGGAAATGGCTGCTTTTTACCTACTACAATCGTAGAAAGAAGCGGCAGTATCTCCTGTGTAAAGTACCTTTCAAGGAAATCCTGCTCCTGCTCTGTAAGCTCCTGATATCTTACGAGTGTAATTCCTTCACGGCGTACCACATCCATCAGGTCAGCATATATCATATCCTTCTTTGCCGTAAGACGTCTTGTCTCATCCAGGACAGCATTAATCTGTTCCTTAGCCGTCATCTGCGTCTTATTCTCGCGCACCTCATTCTTAAGAAGTGTCATATCATGAAGAGATCCTACTCTCACCATATAGAATTCATCCAGATTGCTCTGGAATATTGACAGGAAGCCCAGCCTCTCACACAATGGATTGTCTGTATCCTCAGCTTCCTCAAGCACTCTTTCGTTAAATTTGAGCCATGACAGCTCCCTGTTCTGATAGCATCTGATATCTTCCATTGTACACCTCGCATAATTATTTATGCATAAGTATATAGTATTCACATATTCCGGAATATCCTGCTATCGTAAACGTAATGTAAAATTACCGTAAATTCAGGAAACTACATGCTGTGTATCTGCTGTATCTGCTGCATCTGCATCATATGCCGCATAATATTGCAATCACGCCTTATGTGCGCAGAAAAAGCCGCTGAATTCATTAAACTTGTTCTCCTCATGCTTGAGCATCATCACAACAGCATCATTATGTCTGAATGTTATCTGGATAATTATATTGCCTACACATTCATCAATAATCTGTGCATTAATAAGAAGTGTATCCCTTCCTGTCCATCCGGCAGATGACGCAGCAGTATACTCCTTACCATCATCAGGTATTCCGCATTCAATATTATAGTTCATACCGAATGGCAGGCTTATATCCATTCCGGCAATATCAAGCCTGAGCATTCCAAAATCATCCCTGAACTCTATATCGAATCCATTGAACTGTATGTCGTTATCATCGACGGCATACTGACCGCTTATATTCTTCATTCCGCCTGTATATTTATTTACCTCATCACCTGTACATTCATTTTTTACAGATGCAAGCTTTCTTCCTGCAAAGAATGTTTCATACTCTTTGCGACGGTTATCTGTAAGCGGCTCAAGCTCTCCGTCACCTGCATTATCATATATCTCATCCCAGAACGCATCATATATCTCCTGCGTTCCATCTTTGACTGCCTGCGTATCGGCAGTTGTCACATATATTATGTCCTTATCCGGAATATATACCGCATACTGACCGCCCATTCCGTAACATGCATAGCCACCGTGTCTTGTCATCCAGAACTGATATCCGTATCCGAAGCTCTCCTCGTATGTTGCTGCCTTTGCCGTTGTTGAAATCTGTTTTGAAGTTGCCTCTTTAAGATATTCTCCCGGAAGCAGCTGCTTTCCGTCATATACGCCTCCTGACGCAACCACGCTCATAACAGCCAGAAGATCTCTCGGAGTACACATAAGTCCGGAACCTCCGAGCGTATTGCCCACAGGGTCTTTAACAGCGTATGCATCCTTAGAAAATCCTATCTCATCCAGGAAAATACTCCTCAGATAATCAAGCATTGTCATACCCGTCAGCTTTTCCACAAGAGCCGCAAGCGTATGCGATGCTGACGTATCATATGAGAAGCATGTACCCGGTATATGATTAGGATGTGCAATAAAAAATGTCTTCACCCAGTCATCCATATCAAACTGTTTGTATGTAGTCTTATCATACGGTGATGCCATTCTCAGCATATCCCTGATGGTTGTCATTGCAAGCAGCGGATGTGCACCGCTTTTTGGAAGCTTATCCGCAAAATAGTCTGTTATCTTATCATCCAGCGATATCTTTCCTTCACGGACAGGCAGCCTATTGCTATAGATGTAAAGCTTTTTGTTATTGAGAACATCCTATGCATCGTATTACGGTCATATGGTGCGTAGTACACTTCGCTTACCAGCCTGCCATGTCTCATAAGAAGAAATGAGTGTAACGGTATGTGTTTGTTCTCAAGCCTTGTAAGAAATCTCTTAACTGAATCAGTAGATATCCCCTCCTGTTCAGGTGTAGATAATACAAATCCGCTTCTGTTATCTGCCATGATATTCATTATTACTCTTTAAGCCTCCTGCGTTCTATATATGTAATTATTAATCATTCTTTCCCCATTCTCGGTCTGAATGTCCTTGTCTTACGTCCCTTACTAATCTCACTGTTTCTCCGGATTGCTTCTTCACAGAATATCTCCTGTGCGTTAATAACTTCCTTCCGGCCTCTTCTGTCGATTTTTTCATAGGAACCGTCAGGCTGCATTATATGCGCTTTTTCATTATCGGCAAGCTGTATCTCAAGGACGTGAAGTACCTTTTTCTTAAGCTCTTCATCCTCAACCGGGAACATAATCTCAACTCTCTTGTCCAGATTACGCGGCATCCAGTCTGCACTTGCCATATAAACTTCCCAGTTACCGCCATTCTCGAAGTAGAATATTCTGGCATGCTCAAGAAAATTACCCACTATCGACCTTACTGTTATATTCTCACTTAAGCCCTTTATACCAGGCTTGAGACAGCATATACCTCTGACAATAAGCTCTATCTTAACTCCGGCGCATGACGCCTCATACAGCTTCTCTATGATTTCTTTGTCGCAAAGCGAATTCATCTTAGCCATTATGTGCGCCTGTGAGCCATCTTTTGCATTCTGTATCTCTCTGTCAATAAGCCTCATAAATCTTCCACGCAGCCACAGAGGTGCAAGAGCAAGCTTATTCCATCTTATCGGTTCGGAATATCCTGAAATCATATTGAATACAGCGGTCGCATCCTCACCAATCTGGTTTGCACACGTAAGCAAACCAAGGTCCGTATACAGCTTGGCAGTTGAATCATTGTAGTTACCTGTTCCAAGATGCACATATCTGCGTATACCATCCTCTTCGCGCCTTACAACAAGTGTAATCTTGCAATGTGTCTTAAGTCCCATAAGTCCGTATATTACGTGGCATCCTGCTTTTTCAAGCTTCTTTGCCCATATTATATTATTCTCTTCATCAAATCTAGCCTTAAGCTCTACAAGGACCGTAACCTGCTTGCCACGTTCCGCCGCCTCTGCAAGGGATGCTATTATAGGTGAATTACCGCTGACACGATACAGCGTCTGCTTGATTGCCAGTACCTTATCATCCTTTGCTGCCTGTCTCACAAAATCAACAACATGCTCAAACGAATCATACGGATGGTGAAGCAGTATGTCATGCTCTCTGATTCTTGCAAATATGTCTGCGTCATCCATAAGCTCCGGAAGCTGCTGCGGCGTATACTTCGGATGTTTCAGATGCTCGAATCCGTCAAGTCCGTATACCTTCATAAGAAATGTCAGATCAAGCGGACCATTTATATAATAAATATTATCATCCGCAATATTAAGATTCTTCTTCAGGATCTTAATGAGCCTTTTATCCATGTCATCCTGAACTTCAAGCTTGATTGCCTCGCCCCACTGTCTTTTCTTAATCTGTCTCTGAATCTCCTGCAAGAGATCTGCAACCTCTTCCTCATCAATCTCAAAATCAGCATTACGCATAATTCTGTATGGATGCGTTGCTATTACATGATAGTTAAGATAAAGCTTCTGGATATTCTTCTCAATAATCTCTTCAAGCAGAATAACCATTCTCTTATTCTTTTCAGATGAAGGAATCTCCACAATTCTCGGAAGCACCGACGGTACCTGGACCGTTGCAAATTCAAGTTCCTTATCTCCGTTCTTTTTGCGCATAAGTGAAGCCAGATTCAGTGTCTTATTCCTTATAAGCGGAAACGGTCTTGATGAATCGACTGCCATCGGCGTGAGAACCGGATATATTTCATTCATAAAGTACTGGTCGACAAATTCATTCTGTTTTTCATCAAGCGCTTCATAGCTTTTTACAAAAATAAGATTATTTTTTTCAAGCTGCGGAATAAGCGATCTGTTAAATGTTGAATACTGCAGATTAACAAATTCATGCTCTTTGCTGCTGATAAGCTCAAGCTGCTGCTTAGGTGTAAGACCTGCTATATCTTTTTTGTTATAGCCGGCATTAACCATGTCATTAAGTGATGCAACACGTATCATTACAAATTCATCCAGATTGGATGACGTTATGCTTAAAAACTTCAGCCTTTCAAACAATGGAATACTCTTATCTCTTGCTTCTGCCAGTACTCTTGAGTTAAATTCCATCCAGCTTAGTTCACGGTTAATAAAATTTCCTGAATCCGAATAATTCATATCCTTCCTCCAATTCCACAGACGCTTAATACACACACCTGGTTATCTTGTACTTTTGCGCTGTCTTAATACCGGTCTTACTCCATATATCTCCTCGAATAATTCTGTCTTTTCCTTAAACAATCCGTATTCCAGAGTTATATCCTCATAAGTTGATGTAGCAATTATAAGCTCGTCTCCCTCAAGTGATATCTTAAGGTCACTCATCTTCTGCTTGTGGCTTCTGTCAAGTGCGTTGGCAAGTCTTAACATTGCAGTAAGCTTCGACTGTGTCAGATTCATCTGCCTGTAATCAAAATCCCTTGTATTATATTTTATTATCTTGGCAACTGTCTCACGTTCTTCATGCGATATACCTATAATCTCTGATGCCATAATTATATCATATCCGGCTTCTGACGGATACATAAGACTTACGAACTTGCCGCTGTCGTGCATAATTGCTGCAAGCTGCAATATAAGCCTCTCGCGCTCACCAAGGCCATGAAGCTTCTTCATTGCGTCAAATATTCCAAGCGCTGCTTTCTCGACAAACCTGGTATGTGGAACATTGCACTGATAACGCTCTGCAATCTGTCTTGTTGCCGACAGAATATCATCATTAAAATTATGCTTAAGCTTAATCAGCCTGCTCTTCTGTGCATAATCAACCGCAAGACCATCTCCAAGCTTTACATCCGGCATCCACAGCCTCTTTGCATCAGTGAATGCAAAAAGTCTTGCAAAAAGCATAAGTCCCGGTGTAACCAGGCTTGCATGTGTCTGCGGTATATCCAGCTGCTGTGCTATCTCATCCTCGCTCTTGCCGATTATCCGGTCATATATACCGGCAAACTCCTTCTTTGTTACATACTTTTTGTCTTCTCCCGCAAGCTTGATATACGAAAGGTTCTCTCCCGTACCTACAATATTAGTTACTTTATATCCTTCAAGAAATATCTTTGTAAATGTCTCGAGGTCATTATCAATATACTCCTCAAGTATACATCTGTACTTGTCTGCATTCTGTGCAAGACGTGCAAGCAGTTCTCTTACTCTTAACACTCCGAGCCTTATATTCTGTGTTGTTATTAGCTTTCCGTTATTAAAAAGCGTAATCTGTGCACTTCCCGAACCTATATCCGCAAGCAGTGTACATTCATTCATAGCCTGCTCAATTATCTCATCCTGCATTGAAAATGCTTTGTAACTTATAAACCTTTGCTCTGAATTAGACAGAAGTTCAATATCAAGCCCCGTTCTTACCTTTACACGGTCAAGTACATTCTTTGAATTCACAGCCTCCCTTATGGCGCTTGTTGCACAAGCTCTGTATGCCTTAACCTTATACCCTTTCATTATATCGCTGAAATCATACAGAATACCACACAGCTTATCCACCATCTCAAAGCTTATCTTATCTTTGTTATATGTGTCACGTCCAAGCTCAATAACGTGTGATATACGGTCAATCTCACGTATTCCTGTCTTGGGAGATATCTCGAATATCTTCAGTTCAATTTCATAAGACCCGATACTTATTGCTGCAAATGTTGTTACAGACATCCTGTACACGCTCCTTCCCCACGCCGGTGTATTGTCTATTAATAATTCCCCAGAAACTTAAGCTTATTAGCTTCCTCCTGTATTCCGTGAAGTGCATTTATAACATTGGTGTCATCAATATTACCCATAAAATCAACAAAGAATCTGAACTCCCATTCCCTTCCCTCAATAGGTCTTGACTCTATCTTGGTCATGTTCAGTTCATTATATATGATATGGCTCAGCAGATTATACAATGCACCCGGTTTGTTATTCGTCTCAAAGCATATTGTCATCTTTCCTGCGCCCTTAACAAACCTTCTCTTATTGGATACAATAACAAATCTTGTAGTATTCCTGTCACTGTCATTAATCTTTGACTCAAGCACTTTAAGACCATACACTCTCGCTGCTTCTTCACTGGCTATTGCTGCCTTGGAGATGTCATTCTGCTCAACAACCATCTTCGCACTCACTGCCGTATTAAGCTGGCTTATCGAATTCCATTCCCTGTGTGAATCAAGATACTTCTGGCACTGCATCAGCCCCTGTGGGTGTGAATATACCGTCTTAATATCACTTATTGCTGCAGCCGGCAGCCCCAGAAGTGAATGCTCAACCTTAACGAACTGTTCTCCTATTATGTAATTGTCATATTCCTCAAGCAGGTCATATACCTGATTAACCATTCCGGTAGTCGAATTATCGATAGGAAGTACTGCATAATCAGCACTTCCATCCTTGACAGCTTCCATTGCATCGCCAAATGTCTCAACATTAAAGTTATTGACATCTTCCCCAAAGAAACGCTTCATGGCAATGTAGCTGTATGCTCCGGGAACTCCCTGATATACAACAGTGCAATGCTTCTTATCTATCGCATCCATAGTCTCATATGGTTCTCTTAATGTAAGTCCGTGTTCTTCTATAAGCTTGTACTGCATCTTTCTGCTTGTAGACATAAGCTGTGAAAACAGCTCTCTTACGCCATGTATATTCTTCTCATCGGATACAAGCTCTGCAACCTTATCAAGCTTCTGCTTCTCTCTTGTTTCATCAAATACTTTCTTGCCTGTCTCTATCTTGTACTCTGCAACCTTAGTTGCAAGAGCAATCCGCTTCTCATATAATGCAGCAAGCTGTCTGTCTACGTCATCTATCTCTGTTCTTATCTCATTCAAATCAAGCATCTTATATCTCCTCGTTACTTAACATCATAATTATTGTCATTATAGCACATGTAGTGCTATAATAACAATAATTATGATAACAGGCTTCGCATCTGCGCACAGACTTGTTATGCCCTGAGAAGATGGGCAGGAATGGAGGATTAACATGAAAGAACGACGTGCCAAAATAATTGTTCTGTCAATTCTGGCTGTTATACTTGCTGCAGCCGGTGTATACATATATTCTTATATCAACAGGTTCGTATATAATGATCCGAATCTTGCCGGTAACACTGCCGGTAACATTAATAACGGCGGATTATTCTGTGAATATAACGGATATATATACTTTTCCAATCCTTACGATGACGGTGCTTTATACCGCATGAATTCCGATTGTACCAATGCACGCAAGCTGAGTGACGACCATGTGGCTTATATTAATGTTGACGGCAATCATATTTATTATGTCCGCAACAATTCAGGCCCTGACCGCGCTGCTTCAATTCTTCACGGATATCTCTTCGGTTTATACCGTTGTGAACTTGACGGTTCCAATCCGGCAGGCCTGTATGAGAAGCAGTCAGGCACAGCTGCCCTATGTGGCAACTACATTTATTATCAGCATTATAATACAAAAGAAAGTCCTTCATTCACATTATACAGAGCCAAGATTGACGGAAGTGAGGATGTAAAGGTATCCAATACAACTTATGAACCTTCAAGTTATTACAACGGAAGATTATACTTTGCCAACATTGACGAGAACCACAATCTATGTTCTCTAGATGTCAACACAGGTTCAATATCAACCGTCCTCGAAGCCAATGCTTATATGGCCGATATGGAAGGCCAGTATATATATTATATTGATATGAACGACAACTACGCACTTATGCGCTACAACACAGCCAACCGCATAAAAGAAAAACTGATTGATGGCAGATGTGTACATTATAATGTATACGGCACAAAGGTATTTGCAATGATTGAGGGTGATGATGTCCACGGTATCTACAGGATGAATGTTGACGGTTCCCAAAAAGAACTTATCGCACAGGGTGATTTCAACAATATATCATGCACATCACAATATACATTTTTCCAGTATTTCAATGATAACGTAACTCTTTACCGTGTTCCGACTATCGGTAAGATTACAACTATAGAGCAGATTAATGTCC
>ENA-ORPF01002585-ORPF01002585.1-human-gut-metagenome-genome-assembly--contig:-NODE-2585-length-11960-cov-23.379252_pt1 | contig 11960 bp, 10 predicted proteins | sample MGYA00242140_ERZ509070 | MGnify/ENA primary metagenome ERZ509070 (study PRJEB26280, sample SAMEA2338713) | human gut metagenome | biome: human gut; feature: human-associated habitat; material: faeces... | reverse complement strand
CGACACCGTCTGCTTGATGATAATATCGGCGGAGAGCTTATCCCGAACAGACTGAACCACGCTCTGCAAATCAACGCCAGCCTGGTCGATCTTGTTGATAAAGATAACGGTGGGAATGTTCATTTTCCGCAGGGCATGGAACAGAATACGGGTCTGGGCCTGCACGCCATCTTTAGCGGAGATCACCAAGATGGCCCCATCTAAAACAGCCAAAGAGCGGTACACCTCCGCCAAAAAATCCATGTGGCCGGGCGTATCCACAATGTTAACTTTACATCTGTGCCACTGGAAGGAAGTGACTGCCGCTTGAATGGTAATCCCACGCTGCCGCTCCAAAAACATGGTGTCCGTCCTCGTTGTCCCTTTTTCGACGCTCCCCGGTTCTGAAATGGCTCCGCTGGCATATAGCAGGCTCTCCGTCAAGGTCGTCTTTCCAGCGTCTACATGGGCAAGAATTCCAATATTGATTATTTTCATGTGATTGTCCTCCCTTTACAGCCCCAAAGGGCATAAAAATCCCCAGCAGTAAAATACTTTTACCACTGGGGATTATAAGTTGCGGACATACACATATACAGCATACACCTGTTTGTGATTGCTGTTTTTGGGGATATGTCAAAATTGATAAGGCAAAAGTATTCTTAAATTGGGTACAAAAAACTAAGCCCCTACAAAAGGAGCTATCATAATCCTTTGTTCCCACTATTTGATTATAGTTTTATTTAAGAATACCTTGCCGCATATTTTTTACTCCTTTTCTGGATTAAATCATTGTATCACATCAGTTTTAGGAAAGCAAGTACCTAAAAGAAATTTTTCTTCCCCTTACCCGCCCCGAAAACGCCTTGTAGGGCGTTTCTGGGGCGTTTACAGCCCTTTCTTAAATTCCTCCACCAACAGATCGCTCAAAGCCTGTGATGGGCGTATTTTGACCGTTATATGCCCCTCCGGTACGGTGTCCCACCATTTGCGGATCGTTTTCGGATCAAGTCCGGTGTCCCTATGACAATCGGCCTTGCGTCCCTCTGGATGCTCCTGCCGCCACGCATAGACTTGCGCTTTCTTTTCTTCTGCCCCTTTTCTTCTCCATGTGCCGCCAGGATAATCCACTTCCTGCACCGCCCTTGCTCTTTTCAAATGCTCTTTCTGTGATCTACCATTCCTCTTGTTGCGCTCGATGCGAACATCGGTCAGAGCTTCAATATCGGAAATCGTGAAATTGTAATACTCCTTGTCGTAGGCTTCCAGCGCACTCCGTATATCTTCCTCGGTCAATGCGTTCTCATGCTTCACCATCTGCAGATCATCAAAAGCCTCTTTCATATCCTGCCGGAGCTGCTGCTTCGACACACCGCATTTGTAAGCATAGATAGCAAGGCACATCAAAAAGAAATACCGATGCCCGCCCTTTATCTCTCCGATCTGCCGCAGCCACCAATGGTAGAGCGCATACGGATCATCACCATGCACCTTTCCGGCAATATCCCACTTCTTGCGTCCTTTCTCGCCTCTCACAACAACACGCTCATACCACTCCGGATATGCCTCCCTCGCCTCAGCTCGTGTCATTTTGGATGGGCTGAAAGGCTTATTGACATCCACCCTGTTTTCTGGCTTTGCGTAGGCGTTCAGATAATCCAGCGTTACCCGTTCTCCGGTACGGAAAGCGACCAGCTCCGTCCCATGCTTGTCATTGATGCTGCCCACCATGCGGAAGCTCTGATTGATGGATTGATACTGGATCGCCTTGACCTGCGAAGTGCTGCCATACTCCCATAGCCGGAAAGTGAGGTCATATTTCAGACTTTTAAGCTGAATTTTTATATTCGGGTATAGGTCAATCGGCTGCTGGAAAACATAGTAGATATGCAGCCCTGTCCCCGACAGAACAAGGAAAGTCGGCATCGGCAACCGGCGCACTCGCTCCGGATCGCCGCCAAAGCGCAGAAAGAGGTTGCGCAGCTCGGCAAGACCTACGCCATCCAGATCGAAGATCAGAGCATACATCCGCTGGGCGTTCTCCAGCCTGTTCTCCTTTCTGCGATATGCAAGACCGCTGCACAAAGTAAGGCTGTTCCCCTCGACAAACTCCATGTAATCCTGTTCCCATGTGTCGTTATACATCTTCCTGCGCCGGAGCTTCTTATCCTCGCTCTGTTCGTCCCGATACAGATACACAGCGTTCGGATGGGAAAAATCCGTGTGCCGTTCTCCGGAGTTCTCATTGTCCGGAAACAGCTCTTTATAAAACTCATAGCCTCCGACCTCCGGATATTGTGCGCTCAAATACTCGTAGCAGCCTCGATAATTCTCGGTCATATTACCACCTCACAAAAGAAAAAGTACCAAAAAGAAAATCCGCTGCGGCGGGGATCGCCTGCGGGCGGGAAGGGGGAAAAGGGGGAGCAAAAGAGCGGCGGCTACGCCGCCTTAAAGAGAAAGTCACCTCCCCCTTTTCCCCCTCGCTGCGGGGCATTGAAAGTGCCGCCACTATGGAAAACCCGATGGGTTTACCACAGTGGCTTGGAAAACCTCTAACGAGGTTTACCACACTTCCAACACCCCTCCGCTCACCCCCCTTTTCCCCTCCGACTTTCTCCCTTTCAGAGAGAAAAAATATAGGTTGGGAGTACCCTTACAGGGGGCTTAGATTATCAATACAGCAATTCCCTATTTTCAGTTGTTATTATAGCCTGTCCGAAAGAGATTTTCAAGCCCTCCGGACAGGCTTCTTTTACAGCTCCATGCCGCCCATTCCTCGCTGGTGCTGCTGTTGCTCCTGCTGCTGTCCAATCTCCGGATCGGGCAGCAGCTCCCTCGCCTTTTCAAGCAGAGGACGCAGACGCTCCGGCAAGTGTTCTTCCAAGAAGTCCAGCATCCGACCGATGCCGTCCGTCAGACGCTCGGTGAAGCTGCGTTCCTCCTGCAGCTCGGATTGCAGATAATAGTTTTCATCGCGCAGCCTCCGGTTTTCCTGTTCAAGCCTCTGCTGCCGCTGCGCTTCTTCCAGCCGCTTCTTCATGGACGGCACCTGTGACCGCAGACGGGTGTTTTCCTCCGTCAGCTCCTGTACCTTGTGCCGATCCGTCACGCTGCGCAGTGCCATTTTCTTTAGCTGCTCGACCTGATCCACCGTCACGCCCTTTACTGCCCCTGTGAGCGTCTTTTCCGGCTGAATATCATGCAGGGGTGCATTTACCCTGTCAGCCTCCTTTAAGAGCCGCACAGTGCCTTTCAGAGCGTCCCGCTGCCGTTCCAGCTCAGCAACCTCCCGCTCTACTGCCGCTGTCTGCTGCTGCACCGCTTCCAGCCTCGCAGCCGCTTCCTTGAACTGCGGCAAGTCCATGTGCGGTCTGTTCGTGCCGAGAGAGATAATTTCAAAATCGTGCCGCTGGGCGATCTCCGTCAGAGCTTCTTTCTCCCGTTCCATCCACGCCGCCCATTCGGTCTGCTTTCTGCCGACACCGACAAACCCCTGCTGCTTCAATGCCTGTTTCATAGATACCCTTGTAGAAAGTCCTCTTGACTGCTCCGTTGCCACAGGGATAAAATCGACATGGAGATGGGGCGTTGCCTCGTCCATGTGCAGCACCATATTGAACACCCGCAGATGGGGGTTGCGTTCTGCAAAAGACTCCGCAAAATCTTTCAGAGCTGCCGCCGCCCGTTCTCCGTCCGGCGTACCGCACCCACAGTCGCTCATGTTGCCGATCTGGAAGATCGCTTCATGGAACAGCTTTTCCTGTTTACTCTGCCGGATATGCTCATAGTAGTCCGGTATCTTATCTCTCGTTTTGGTTTTCTTTGCGTTGTAGGCTGCGAGAGCTTCATCAAAGACCATATGATAGACCTGCTTCAGATCCTCGTTGCAGAAAACAATGTTCTGCTCCGTCCGGCTCCGGTCTACATTCGCCGCTGAGAAGCTGCGGTTGTTGTGCCGGATGCTCCCTGCACCTGTCATACCCGAAATCGTAACTCCCATAAAATCGCCCCCTTTCCGCTTATTCTTCCGTCCTCTATTTTATCATAAATTTCCGCTAAAAACAACCTCTTTGTTACTTTCTGGTGAGAAAGTAACGCAAAAGCACTTTCACACCGCCGCCCCCTTTTGTGCCCGGCAGTGTGAAAGTGCTTTGCGCGCTCCCGCGGGGAGAAAGGGGCCAATTGCTATTATGCTACAACTGGCCCCTTTCACTAAAGTTAAATGTTAATTTTACGGAACAATGCCAGTAACCGTTCTCGATACAACACCACCAGAAATCTCGCCAGTAGCATCTACATCAATGTTAAAATCTGCGCTTATCGTAGTTCCAGAAGCAAAAGTTTTTCCTGTATATTTAAGACAGGTTAAGGTGTACTTAGGGATACCAAAATCATCCTGATAGTTGACGGAAATAGTCTTAGTCTTTGAGTAAGACCCTGTTGTCTTATACTTCCATACAATAGATCCTGTTATTTTTTGTAACAAGGTTGTTCGGCACTGCGCTATAATGGAAAAGTACAACTCATCAACATAGTGAATATTAGTAGTCACATTAACTGTTGCAATAGCTCGATTTCCTTGAACAGTATATGGGATTCCGCATTCTTCAAGTTCAGACTTCATCTCATCAAGTTCATCCAAACTCAAAGAAACTGGGATCTCAAATGTTTCTGAAGCTATAATACCTTGCTCTGCACTCATAGCCACATCTTCATCAGACGCCGCAAATGCCGTCATAGAAAGAGAGCACAACATTACAACCGCCAAGAACAGAGAAACAAGTCTTTTTCTTATCATACTGAAATCTCCTTTTTTGATTATTTTTTAGGGAAAGTCAACTCAAAGCAAACTCAAAACATTGGAAACCCTCCATTCTATATATCTGGGGTTTAACCCAAAACCGTACTTACGCCTTAGCGACAATTGAATATCTGGCAAAATATCTGCCAGCACTATGTTCCCTTTTTGGGGGAGAACACAGCTAATATCTGTATCAAAATAGTCATCTTGAACATTCACAACTTTATTTTTATAAAAAATTCTTAAGTTACTCTGATTTTGTATGATTAGACTCCACTCATCAGAAATAGCTTCGATCTGAGCAGCAGATAACATAACGCAATCTTTTTTCAGCGAATCGGCTATCTCTCCTGGGGAGAAATCACTATAACTAATAATACCTTGCAATTGCGGTCTACTAACGTAAATAGTAATCGCTACATCTCGAAAAAAAGTTATTGCTGCAAACAAACCACAAATTTCAGCAGGGCAAAAGCTATATAAAATAGTCAACGGGTGTTCAGCTAAAGAATTTTTCGCAAGCGACACATCACTAAAATCTGCCCAATTTATATACTGTAGCATATCACCATCTGTTACAGCAAAAATCGAAAAATCTTTTGAACAATAATACACCCTCTGAATTCCTCCTGCTTTTAATGAATTAAATAAATTTCTATCAAAAACAAGATAATTCATAGCATCTATTTTTTTCATTATGCAACCACTTTCTCCATCTTTATATCTCCTAACTGTCTTCGCCAAAAAACAACCGACTAAACCACCCTCTTTTTTGAGGTTTATCATCCACCACTTCTCGCATTTCCCCACCAGAAGTCAACCTCTGTTGAAGTGTTCCCGCATGAAGTGCCTGAGCTACCTGTGCGGTCTGTTGCGCCGCCACCAATGCCGAGCTGACATCTGCCAGTCTTGCGTTCAGTTCCTCGATCTGCTTATCCTTTACTTCAAGCTGCTCATTTTTACGGTCTAATTCCCTTTGCAACATGGAAATCAACACATCTTCCGAGGTTTCGCAACTTGCTTTCGCCGGTTGCGAAACTTGGTTTCGCCCATCACCTAAATAATGCTGATATATAGCGGTTTTTTTGGCTTTCGCTGATTGCGAAACTTCCTTTCGCATCTTTCGAAACATGGTTTCGCCGACACCACGCTCTGACCGCCTGTTCTGACACGCCACATTCTGCCGCTATTTCCGTTATAACACCCGCCATATATCATCACCACTCTTTCGTTTGGATCGATTCTCAAAACAAATCGCTATGAGAACCCGTCCTAATCAATTTCAAAATTAAAGTCTCTCTGACAACCTTGTAAACAAGCAACCAATCCGGCTCAATGTGGCACTCTCTCATGTCCTTATAGTTTCTGGAATTAGTGAGAGCGTGATCTCGGTATGCCTCCGGCAATGGTTGCTCATTGCATAACAGCGTAATGACTTCTTCCAGCTTCTTCGGATTGCAGCCCCGTTTTACCGCAAGCTTATAATCTCGTTTGAACTGCCCCGTAAACTCCGGCTTAAGCATTAAGTGCCTCCATCAAATCACAGACGCTGTCAAACGGGCCAAACATATCCTCGCCCTTGTCTGCCGCTTCCATCGCAGCATAGGTAGTGGCGTTCGGCTCGTCAACCTTGACCTCAAAGGGAAGTCCATGACACCTAAGTGCCTGGCGATAAAAAATCCCCGTTGCCGTACTCAAATCCATTCCCAAAGTCTTAAAAAGAGCTGCCGCCTGTGCTTTCAGCTCCGGCTCCATTCTAATCGTCATATTTCCTTTAGCCATACATAGCACTCCTTTCTCATCACATAGCTTGCACTTATATTATACTCAACATTCATTCGTTTTGCAAGTGCGTTGCAAATATTATTTGTATCTTTTCTGTGAACACCGTTTTTCTATATGGTAACACCGCAGCGTGCACATTTAAGGGTTGAAAAAGCCTTATTTTATGCGGTTTTCCAGCCTCGTTTTTGGTGGGTGGTAATAAAACCCTTACCCGCCTCCAAAACGCCTTACAGGGCATTTCTGGTGCGTTTACAGCCCTTTCTTAAAATTCTCCACCAACAAATCGCTCAAAGCCTGTGACGGGCGTATTTTGACCGTTATATGCCCCTCCGGTATAGTGTCCCACCATTTGCGAATGGTGGGATAAGTCAATCCCGTCTCCCTTTTGCAATGGCTTTTCGTTCCCCCCGGATGTTGCTGCCGCCATTCATAGACCGTTTTCTGCGCCGTTCCGCTTCCAGATGGGCGTCCACCATTCGTACATTCCCCGATGCCAACCTTAAATTGTCTATTCATATTCATGTACTGCATGTGGAGTTTTTGTGATCGTCCATTCCGTCTATTCCTCTCGATACGAACATCGGTCAGAGCTTCAATATCAGAAATCGTGAAATTGTAATACTCCTTGTCGTAGGCCTCCAGCGCACTCCGTATATCTTCCTCGGTCAATGCGTTCTCATGCTTCACCATCTGCAGATCATCAAAAGCCTCTTTCATATCCTGCCGGAGCTGCTGCTTCGACACACCGCATTTGTAAGCATAGATAGCAAGGCACATCAAAAAGAAATACCGATGCCCGCCCTTTATCTCTCCGATCTGCCGCAGCCACCAATGGTAGAGCGCATACGGATCATCACCATGCACCTTTCCGGCAATATCCCACTTCTTGCGTCCTTTCTCGCCTCTCACAACAACACGCTCATACCACTCCGGATATGCCTCCCTCGCCTCAGCTCGTGTCATTTTGGATGGGCTGAAAGGCTTATTGACATCCACCCTGTTTTCTGGCTTTGCGTAGGCGTTCAGATAATCCAGCGTTACCCGTTCTCCGGTACGGAAAGCGACCAGCTCCGTCCCATGCTTGTCATTGATGCTGCCCACCATGCGGAAGCTCTGATTGATGGATTGATACTGGATCGCCTTGACCTGCGAAGTGCTGCCATACTCCCATAGCCGGAAAGTGAGGTCATATTTCAGACTTTTAAGCTGAATTTTTATATTCGGGTATAGGTCAATCGGCTGCTGGAAAACATAGTAGATATGCAGCCCTGTCCCCGACAGAACAAGGAAAGTCGGCATCGGCAACCGGCGCACTCGCTCCGGATCGCCGCCAAAGCGCAGAAAGAGGTTGCGCAGCTCGGCAAGACCTACGCCATCCAGATCGAAGATCAGAGCATACATCCGCTGGGCGTTCTCCAGCCTGTTCTCCTTTCTGCGATATGCAAGACCGCTGCACAAAGTAAGGCTGTTCCCCTCGACAAACTCCATGTAATCCTGTTCCCATGTGTCGTTATACATCTTCCTGCGCCGGAGCTTCTTATCCTCGCTCTGTTCGTCCCGATACAGATACACAGCGTTCGGATGGGAAAAATCCGTGTGCCGTTCTCCGGAGTTCTCATTGTCCGGAAACAGCTCTTTATAAAACTCATAGCCTCCGACCTCCGGATATTGTGCGCTCAAATACTCGTAGCAGCCTCGATAATTCTCGGTCATATTACCACCTCACAAAAGAAAAAGTACCAAAAAGAAAATCCGCTGCGGCGGGGATCGCCTGCGGGCGGGAAGGGGGAAAAGGGGGAGCAAAAGAGCGGCGGCTACGCCGCCTTAAAGAGAAAGTCACCTCCCCCTTTTCCCCCTCGCTGCGGGGCATTGAAAGTGCCGCCACTATGGAAAACCCGATGGGTTTACCACAGTGGCTTGGAAAACCTCTAACGAGGTTTACCACACTTCCAACACCCCTCCGCTCACCCCCCTTTTCCCCTCCGACTTTCTCCCTTTCAGAGAGAAAAAATATAGGTTGGGAGTACCCTTACAGGGGGCTTAGATTATCAATACAGCAATTCCCTATTTTCAGTTGTTATTATAGCCTGTCCGAAAGAGATTTTCAAGCCCTCCGGACAGGCTTCTTTTACAGCTCCATGCCGCCCATTCCTCGCTGGTGCTGCTGTTGCTCCTGCTGCTGTCCAATCTCCGGATCGGGCAGCAGCTCCCTCGCCTTTTCAAGCAGAGGACGCAGACGCTCCGGCAAGTGTTCTTCCAAGAAGTCCAGCATCCGACCGATGCCGTCCGTCAGACGCTCGGTGAAGCTGCGTTCCTCCTGCAGCTCGGATTGCAGATAATAGTTTTCATCGCGCAGCCTCCGGTTTTCCTGTTCAAGCCTCTGCTGCCGCTGCGCTTCTTCCAGCCGCTTCTTCATGGACGGCACCTGTGACCGCAGACGGGTGTTTTCCTCCGTCAGCTCCTGTACCTTGTGCCGATCCGTCACGCTGCGCAGTGCCATTTTCTTTAGCTGCTCGACCTGATCCACCGTCACGCCCTTTACTGCCCCTGTGAGCGTCTTTTCCGGCTGAATATCATGCAGGGGTGCATTTACCCTGTCAGCCTCCTTTAAGAGCCGCACAGTGCCTTTCAGAGCGTCCCGCTGCCGTTCCAGCTCAGCAACCTCCCGCTCTACTGCCGCTGTCTGCTGCTGCACCGCTTCCAGCCTCGCAGCCGCTTCCTTGAACTGCGGCAAGTCCATGTGCGGTCTGTTCGTGCCGAGAGAGATAATTTCAAAATCGTGCCGCTGGGCGATCTCCGTCAGAGCTTCTTTCTCCCGTTCCATCCACGCCGCCCATTCGGTCTGCTTTCTGCCGACACCGACAAACCCCTGCTGCTTCAATGCCTGTTTCATAGATACCCTTGTAGAAAGTCCTCTTGACTGCTCCGTTGCCACAGGGATAAAATCGACATGGAGATGGGGCGTTGCCTCGTCCATGTGCAGCACCATATTGAACACCCGCAGATGGGGGTTGCGTTCTGCAAAAGACTCCGCAAAATCTTTCAGAGCTGCCGCCGCCCGTTCTCCGTCCGGCGTACCGCACCCACAGTCGCTCATGTTGCCGATCTGGAAGATCGCTTCATGGAACAGCTTTTCCTGTTTACTCTGCCGGATATGCTCATAGTAGTCCGGTATCTTATCTCTCGTTTTGGTTTTCTTTGCGTTGTAGGCTGCGAGAGCTTCATCAAAGACCATATGATAGACCTGCTTCAGATCCTCGTTGCAGAAAACAATGTTCTGCTCCGTCCGGCTCCGGTCTACATTCGCCGCTGAGAAGCTGCGGTTGTTGTGCCGGATGCTCCCTGCACCTGTCATACCCGAAATCGTAACTCCCATAAAATCGCCCCCTTTCCGCTTATTCTTCCGTCCTCTATTTTATCATAAATTTCCGCTAAAAACAACCTCTTTGTTACTTTCTGGTGAGAAAGTAACGCAAAAGCACTTTCACACCGCCACCCCATCGGTGCAGCGGTGTGAAAGTGCTTTGCGCCCCTAAAGGGGAGGGGTTGCCGGAGCTGCTTCACTGCCGGCTCGTGCCTGCTGCTCTGCCAGCTCCGGAGGGGCGCTGCCCCTGCCGTCTGCGGACGGCTCCCCGAACTTCATCCCACCGATAAACTGGAATTTGTCTATGTGCTTGGAACTACTTTCACGCTCTCAATTCGTTCATGTTTGTCATAATCAACGACAAGCTGGAATTGATCCGACAGGACCCAAATATCTTCCTCTGCAGTCTCCGCGCTCTCGGTTGGATTTCCCCATTTTTTATACAGGCTCTTTTTTCTAAATCCGTCTACTCCGCTTATCATCAACTCATCCGTTGCCCAGTCCGCACCCTTGTTCTCTGCAAAGGTCAGTATGTGCTGAAGCTCAGGCATATGGTCTGTCTGCCATCTGATCACCTGAGCGTTCTGCCAAAGGTTTATTCCGCAAGCTAAGGCTATTGCAAGAATAATACCAGCCGCGATCCAAACCAGCTTCTTCACATCTTTCATGTCAACCTCTCCCGCAAATTCCAGTTTGTCGTTCTGTTTAGTCCCCAAAGAACCTACTAAACCAGCTACGCTTTTGAACCGGTTCTGTCTCACGCTCCGGCTGATCGGCTCCGGACTTGCCGGAAAGAAGCTGCTGATGCATTGTCCCAGCATGGAGAGCCTGGGCCGCTGCCGCAGTCTGCTGTGCCGTCACCAACGCCGAGCTGACCTCCGCCAACCTTGCGTTCAGTTCCTCGATCTGCTTGTCCTTTACAGCAAGTTGCTCGCTTTTCCGGTCTAATTCTCCCTGCAGCATAGCGATCAAAGTGGTTTCGCAAGTTTCGCAACTTGCTTTCGCCTGTTGCGAAACTTGCTTTCGTTCAACACCTAAATAATGCTGATATATGGCGGTTTTTTGACTTTCGCTGATTGCGAAACTTCCTTTCGCATCTTTCGCAACATGGTTTCGCCTACACCATGCACGAACTGCCTGTTCCGACACGCCACATTCTATTGCAATTTCCGTTATTACACCCGCCAAATATCATCACCACTCTTTCATCCGGAGTTAATCTCAAAACAAATCGCTATGAGATCCCGTCCTTATCAATTTCAAAATCAAAGTCTGCCGAACAACTTTATAGACCAACAGCCAGTCCGGCTCGATGTGACATTCTCTCATGTCCTTATAATTTCTGGAATTAGTGAGAGCATGATCTCGATACGCCTCCGGCAACGGCTGCTCGTTACACAACAGCGTGATCACTTCCTCCAACTTCTTCGGATCGCAGCCTCTCTTGATCGCAAGCTTGTAATCTCGTTTGAACTGCCCCGAAAACTCCGGCTTAAGCATTCAGCGCCTCCATCAGATCTGCAACGCTATCAAACGGACCATACATATCCTCTCCCTTTTCTGCCGCCTCCATCGCCGCATAGGTAACAGCATTCGGCTCGTCAACCTTGACTTCAAAGGGAAGTCCATGACACCTAAGTGCCTGTCGATAAAAAATACCCGTTGCCGTACTCAAATCCATTCCGAGGGACTTAAAGAGAGCTGCCGCCTGTGCTTTCAGCTCCGGCTCCATTCTTATCGTCATATTTCCTTTAGCCATAATAGCACTCCTTTCCTCGTCATTTTTAGCTTGCACTAATATTATATTCAATATTCGTGACATTTGCAAGTGCATTGCAAATGTTTTTTTGCAACTTTTCTATGAACAGTGCTTTCTATATGCTAACACCGCAGCGTGTACATTTAGGGGGTGAAAAAGCCTTATTTCGCGCGGTTTTCAAGCCTCGTTTTCGGTGGGGTAATATAAAAACCCTTATCTTTACATTACCTTCTGAAACATATGGCGCACCTTGTCCAGGCGGCTGTTTG
>ENA-ORPF01002580-ORPF01002580.1-human-gut-metagenome-genome-assembly--contig:-NODE-2580-length-11979-cov-3.434586_pt1 | contig 11979 bp, 9 predicted proteins | sample MGYA00242140_ERZ509070 | MGnify/ENA primary metagenome ERZ509070 (study PRJEB26280, sample SAMEA2338713) | human gut metagenome | biome: human gut; feature: human-associated habitat; material: faeces... | reverse complement strand
CTTAAATAACTTAGATGCGAAGTTAACGCATCACTAATAATTCAGATAAGCCGCGAGTATATGGAGAAGATGGGTATTCTTGATACGCAATATATCATAGGACGACACTACGATAAGGAACATCCGCATGTTCATATAGCCTTTAATCGGGTGGATAATAACGGCAGAACCATCAGCGAAAAGAACGACCGTTACCGCAGTGAACGTATCTGCAAAGAGCTGACACGCAAATATGGGCTATACTTCGCAAATGGTAAGGAACAGGTGAAAACGCACCGATTGAAAGAGCCTGACAAAACCCATTATGAGATATACCAAGTTCTCAAACGGGAGGTTGCACGATGCTCGGATTGGACTACACTGCTGAAGCGATTGAAAACCGAAGGCATAGATGTTCGCTTCAAGTATAAGGGTAATACCAATGAGGTGCAAGGCATAATCTTTACCAAGAATGGCTACCACTTTAACGGTTCGAAGATAGGCCGCAGTTTCAGTTATTCAAAGATTGATAAGGCACTGAATGGTAATAATCAATCGGAATATCAGCGACAATATGAACCACATCATATGCAGATAAGCCATTTTGAAAACAAGGAGTCGGAGCTTATCAGCGGTTCATTAGGCTTGTTGGACTTCACATCTTCGCCCGATGCAGATAGCCAGGAAGAAGCCGAGTTCCGCCGCCAGATGCAGCAGAAGCCTAAGAAAAAGAAAACAAGAGGATTCAAACTCTAATTATTAACCATTAAACAAAACCAATATGCAAGAAAATAATTCAATCATTATCGCAATGTTGGAAGAGTTGCTGACCATCAGCAAGAGCCAACGCACAGAACAAACAGTAAATGCCAATGTAGATTTGACACCAATTAAGGAGTTAATCGAGAATAGCAACAGAGAAAACAAGGAGTATTATGATTCGAAATCCAATAAGCTCGCAGGATTTGTAGTCAATGAATTTGGCAAAATAAACAAGCGAATGGATGGTTTCAGTGGGCATGAGCAACCCGACTTTGAAGGTGTAAAACAACAACTTTCAGAAGCTATCGACAAGATGGATGAGATAAAGGTAAAGCACAACATTGACGAAAAACGTCACTCGTTTGTGCTTTACACCAAGGAATCTTGGATTCTCCTGTCAATGTTTGTTACCCTCTTGGCAGCAGGAGCATCTGCTATATACCATTTGTCAAGACCAAATGTTCAGAGGGATGATGATGCTCTCAAATACCGCTATATCAGGATGAAAGGCGATGCATCGGCAGAGCAGATAGCAACATTGGAGGACATCTTTGAACTCAACCGTGACAATCAAAAGATTGAGCAAATGCGTGAAGATGTGGAGACCTACGAAGAGGCTGTTCGCAAACAAGCTGCCCTTACCGAGCAAGCAAGGCTCAAAGAGCAAGCAGCAAAGGAACAAGAAAGCAAAGCCAAGTCCATTAAAAACAAGCAGGATAATAATAAAGTTAATCGAAATAATAACACTAAAACCTGATTGTATTATGGCAACAGTAAAAATCAAGTTCAGACCATCAACAGTTGATGGCGGACAAGGTGCAATCTTCTATCAAGTAATCCATAATCGTGTAGTCCGTCAGCAAAAGACGGGCTACCGTCTCTATGGCTATGAGTGGAACAGCCACTTGTCGGAGGTGGTATTGCCCAAGTTCAACGAGAGCAGAAAACGCTATCTCTCGGAGATTGGTGAAAAAATCAGAATGGATATTAAGCATTTTCAGAAAGTCATTGCAAATTTTGAGCACAGCGGTTGTGATTACACTGCCGATGATGTGATAGCGGAATTTGCAACAAATGATCCCGAAAATTACCTATTCTCATTTATGGAAAGTGTCATCGCCAATCTGAAAACATTGGGTAAGATACGCACATCGGAAACTTACGCTGCAACCCTATGTAGTTTCAAGCGCTTCCGAGAGAATAAGGATGTGCCTTTGGACGATATGGATTCCGATATGATGATGGCATACGAAGCCTATTTGAAGAATAATGGAGTAAGCCCCAACTCATCATCATTCTATATGCGTAATCTTCGGGCTGTATATAATCGTGCCGTAGAAAAGGAGTTGACTTCACAACGCTTCCCGTTCAAGCACGTCTATACGGGAGTGGATAAGACTGTCAAGCGAGCCGTACCATTGAAAGTTATCAAGAAAATCAAAGAGATGGACTTCTCGATGAATCCGACCTTTGATTTTGCCCGAGATATGTTCCTTATGAGTTTCTATACTCGAGGTATGTCATTCGTGGATATGGCATACCTGCGAAAAAAGGATTTGCAGAATGGCGTGTTATCCTATCGCAGACGCAAGACGGGACAGCAACTCTTCATCAAATGGGAGAAATGTATGCAGGAGATTGTGGATAAGTACGATACTTCGCAATCCAATTACCTGTTGCCCATCATCAAGCCTTTCAACGATATTGACGAACGCAAACAATATATCTATGCAGCGCACAATATCAACCGTTGCCTGAAAATCATCGGTAAGGAGTTGGGATTATCCGTTTCGCTCACTCTGTATGTTGCCCGTCACGCTTGGGCGAGCATCGCCAAGAGTAAGAATGTCCCGCTATCGGTAATCAGTGAAGGTATGGGACACGACTCGGAAGCCACCACACGCATCTATCTGGCATCATTAGACACCGTAGCCATCGACAAGGCGAACAGTATGATATTGAAATCTCTATGAGTGAAGGAGTGTTGAGCGAACGAGAAAATCTCTTGATAAGAGAGGTTTACTCTTTAGCTTCTTTATATAGAATTAAGAACTTGTAAACCTGACGATTGCCTACCCCAATTAAGTAACCCATAAAAAATGGCAACCAACAGTTGAAAGAGCAACGAGGAATTAGAAACGAAACCAAAGAAAAGTATCGCGATGCAATTACCCTCTATGCCGAAACTGGTCTTTCCATAAAACAAATATGTGAGCAGACTGGGGTCGGCTTTTCCGCGTTCAGTTCTTACCTCTCCACTAATTACCGTGACCTAATCCTCAAACGACATAATCTTACGGGATTTAAGGATGTCAAGCTTAGAGGAAAGCGAGGTCAGACCACTGCTGCCCATTACAAATACAAGGATGCCATAACCGCTTGCGATAGTCAGGAGTATATCGAATACAACATCTCTCAAATCGCCCGCATATTCGATGTGGATTGTTCCTCATTGGCAAGCCAACTTCGCAGACATTACCCCGATATTGTACCACGCAGGGAACAGGAACGCAGACGAATGGGTATTACCATCAATCTGCAATATGGAGCACGCAAGTGGAGTAAAGAGGGATACGCTAAAGCAGTGGAGATGTTGCAAACATCGGATATGACCATCGAGGAGGTTGCCAATACCTGCAATGTATCATATACGGGATTGTGTGAACACGTTATCGCCTATTATCCACAAATAACATCAACGAGGGAAATCAAACGCAACAATGCTACAGGGCAGAAAATACGAGGTGAACGCAATGGCAATTGGGCTATACACGCACCCGAAGAAGGAACTATTGAAAAATATGAGAAAGCCATAGAACTATATCGTACCACATCGAAAGATGTGCAGGAGATAGTCCGTATAGTCGGGGTAAATCTCGGTGGTTTCCGCCATCACCTGAGAACTTGGCATCCCGAGCTGATGGTTCTTAGACGGGGCTTTGATGAAGGGGTGGCATTGGAGCAGACCAAACGTTATAAGAAATCTTCTGCCGAGAAATATGCCAAGGCAATTGAAAGATTACAGAATACAGATTTGCCAACGGCAAAGGTCGCCACAGAGTTCGGATTGAATCCCGAAACATTCAGGATGTATCTTAAGGAGCATTATCCCGAATTGACCGCAGCCCGTGGAATGACAAAAGCCGTCAATGGTAAAACTGTATCCAAACGCAGTGCAGAGAAATATGCGGAAGCGTTGCATCTGTATGAGACCACTTCGGAGTCGTTGAAATTCATTGCCACGAGGTTAGGACTTACTTATAACAGTGTTAGTGGTTTTATACGCCGTAACCATCCCGAAGCAATAGCGAAACACAACACATTGCTTGTATCCTCGGCCGACAGATTCAAAGATGGCGTCAGCAGATTAATGAATAGCGATGCCACTATCAATGCTGTAATGGAGGAGTTAGGCTACAATGAATATTTCAGAGCATACATAAAAAGCAAGTATCCCGAACTGCTTCATCGTAAGACGGAACGCAAGCCGATACTTAGGAAACAAAAGACGGCAGATAAATATGCAGCTGCTATCGAATGTATGAGAAATAGCACCGATACGATGAAAGATATTGCAGAACGATTTGGACTTAACATCCATTCATTCCGTAAATATCTCTATAAACATACTCCTGAAATTATAAAGTCAAGACATAATAAGTCGTAAGAGCCAAAAGAATAGGGATGATGTTGAAGGTGTAGAGCAGAATAGATTGTTGAGCGAACGAAAGGTCTCTTTGGAAGAGAAAACTTATCTCTTTGGAAGAGAAATGATTACCGATGCAAAATTACACAATTTTCGGCAAATAGCACCAAATTACACTAAAAAATGTTATGCTCGATTCAGATTTTGTTTAGTGGCAATGTGGATTGTTGAGCAAATTATGTCGTGACTGTTCAAATAACCTACTCGTAATCAATAGCAGTATGTCGCATAAATCACTCTTCCAAAGAGAAGTGACCTATAATTTTGATTTATGCGCATTAAGAAATATTGTATAACGCTGATTCTCTTGCTGTTTGGTGTAGGTGTTGCGCATTCGCAAGAGAAACACACGGAAATCTGTATTGACTTCCGTGTGAACAGTACTGTCATAGACTCCGCCTATTCGGACAATGCCGCCCGTATGCAGGAGATGTTGGAGTTCCTACGAACTATACGCCAAGACAGTACAATCAATATCATTGAAGTGTCCTTCTGCGGAGCAGCTTCTCCCGAAGGCAGTTATCAACTCAACCGCAAGTTGGCACAAGGACGTCTCTCGGCACTTGAAAAGTTCATCCGCAGTGAGGTGGATATTCCCGACAGCCTTATTACCTATAATGACAGCTATATCCCGTGGGATTATCTCAAATCGCAGATTGAGGATTCGGGACTTATCCGTAAGGATGAAGTAATTGCCATCTTGGAGGAAGAAGCCCGATTGGTGGACTATCATCACCCGAATACGCATATCGACAACCGTGTCGTAAAATTGAGAGCATTGGACGGTGGTAAGGTATGGCAACAGATGAACAAACTCTTCTTCGAGCAGATGAGAAATGCCTGTGCGGTATTCGTAACCTACACGAAAGAGTTACCACCCGTACAAGTGCCTATAATCGTACCTGATACCATTAAGGTAGAGCCAATAGTTGAAGCCGTTGAAATTGTGCCCGACACAACGGCTATTATAGAAACGGTTATTCCCGAAGTGGAGGAATGGAGCCGCAAACTCCATTTGAAGACCAATGCCATAGGCTTAGGGATGGCTATCGCCAATGTTGCCGCAGAAGTAGATTTGGCAAAGCATTGGTCGTTTACGCTTCCTGTCTATTACTCGGCTTGGGACTATTTCAAATCAACCATCAAGTTCCGCACCTTCGCCGTACAGCCTGAGTTCCGCTATTGGCTGTCGGAAGAGAATGACGGATTCTTCGCAGGAGCACACTTCGGACTGGCATACTACAATTTTGCTTTTGATGGCGATTACCGCTACCAAGACCATAACCGTGAGACACCTGCCATCGGTGGCGGTGTGAGCATCGGTTATCGTCTGCCCATCAGCAAAAACAACCGTTGGAGGGTGGAGTTCTCTCTCGGAGCAGGAGTATATTCAAATCACTACGACAAGTTCCACAATACCCCACGCACAAAAGACGGTCTGATGATAGAGAGCATCAAGAAGACCTATTGGGGTATCGACCAAGCAGCGGTATCGTTCTCCTATTCGTTTGACTTAAAGAAGAAAGGAGGCAAGCGATGAGAAAGATTCTATACCTTATTATGTGCCTGCCGATATTGTTTCTTTCGGCTTGTGATGTTCACGAGTGCCCTGAAACGCCGGAGTTTGTAAAAATGCATCTTCGCCTCAATTATGAAACAGATATGACCGAATGGGAACATCTGTATGATGGGACATCGGTCATTGAGCAGGGATATGGCGAGACATACGACAATCATCGTGATTATGGCAAAATACGTTACATTGTCCGCACCTATCCCGTGTCGGAGAAAATGCGTACCACATCGGACTATACACAGGAGTTCGTATTCACGAAAGATATATCAGAGGGTTATGACCACGAAGTGACGCTCGACCTCTTGCCCGGCAACTACAATGTGATGGTATGGTCAGACTTGGTACAGACAAGCGGTGACAGCCATTTCCACAATGCCGAAAACTTTGCGGAAATCAGACTGCAAGGCGACCACAAGGGTAACAATGACTACCGTGATGCTTTCAGAGGTTCAAACAACATATCCCTCGTAGCGGATATTATGGAGCATTTGCCCGATACATTGGATATTGCGATGCAGCGTCCTCTTGCCAAATTTGAGTTCGTAACAAACGATGTGGTGGAGTTTATAGACAAGGAATCTGTACGTGTCGCTTCGAAAGCCAACGGGAACAAGGCTGCATCAACAGATGATACCCCAACAAGAGCCGTAAACATCGAGGACTACAAGGTAGTGTTCTACTATGTAGGATTTATGCCCGATGCTTACAGTATGAATACCGACAAGCCTGTGGACTCCTCTACGGGAGTGATGTTTGAATCCACATTGAGAAAGCTCTCCGAATCGGAGGCAACGATGGGATTTGACTATGTGTTTGTGAACGGCAAGAAGTCGGCTGTAACCGTGCAGATAGGTATCTATGACAATGAGGGTACACAACTCTCCTTGACCGAGCCGATAGAAGTTCCGTTGAAGCGTAGCCATCATACCATAATGACAGGTATGTTCCTGATGTCGGAGGCTTCGGGAGGTGTTACCATCAACCCCGACTTTGACGGAGACCATAACCTTATTTTCCCCTAACAGATAGACATAATGAAGAATCTACTACATAACATACAGATATTGGCGATGCTTGCCTTGACTATAGTAGGCATACTATCCTGTTCGGATGAATTGCACGATGTGGGCGATGTTCAGGTGAGTTTCACCGCCACACTCCCAACGGACACCCGTACCCGTTCATTCGGCAAGGCTGAACAAGTGAATACCCTTGTGGTGGGCATATTCAAAAAGGGTGTTGCCGATATGCATACCAACAGCGGTGGCAGTTGGAACTATTATGAAATAGACCGCCAATCGTTCCCGATAAACGGCACTTCGGTTAATGTGCAGCTAACATTGGCTCTGGAACAGACATATAGTTTTGTCTTTTGGGCGTATGATAACAATCAGAACATCTACAATATAGATGATCTGACCGTCATTGAAATGAATACTCTGCCCAATCCGATTACATTCTCTGAGGCAGAAGCCGCAGACGCTTTTTTTGCCACGATGGAAGATATTACCATTACAGGGGATTGCAGTTATCCCGTTGAACTTGTCCGTCCATTGGCTCAAATCAATGTGGGTACTACAGGAACACCAATGCAAGCAACATTTACTGCAAGTGGTGCTCCAAAGACATTCCACCCATTCACAAATACCGTAAGTGGAGCAGCCGAACTTACTTGGAATTTCAGCGAGACCACAACCGAGACATTCTCGGCTGACGGCACAGAATATAACTACCTCGCTATGGGATATGTGTTTGCTCCGACCACAGCCACAAATATTTCTGCCAAATTGACTTTGACTGATGGCAATAACAGCAAAACGGTAGAATTTCCACAGGTGGAGATAGAGGCAAACCAAAGAAGCAACATCGCAGGAAATTTCACACCAACAGAATAAGAGATTTTCAATATAAGTATAACCCTAATAACGAGTTAAAAGCCGAACAAAAAAGAATAAACAAACTAACACCGCAAAGGTGAGGAATAGTTCCGAGACCTTTACCCTGCATCAGCAGGCAACGACAGATTGATGATAATACTCGGTTCTGCCTATGCAGAGCAGCCCTCGACAATGGGTGCGACATTCACAAGGGATGTGGCAAACATTAAGAAACAAGAAAATCAAAATAACTATTTGTATAACAATTAAATTTTTCAAAGATGAATAAGAAATTATTCTTAGGTATGTTCGCAGCAGCAGGTATGTTGCTCGCAACATCGTGTTCGAATGACGAACTGGATGTGGTTCAGTCAGGAAATGAGGCGCAGGTGACGTTCTCACTTGGCCTTGAAGGTGGTATCGCTACCCGTGCCATCAGCGACGGTAAGAGTGCTGATGTTCTGATGTATGCCGTATTTGATAAGAACGGAGAACGTATCAATACCATTCAAAAGGTAAGTAAAACAGGAGTAACTTTCCCTACTACAGAAAACATCACTTTGGCTAAAGGTCAGACCTACAAAGTGGCTTTCTGGGCGCAGGACAACGATTGTAAGGCTTATACTGTGTCTGACGATATGAATGTTACTGTAAACTATGCTAATGATGAAAACAAAGTCAATAATGACGAGACTCGTGACGCTTTCTTCAAGACCGTTGAATTTACCGTAACAGGTTCTACTTCCATTGATGTTGAATTGAAACGTCCTTTTGCTCAAATCAATGTAGGTGTAACTAAGAAGGACTGGGATGATGCTGTTGCTTCAGGCATCACTATCGCACAATCTTCTGTAGTTATCAAAAATGCTGCAACTTCTCTTAACTTGCTTGACGGAACAGTCAGTGGAGAGACAGAAGTAAGCTATTCACTTGCAAATATCCCTTCTGACCCTGCTATTTTGAAAGTGGATACAGATGGTGATGGCGAAAAGGAGGAGTATAATTGGCTTTCAATGAGCTATATCCTCCCTGCTGACGCAACAACAGGTTATGCTAAAACTACGTTGGAAAACATCGCTTTTGTATTTTCTCCAAAGAATGGCAATTATAGCAACATCGAGTTCAATCAAGGTTTGAACAGCGTTCCTGTACAGCGTAACTGGAGAACAAACATTCTCGGTAAGTTATTGACAGGTGACATCACGTTCAACATCGTTATTGACGAAGAATTTGAGGATGATCACAATGTGCTGGTTCCTTATGCAACTATCAATGGCGTTGTTTATTCGTCATTTGCAGATGCGATGGCAGCTGTTCAGGATGGCGAAACTATCAAGTTGGAAGGTGAAACAACACTTGATGGTGTAGCTGATGGTTATCTCTTCACTATTGATGGAAAGAAAGTAACCATTGATCTTAACGGTTATGGCTTCGTTGCCAATGTTCTTGATGTAACAAAGAATTCAGCTATATTCCGAGTGGCAAAGAACAGCGAATTGACGATTGTAGGTGAAGGAAATGTAAAGTTTGTAACAAACAAGGCTCCTAATGTGTTGGCTGCATTTATCAACAATGATGGTGGTACAGTAAACTTGAAGGGCGGTAACTGGACTATGACTGCATTGGATAATTGGGAAGAATCTTTGATTCCAACATTTGTGGATAATAACAGTAATGTAAACTCTGCTACATTGAACATCTACAATGGTACATACACATTCAATCGTAATCTCTTCCGTAACTTTGCCAATGCTGCAGGTCATAATAACTTTGCTACTGTTGCTACTATCAATATTTATGGTGGTACATTCAATGGTCGTGAAGGTGATGCAGGTGCTATCTGGAATCAGAAGCCAAATTCAAACACTCCAAACGGAGCTGGTGTAATCAATGTAATGGGTGGCACATTCAACAATGTTGTAATCAACAATGACTTTGCTGAAAACAACACAGATGCTCCTACCTACTTAACAGTTACTACTGCTGAAGAAATCACTCAGGCTATCGCTAATGCTACTGCTGATGTAACTATTTTCCTTGGTGATAACATTACTGGTAATGCTACTGCAGTACAGAAGGAAAATGTTAAAGTTACAATTATCGGTAATCAGAAGACCTATAATGGTGCAATCATTGTTGACGGTAAGAGTAAAAGATATACTACAGCAGGTTTGACTATTCAAAATATAAGCTTCAGTGCTGAAAATATTTCTGAACCTGCTTACATCAATTTGGGTAAATATGGCGATGCTAACACTCGTTACACCAACAATGTTACTGTAAAGGATTGTACTTTCTCCACTACTTCTACAAAAGATGTTGCTGCGGTTAAATCCTACACAGGCGGTGATTGGAATCTGAACATTAGCGGCTGTACTGTAAACGAGGGTATGCACTCTATGTTACAAGTTGCCAACGTGGAAAAAGGCTTGAACATTGCTGGTTGCAAGGTTTATTCTAAGAACGGTATAAACCTTAATAATACACCTTCTTTAGAAATGGAAGGCTGTACTTTTGACACAAAGGGTTATGCAATTCGTGTTGGTGTAAACGGTAATACCAACAACGGTGTTTTCAATATCTCTAATAGTACGTTGAAATCTGATTGCGAAGATGATGATGCAGTTATCATCTTACGTGGTAATATGGCTGGTTCTACTTTGAATTTGACAAACACTACGGTAACAGGAACACCCCAGTATACCAACGAGTCTAATGCAACAATTAACGTTATGTAAATGTAATCAAAGAAATTCTATCATCCTTTGATAGATATATATTAGCTAAGAAGCCTTGCCGTTCGTGAGAATAGCAAGGCTTCGTCTTTATCGAGAGTGATTCAGCAACTCATTTTGGGAGAGATTTGCTGTCCCATATTTTGCAATGATATAAGCTGTAAAGTATCAATAGATACGCTACACTTTTTCTTTTCGTAGGCAAATCTTAATCCGTATCTTCGTAGCATGAAAGAAGATATACGGAAAATACGGATGCGCCAAAAATGGCTTGAGCTATACGCCGAAACGGGTTCTGTGACAAAAAGTGCCCTTCGGTGCGGGGTTGCCCGTTCCACGTTATACCGTTGGATAAATCGCGGGAAAGAAGAAGGCAAGTCGGAATTGTCCGACAAGTCTAAACGTCCATCAAGACTTGCCAACATGAAGATAACACCTGAAATTGAAACCATTATCCTTAATCTGCGTGAGACGAGAAGATGGGGAACGCAACGGATTGCCAACTATCTGCTTAGGAAGAGAATAAAGCTCTCAGCCATGACGGTGTGGCGTGTGTTGAAAAAGCATCAGGTCAGAGCTGTTGTGAAACGGCGTAAAAAGTCAGACTATATCCGATATAGTAAAGAAATTCCCGGGGAAAGGGTTCAGCTGGATGTAATGAAAGTACGAAACGGAGCATACCAGTTCACGGCCATAGATGATTGTACCCGTTTGAGAACCATTCGTGTATATCCCAATAAAAAAGCGGAAAGTACAATTCATTTTTTAGGAGAGATACTGAACACCTTTCCTTTTCCCGTTCAGCGGATACAAACTGATTGGGGAACAGAATTTTTCAATTATGACTTCCAATATGAACTGCATGACCATTTTATCAAATTCAGACCAATCAAACCAAGGACTCCGCATTTGAATGGCAAAGTTGAAAGGTCTCAGCAGACCGATAAGACAGAGTTTTGGAATCTTATAGATTTGTCGGACAAGACACTTGATTTGAATGTGATGGCTATGGAATGGCAGGAGTTCTACAATAAGAAACGACCACATTCCTCACTGAACGGCAAGACTCCGATGCAAAAACTCAAGTCTGTCAAGCACCTTGTTCCGATCCAGCCCGATGTGAGTGAAAAATTCTGGGAGTCAAACGAAGAAATTCTTCCACGTAATTACAAGTATCTTAAATTCATAAAACATCGAAATAAGAAAACTGTTATTTGATAAATCATGGAGAATCAAAATATATCGCAGATTATTTTACGCTTTTAAACTCATCGGTCGGGGAACGGCCAGCGCCAAGGGGCGGGACCACCCGTCCCGACGAGCGTAAAATTACAATAATTTAAA
>ENA-ORPF01002577-ORPF01002577.1-human-gut-metagenome-genome-assembly--contig:-NODE-2577-length-11991-cov-4.786528_pt1 | contig 11991 bp, 9 predicted proteins | sample MGYA00242140_ERZ509070 | MGnify/ENA primary metagenome ERZ509070 (study PRJEB26280, sample SAMEA2338713) | human gut metagenome | biome: human gut; feature: human-associated habitat; material: faeces... | reverse complement strand
TTGGTGCTGCAACAGAAACAGAGATGAAGGAAGCTAAGCTTCGTATGGAAGATGCCCTTAATGCAACAAGAGCAGCTGTAGAAGAAGGCGTTATCTCAGGTGGTGGTTCTGCTTATATCCACGCTTCTAAGAAGGTTGCTGAACTTGCTGCTACACTCAGTGGTGATGAGAAGACAGGTGCAGAGATTATTCTTAAGGCACTTGAAGCTCCTTTATACCACATTGCTCACAATGCAGGTCTTGAAGGTGCAGTTATCATCAACAAAGTAAGAGAGTCAGAAGTAGGAACAGGTTACGATGCTCTTAATGATGAATACGTTAATATGATTGATGCTGGTATTCTTGACCCAGCTAAGGTTACAAGAAGTGCATTACAGAATGCTACAAGTGTAGCTTCAACACTCCTTACAACAGAGTCAGTTGTAGCTGATATCAAAGAAGATACACCAGCAATGCCAGCAGGAGCTGCCGGTATGGGCGGAATGATGTAATAAGTAATAATTTGCTATACATCAGCAAGTTGATAAAATAAATTTAACACTTACATTATATTAAAAAAGTCCCTTTGTTTATGTTTTATATTCATAAACAAGGGGGCTTTTTGTTGTGCAATATAAAAGGAATGTGTTATGCTATCAAGGTTATTAAGTGAATTGCAGCAGATTGAGCTGATTCATATATGTCAGGAGAGCTTGGTTTATGTTTTTTAGTAGAAGAAAGAATGATGATTTGTCAGAAAAGCTGGTTAAACTGGTTGTTCCGATAGCAATACAGCAGTTTATGTTGGCACTTGTAAGTGCCACAGATGCGGTTATGTTGGGATTTGTGGACCAGACCTCGTTGTCTGCAGCTTCACTTGCCGGACAGATACAGTTTGTGCTTAATCTGTTTATAGCAGGGATAACAGCAGGCTCAGGAATAATGATTTCACAGTACTGGGGAAAGAAGGACATAAAAGCTATTGAAAAGGTCATGCCGGTGGCTTTATATGCTAATCTGCTGTCAGGCGGCATATTCACTATTCTTGCGCTTCTCATACCTGAGGGACTTATAAGGATATTCACTAACGAACCGGAGCTTATTGCAAGCGGTACACTATATATCAGGGCGGTAGCCTTATCTTATGTGCTGTGTGCAGTATCGCAGGTATATCTGATTCTTCTTAAGAATACAGGAAGGGCGGCTCAAAGCTCTGTTATCAGCTCATCAGCAGTTGCTGTTAATATAGTCTGCAATGCTGTCCTTATATTTGGCTTGTTTGGTATGCCACGTCTTGGCATACGTGGAGCGGCTTATGCAACTGTAATATCGAGAGTGATAGAGCTTGTATGGGCATATATTGTAGTTAACAAAGACAGGATTGCCGCTTTGGAATGGAAAGGAATTATTCATACAGATAAAGCACTGACAAGAGATTTCTGGTATTACACAACACCTGTGCTATGTGCCTCCTTAGTGTGGGGCATTGCATTTGTATTATACTCAGTTATACTTGGACATATGGGAAGTGATGCTGTTGCAGCGAATTCCATAGCCAGTATAGTAAAGAGCATGGTGCAGTGCGTTATAAGGGGTGTTAGTGTCGGGGCAGGAATTATTATAGGTAATCTTCTAGGAGCAGGTAAGCTTGATAAAGCCAGGAAATATGGTGGAAGAATTACAAGACTGTCAATAGCCATTGGGATAATAACAGGTCTGCTTCTTATCGTTGTAGCTCCGGTTGTATCGCGTGCAGCCCCTATGTCAGATACAGCGAAGGGGTATCTTGGCTTTATGCTGATAGTCCTCGGCATTAATCTGATGGGGCAGTCGGTGAATACAACTGTTCTGGATGGGATATTCTGTGCCGGAGGTGATGCAAAGTTTGATATGAAGGGGAATATTGGTGCAATGTGGTGCTTTGCGGTTCCGCTTGGCTTTATAGCAGCATTTGTATTCAATGCACCAGTCTGGCTTGTATATATCATAATAAGCCTGGATGAGCTGGTAAAGCTCCCGGCAGTATATATACATTATAAGAAGTATATCTGGGTAAGAAATATTACAAGATAAAACATTAGTGAAAAATACCAGGGATAGTTGTTTCTATTTAAAAAAGTCAGTGGGTATGTTATAATACTTCCATATTGGATTTTAATTGTCACGCAGGAGGAATGGTGATGGCTGATATTGATGAGCTTAAAAAGAAACTTGAAGATGGATGGATAAAGGGTGAACCTTATGTATTTGTAAGTTATGCAAGTAAGGATAAAGAGAAGGTTTATGAATTTGTATATGAACTTAGAAAACGTGGAATTAATGTATATATAGATATAGAACTTCAGGAGAATATTTCTAAGAACTGGTTACAGAATATTAAGGAGCGTTTATATGATGTTGATTGTGTTGCTATGATTTCATTTCTTAGTCTTAACTATTTCCGTAGTTATGCCTGCCTTATAGAACAGCTTGTAACACGTTCAGAGGATTTAAAGATGGAAAAAGGCAAGTATCTTGAGAATTTTTATATTGCATTGGATGATAATATGTCTACAATACAAAAAATGGAAGATGCAGTGTATAATAATACAGTTGCAAAAGAAAGTCAGAGTATGGCAATAAAGATGGTTCCAGAGGAAGTAAATGTCCTTAAAGATGTTATGGAAGATAATATTGCAGTAAAGAGCAAGTTAAAGAAAGATGTCAGGTCAACTATAGATGGTCTGAATACAGCACATAGAGTTGCGATAAGTATGCTTAGTTATATTTTTAAAGAGTCAAGCTATAGTATTCAGAAATATGGAACAGCTGGTGATTGTGCACAGTTAATGTATAACAATTTTACTAATGATAAGAATGATAAAATTAATATTGATGTATTGGAGAAACTTAAAGAAAAGTACAACAATGCTTTATCATTCACAACGGCTGCATCATCTACAGAAAGTCAGAATCGTGCCTCTATATCAGCAGTTCAGGATAATACGGCAGAAGCTGACATTGAGAATGATAGGACTTCTGATAATATTCAGAGTACAGAGTATAGCAATGTGGCAAATAATAATGATACAAATAGCGATGAAATAAACAGCAATGATATTATTGGCGATGAAAACAACACAGCAATAGACAGCATTGCTACAGATGATTTTGCCACATCAACAGACAATATCAACACAACTGATAACACCAGAACAAGACAGGCTACAAGTACAGGTGATATCAGATTTACGCTTTATGGCAAGGAATATGAGCTTAATCAGTCAGATATGATGCTTACATTTTTTGCACACGTTCTTAATAAACATCAGGATATTGTGGACGAACTTCCTTCGTATAATGGGATGAACTGCGTATCTGATGTTGATTATAGTCTTTCTGAGAATCGTAAGGCAGATATGCCTACATATTTCAGAAGTTGTGAATTCTTTGAATTCGCTAATGGAAGCCATATATGCGTTGGAACATCATATTCAGTAGTAGACAAGTTAAAGAAAATGGCACTTCTGCTTAATATATGTGGTGAAAGCCCAGAGATATTCAGCTCAGAACAGGTTGAACTTCCAGCGGTAAAGGTCAGAGGTGGTTCTTCTGCTGGCGGCAAGGGAAGTGGAGCACTTGTGAAATTCAGCGTATATGGTAATGAATACGCGCAGAACCAGACAGATATGCTTGGAACAATATGCAGTTCTGTTATAGCTAAGCACCCAGACAAGTTAGAGGAAGCAGCAGATGCTTTATTATGTATTGATGTTAAAGATTATACAGATGTTGCTAAAGAAGACAGACCAGTATATTTCTCATTAATGAACAGATATGAAGTAAATGGTACAGCTTATAGTGTTGGCGGAAGCTTCGGAATGAAAGAAAAGCTTAAAATGATTGCTAAATTACTTATAATGTGCGACGAAAGCAAGGATATAATTGATATAGAAGACTATGAGATACCAGATGTAAAGGTTAAGGCGGCTGCAGGCACTAAGAAGAAAATTAATTACTTTGATTAATTGGAAGTATTACAAGATAGGAGTAGTTTTATGTTTGATGTAGCAGTAGAACAGATAGTAAAGGTAAAACCGCCTAAGACAGCAGTTGTTTATAAGGCATTGCTTATAATAGGCTGTATTGTGGCGGCTACAACCATACCACAGACAAGAACATTTGGAATAATTGTGCTTGCATTATTTGCGGTGATGACATTTTTGGTATTCCAGTATTATAATGCAGAGCTTGAGTATTCGATAGTGGATGATACGCTTACGATTGACAGGATTATGGCAAAATCAGCAAGAAAAAGATGTGGTGTGTATACACTTTCAAGAGCAAAGCTTGTGGCAAGAGCTGATTCGCAGGATGCACTCCGTATGAACCATATGGACGTTAAGACTTATGATTATTCAGTTGGTGCAAGCAACCACGATTCGGTTGTCATATATGCTTATAATGAACATAACGAATTGGTCAGGGTATTTGTATATCCTGATGAACGTATTCTTCACAGCATACAAAATGTTGTTGAAAAAGATGTGTTTAAAGTTATTGACTTTTAAAAAATGCTCTGATACAATTCTAATATTATAAACAAAAGGAATATGATAGAACGTTTATCAGATTTCTCCACACAGAAATGTCCGAATTAAGTATTCGGATTTTTTTGTACCAAGAATTGCGTTATTATGCGCATATAACTTAATTATTTTATTCACAGGAAAGCGAGGACAAAGGAAAATGGGTACAATTATTGGTGAGGGCATTACATTTGACGATGTGTTATTAGTTCCACAGTATTCAGAAGTAACACCTAATATGATCGATTTAACAACTAATCTTACAAAGAATATTAAGCTTAATATTCCTTTGATGAGTGCAGGTATGGACACAGTTACTGAACATAGAATGGCAATCGCTATGGCAAGACAGGGTGGTATAGGTATTATCCACAAGAATATGTCAGTTGAGCAGCAGGCAGAGGAAGTTGATAAGGTAAAAAGATCAGAGAATGGAGTAATTACAGATCCATTTTTCTTACATCCAGATAATACATTACAGGAAGCTAACGAACTTATGGGTAAGTTCAGAATTTCTGGTGTTCCTATCACAGATGATGATAGAAAGCTTGTTGGTATTATTACTAACAGAGATCTTAAATTTGAAGAAGATTTCTCAAGACCAATTAAGGAATGTATGACAAGCGAGAATCTTGTAACAGCTCCAGTTGGAATTACTCTTGAAGAAGCTAAGAAGATCCTTGGCAAGGCAAGAAAAGAAAAGCTTCCAATCGTTGATGATGAATTCAAGTTAAGAGGGCTTATTACAATAAAGGATATTGAGAAGTCTATTAAGTATCCTGCATCTGCACATGATTCACAGGGAAGACTTCTTGCAGGTGCTGCGGTTGGTATTACAGCCAATGTTATGGATAGAGTTCAGGCTCTTGTTGATGCAAGTGTTGACTGTATTGTAATCGATTCAGCACATGGTCACTCTAAGAATATTATTACAACATTAAAGAATATCAAGTCAGCATTCCCTGATTTACAGGTAATCGCTGGTAACATCGCCACAGGTGCAGCTGCTAAGGCACTTTGCGAAGCTGGTGTAGATGCAGTTAAGGTTGGTATAGGACCTGGTTCTATCTGTACAACAAGAGTTGTTGCTGGTATTGGTGTACCTCAGGTAACAGCAGTTATGGATGCTTATGCAGAAGCTAAGAAGTTCGGTATTCCAGTTATCGCTGATGGTGGTATCAAGTTCTCAGGTGATATTGTTAAGGCTATTGCTGCCGGTGGTAGTGTATGTATGCTCGGAAGTCTTCTTGCAGGCTGTGATGAAGCTCCTGGTTCATTTGAATTATTCCAGGGAAGAAAGTATAAAGTATATAGAGGTATGGGTTCTATCGCTGCTATGGAGAACGGAAGCAAGGACAGATACTTCCAGACAGGTGCTAAGAAGCTTGTTCCAGAAGGTGTTGAAGGACGTGTTGCATATAAGGGACTTGTTGAAGATACAATATTCCAGCTTATGGGAGGTCTTCGTTCAGGTATGGGTTATTGTGGAGCACCTACAATTCCATTGCTTCAGGAGACAGGTAAGTTTATTAAGATGTCATCTGCTGCATTAAGAGAGAGTCATCCACACGATATTCATATCACTAAGGAAGCCCCTAACTACTCAGTAGAGAACGCTTAATATAAAGCTGTTATTATAAACAGATTAGAATAATAGACATTTAAACAACCCCGGCATTAATTAATTTTAATGCTGGGGTTGTTTGTGCGTCAATTTTAGTGTATTATCTTTGGGATATTAAATGTGAAATATGCACAAGTTGTATATGATAAATGTGGCAAATTGAATAAACTGTCTAAACAATTAAACTGATAAGCATTTATAAGTGAAAATAAAATCCGATAATAAGTGTTTATAAGTGAAAATTGATGTTGCTAATATATGTTTTCTTGATGTATAATAATCTTACAGTAAAATTGTATGAATAATGTATTTATAGAAGGTTATGCACAAGGAGAAGAGGTATGCAGGATAAGATGATTAACAAGTATATTGCTAAGAATCATTCTGGATCTGTATTTACTGACAATGAATTGCAGGTTATCAAGGATGGTAATATAGATGATATGGTTACAACATTTCTTGATATGAATACAGAATATTATAATAAGCAGATGCAGAGTGTTTTAAAGGTATTTACACAGTTTATGAGCACTGAGATTGAACTTGAGAGAATAATATATCAGAAGGAATTTGATGGCAAATTTGTTGGCTGTCAGATTATGGACGGAGATATAGATGTATTCTTAGGGATAGCAGGTGAAGATGCTGACCTTCTTTGCGTTGCATCTACGTTTTCCCAGGAAGATATGAATAAGTTTGATGCTGATGCTTATGATGCAATATGCGAGCTTATTAATATTATTAATGGTGCATATGCGACTAAGCTCAGTTATGAAGAGATAGAGGTGTCTTTACACCCACCGGTATTTTATCAGGATACACAGATTAAAGCGGATAATGGAATGTATGTAGTTACATTTAATATGAAAGGACATAGATTTAATCTGCTTATGGTTGCAGATGATAAAGTTAAGCTTAATGTATAAAAATATATGTACATAATTAAGGCGTATTACAGAAGCTGAAGTTGTTAATAATCATCAGTCAATTATTTGTTAGTTGATGAATTGTTATAGATATATTGCATTTGCAGTTGATTACAGATACTAAATGCTTCTGCACAAGCCGGGTGGTTAATTATAGACATATGGAACGGAGGAATATTATGGCGAAGATTTTGATAGTAGATGATTCTAAGACTTCAAGAAAGTTCTTAAGAAATATGCTTGAACAGGCTGGACACGAGATTGTTGCAGAGGCTGTTAACGGAGCAGAAGGCGTTGAAAAGTTCAGAATATACAGACCGGATATAACAACTATGGACATTACAATGCCGGTTCTTGGCGGAATAGATGCAGTTAAGGATATTATAGAGATAGACCCTGATGCCAAGATTATTATGGTAACAGCGGCAGGACAGAAGGCTAATATGATAGAGGCTCTTAAGAAAGGAGCGGCTGATTTTATACAGAAGCCTTTTGATATGGACGTGATTGTTAATACAATTGAAAAGGTTATGGAAGAATAGATGTACAATTATAGATTACAACTTCAATATGATGGTGGGAGATATGACGGCTGGGTCAGAATGGGCAAGGACTCCAATTCTAACACTATAGAATGTAAGATTAAAGAGATAATTCAGAAGATGACAGGTGAAGATATTGATATATATGTTGGATGCAGAACAGAAAAAGGTGTTCATGCACTTAATCAGACAGCTAATTTCAAGCTTAATGATGAGTACCAGCCTGTAGAGGTTAAGAATTACCTTAACAGATATCTTCCAAGGGATATAGCTGTTAATCGCGTGGAATTAGTAGATGAAAGATTTCATAGCCAGCTTAATGCGAGGGAGAAGACATATGTATACAAGATAGATATGGCTAATGTAGCGAATGTATTTACAAGAAAGTATGCTTATCATACATTTGATATTCCGGATATTAAGGCTATGAAGCAGGCAGCTTTTTATATGATTGGAAAGCATGATTTTAAAGCATTTACTACTGCGAAGAAGAGCAAGTCTACAGTAAGGGATATCAAAGATGTAGAGATAACTACAGATGGAGACAGTTGTGAGATAAGAATAACAGCAGATGATTTCCTTCATAATATGGCAAGATATATGATTGGTATGCTTCTTGATGTAGGAAGCGGACTTAAGAAGGTGGAAGATGTAGAGAATATTATGGCTGGCAAGGATGTTGTTATGTCACTTCCAGCTGAGAGCTATGGACTTTTCCTTGAAAGTGTTTTATACTAAATAGATGATTTTATTAAAGAATCTCGGCTCTCGGGATTCTTTTCTTGTTACTTTATAATAATACATTTTATGAAGCAGAATTTAACAGGAATGGAGAATATAATGAAGACCATAATTGAACTTATGACAGATGAATTTAAGAAAGCATTTGCAGAATGTGGATATTCAGAAGAATACGCAAGAATTACTATATCTAACAGACCTGACTTATGCGAATTCCAGTGCAATGGCGCGATGGCAGCAGCTAAGACTTATAAAAAAGCTCCATTTGTTATTGCAGATGAGATAGTTGCAAAGCTTACATCTAATGGTATGTTTGACACAATTGAAAGTGTTAAGCCAGGATTTATCAATATAAAGGTAAGTGCTGGATATCTTTCAGATTATCTTAATAAGATGTCAGAAGATGATAAGTACGGATATGAGAACAGCGAGGAAGCTAAGACTGTAATAGTGGATTATGGTGGAGCTAATGCAGCTAAGCCATTACATGTAGGACATTTAAGATCTGCTGTAATTGGTGAGAGTGTTAAGAGAATTAACAGATACGCAGGCAACAATACAATAGGTGATGTACACCTTGGAGACTGGGGACTTCAGATGGGTCTTATCATAGAGGAGTTAAGGGACAGAAAGCCTGAACTTCCATATTTTGATGAGGCGTATACAGGAGAGTATCCAAGTGAACCCCCATTTACGATATCAGAGCTTGAACAGATATATCCGGCGGCAAGTGCTAAGTCTAAGGAAGATGAAGAATTCGCTAAGAGAGCACACGAATCCACACTTAAGCTTCAGAGCGGGGACAGAGCATGCACAGCAATATGGAAGCATATTATGAATGTTTCCAAGAAGGATTTAAAGAAGAATTATGATAATCTTAATGTATCATTTGACTTATGGAAGGGTGAAAGTGATGCACAGCCATATATTAAAGATATGGTTGATAAGATGGTTGAAGATGGAATTGCCTATGAAAGCCAGGGAGCTACAGTAGTAGATATTGCAGAGCCAACAGATACTAAGGAACTTCCTCCTTGCATAGTAAGAAAGTCAGACGGTGCGGCACTTTATGCTACATCAGATCTTGCAACTATTGTTGAGAGAGAGAAGTTATATAAGCCGGATACATACATTTATCTCGCTGATAAAAGACAGGAGCTTCATTTTACTCAGGTATTCAGAACAGCTAAGAAGGCTGGAATTGTAAGACCAGATGCAGATATGAGATTTGTTGGTTTTGGTACTATGAATGGAAAGGATGGCAAGCCATTTAAGACACGTTCAGGTGGTGTTATGCGTCTTGAACATCTTATATCTGATATTAATGAAGTTATTCTTAATAAGATTAAAGAGAACCGTTCAATGACGGATGAAGAAGCTGATAATATATCTAAGATTGTGGGTCTTGCTGCACTTAAGTATGGTGATTTATCTAATCAGGCATCTAAAGATTATGTATTTGATGTAGATAGATTTGCTTCATTTGAAGGTAATACAGGTCCTTATATTTTGTATACAATAGTAAGAATAAAGTCTATTCTTGCAAAGTATAAGGAAACAGGCGTAAGTGTTGGTAATCTTACAATACTGCCTTCAAAAGAACAGTCGGAGAAGGCTTTATCACTTGCACTTATTAAGTTCTCAGATGTTATAGACGGAGCATACAAGGATAATGCACCTCACAAGATATGCCAGTATATATATGAGGTTTCTAACTCATTTAACGGATTTTATCATAACACAAAGATTCTTGCAGAAGAGGATAAGAAACAGCAGGAAAGCTATATTGCATTAATCACACTTACTAAAGAGATACTTGAAACTTGTATTGATTTATTAGGTATACAGTGTCCTGACAGAATGTAGAGATTGGAGATATTATATGAAGTTATTATCATTTGCAATTCCATGTTATAATTCAGCAGCATATATGGAAAAATGTATCAAATCATGCCTTGCAGGTGGTGACGATGTAGAGATAATAATTGTTGATGATGGTTCAACAAAAGATGATACATTAAAGATTGCCAAGGAATATGAAGCAAAATATCCTAACATAGTCAAGGCTGTACATCAGGAGAATGGTGGACATGGGCAGGCTGTTAATACAGGTCTTGCCAATGCCACAGGGATGTTCTTTAAGGTTGTAGACAGCGATGACTGGGTTGATGTTAAAAGCTATAAGAAGATATTAACTAAGCTTAAGAACTTTGTTGAGGAAGATGACCTCCCAGATATGCTTATTGCGAATTATGTATATGAAAAGGTTGGTGCTAAGAGAAAGAAAGTCATTCACTATGAGAATGCACTTCCAGTTGACAGAATGTTTGGATGGGATGAGATGGGACATTTCAAGGTAGACCAGTATATTCTTATGCACTCAGTAATATACAGAACACAGCTTATAAAGGAATTCGGTCTGAAGCTTCCTGAGCATACATTTTATGTAGATAATATATTTGTATTTGAGCCATTGCCGGTTGTTCAGAAAATGTACTATATGAATGTTAATTTCTACAGATATTTTATTGGAAGGGAAGACCAGTCAGTTAATGAAACAGTTATGATTTCAAGAATTGACCAGCAGTTAAGAGTTACAAGACGTCTTATAGATTCATATCTTGGCAATAAGCCTGTCAATGAAAGATGCAGAAAGTATATGGTGACATATCTTAGAATTATGATGGAAGTATCATCAATATTTCTGATTATATCAGGCACAGATGAGAACCTTGTTAAGAAAAAGGAACTTTGGAAATATGTTAAGGATTCAGATTCCAAGCTCTATAAAGAGTTAAGATACAGCATACTTGGCAATACAGTTAATCTTCCGGGCAAAGTCGGCAGAGGAATATCTAAGACTGGTTATAAAGTAATGAATAAACTTATTGGATTTAATTAAAATGGCGTGTGCAGAAATGAGGGAATACTATGATATTAGATTTGTTTAAACTTGACGGAAAAGTAGCAGTTGTCACAGGTGCTAACACAGGTCTAGGACAGGGAATGGCAGTAGCTTTAGCTCAGGCAGGAGCTAAGGTTCTTGGCGTTGCAAGACGTTCCTGCGAAGATACTAAGAATAAGATAGAAGCAGATGGTGGTGCGTTCTCAGAGGTTATAGCTGACCTTTCAGATATGGCTTCAATAGATGTAGTTATGAAAGCAGCGATTGATACATATGGCAGAGTAGATATTCTTGTTAATAATGCGGGAATTATTAAAAGACAGGATGCAATTGAATTCACAGAGGAGAATTGGGATTCGGTAATTCAGGTTAATCAGAAAATGGTATTCTTCTTAAGTCAGGCATTTGCTAAGCAGCTTATGAAGCAGGGAGAAGGCGGAAAGATAATTAATGTATGCTCAATGCTTTCATATCAGGGTGGAATAAGAGTTCCGTCATACACAGCAAGCAAGAGTGCAATTATAGGCTTAACAAGAGCGTTAGCCAATGAATGGGCAAAGTATAACATTAATGTAAATGGAATTGCGCCAGGATATATGGCAACTAATAACACAGCACAGTTAAGAGATGATGCCGACAGAAGCGAAGCTATTCTTGACAGAATTCCAGCAGGCAGATGGGGCACACCACAAGATATGGAAGGTGC
>ENA-ORPF01002575-ORPF01002575.1-human-gut-metagenome-genome-assembly--contig:-NODE-2575-length-12008-cov-2.496193_pt1 | contig 12008 bp, 8 predicted proteins | sample MGYA00242140_ERZ509070 | MGnify/ENA primary metagenome ERZ509070 (study PRJEB26280, sample SAMEA2338713) | human gut metagenome | biome: human gut; feature: human-associated habitat; material: faeces... | reverse complement strand
CCCTGATCCACAAAATACTCAAATCCCGCCTGGAATACGCTGTTTTCTGTAAATACGGCACTATCGGAGAAACCAAGGATCAGCATATCATAATCATCCAGATATGATTCCCATGCATTTATCTGGGATTCGGTTGTTCCATTTTTGCAGAACTTATTTTTCCAGTCCTCATTTTTCATAAAATCAATAGTAACTTCAAAATCGTTCACTCCATCCAGAAACTTTTTGAATTTCTTGGCATTATCCCCTCCCTCACTGGATTTTGTGTCCATAATCAGCGCCTCTGATGGCTGAGAGTTCATATCATAAGTCAAATTCATTTGCAGGACTTTAATCTTTTCGCGGTTTTCCTCTGTCGTTTTGATCGCACAGTATTTACTCACACTGTTTCTGAGATTACTGTTATCTGTGTCATATATCTCCAGTTTCCACGGCAGAATTCCCACATAACTGGCCGGCAGTTTCTGCGTAATCGTATACCACTCTCCAGCCTCTAAACGATCCGCCTGAATAGGATTTCCTTTCTGATCCGAAATTGTTAAGTTTCCGATCTGTTCGGTTTCCTTCTGCCCCGATGCCGGATCTTTCAGAGAACCTTTATAAATGCCATCTCCATTCCGATCAATATACAGATTTACCCTATAATTACGGCTCTTACTTCCCTTGACCTGAAACTGGTAAACCAATGTATGCCCATCCACGTACTGTACCGAATCTTTGCGGATAGCGCCACCATTTTCCGTGTAACTATATTCTTTCGGATAGCCTGTGCCATTTTCTGTATTAAATGTGATCTTACAACTATTGCGCACTACATCTGACAGTAAACCGGACTGATCCACCTGACCTGTAATATAGAGATGATTTTTATACTTATCATCATTCGCAAGTGAAAAAAGCTGATAAACCTGGGAATCCACATCCACGGTACCCTTTTGGTTGTTATCTTTCCGTGCATTATTTACATCAACTTCTCTTTTTCCGGCATCCTTGTAGAATCTTTCATCAACAATGACCGGCTTTCCCGCAGCCATGAAACTTTTCAGTTCCTTTACTTTTTTAGCCGTCAGATCATTACCGGAATACCGGATCACATCATCACTCTGTAACATTGTATATTCTGCTCGGTCCCTGTTCTCTCCACCAACTTTTATTACCTTATCACCAATACTGCTGTAAATCAGTCCATTCATCAGCGTATCGTTGTATCCGTCTTTTCCGTTCGCCTGATTCTGCGTCGCTCCAAAGACAATCATATCATACTCGGAATTTAAATCGTCAATTTTTCCGATAAATTCCCAGCTTGCCATACGTGTAATCGTAATTTTTCCGTCCAGTACCTGTTTTTTCAGATCTCCCGCAATCCATGGCAGTAATGTACGATAATACTTTTTCCATTTCTGACATTGACTGCAATCATCTTTTTTACAGGATTTGAGATGGTCCTCAATTCTGGTATAACTCAAATCTTTTTTCTGAACATCTCCGATAAATTCATTTGTCGGTTCTACTTCGAGAATATGCAGATCCACATTTGTCCGGTAATTTCTTCCGTGCAGAATAAAATAAATAAAATCATTTGCACTCAGTTTATCCGGACGTTTACCGGTCTGATCCTCATACCATTCAAATGCCTCCGCATTCTTTGTTGTTTCCGGATAATTTTTTTTCGTGAATCCCTGCGTAAAAATATTAAAATTACTGTAAGAATATACATTGCCATATACAATTTCACTGGCACCTTCACTGATATTCTTATTTTGTGCATATGAAAGATCAAAAGTATTCTCTGATGGATTCATACTTTTTACCCATTCATCATGTTTTTTCCCGTTTTCATCCGTATAGACACCATTTTCATCAATCATATCAAAATAATAGTCTACAAAAAATTCCGGTCGGTATTCAAGAACCATGATTGCAAGTTTATTCAAATTTTTGCTTTTCGTATTATCGTAAGTAGTTTTACTTAAAATAAGTGCTGGCGGATTCTCCCCGGCCATACATTCTGTAATCGTTTTGACTGCTTTCCACGGAACATCATTTTCTTTCTGAAAATACGTTGGTGCGCTGGAATCCACTTCTTCCTGCCCGTCTTTTTTCGTCAGGTTCCATAACTGACGTAATCCATCATCCTGTTCTTCCGATATACAGATTAAATCTGCCTCTTTTAAATAGTCCAGATTGCTGTCTTTTTCCAGATCCTGCGGAGTCAGAGAAATTACCTGTGAAACAAATCCTTCTTCCGTTGAGGACTGAAATGCATGCTGAATCAGACTGTCCCTGTTATGAATCACATACTTTTTTGTTTCAAAATAGCCAGCTTCCGTACGTGTCGTCCATACCTGATCTGCCTGATAATCCGTTTCCCTGTTTTGTGTATTTTCCGCCTCTACCCAGTTATATTCTCCTTTATGGCTGCTGTTGTATACAAATTTCGAGCCATTGTCATCCGTTACAAGATCAAACCATCCCGAGGAATCCGAACGCTTTTCATAATATCCGGTCTGTGTCAAGCCATTTGCAACAAATTTCCACATCCCATAATTCTTTTCCCAGGTAACCCAGGTTGTATCTGCCGGGGCCATGTTTTTATATTGTTCCACATTTACCCATGGTTCCCGGACCGTCGCCCCCGCCGGAATCTGATCCGCAAACACATCTGTCACGGCATCTTCTTTCCATGCAATATTACTGTCTGCATTTCCTATGAACATTCCTGCATACATTCCATATGCTATTTCATCCACAGAAAGCTTGTCCATGTCGATCGGTTCACACCCCGGAATCAGATACCCCAGTCTTGCCAGGCTCCGGTTCGGAACAATCTCCACAATCGTAAACGGATTCTCCTTCGTTCCAATCTGTGCCAAAGAATTCTTTTTCATATAGGTCTCCGTCTGTTTTTTGTCCTTTGGATTCAGATTATTTGCAATCTGTGCGTCTACACGCATCATACTGTGACCAACCCAGACACCTGCGATAACCGCCAGACATAATACAAGACTCACCAGACATTTTGCATGCTTCTTCATACCCGTTCCTCTTTTCTACTTAAAATAGTCCGCCGCATTGGCACTGATTACATCGGTTAACTGATTGCGCAAACTAATCGTATTGTCCGTCGCATAGGATTTCTTCTGATCTTCAAATTCCAGATGCACCGTAACCTGCTGATCTGTTTCCAGTTTTGTCAGATCCACATAAAAATTCCGGACATAATCTGCAATCTCCGTATCCGCAACCGTTCCCACCATGCCTGCAATCACCTGATCGTTTTCATCCACCACATCATACGAATATCCATACATGAGAGAGTGATCCTGCTGATAAATCGTAATTTTCCTGCGCTGCACGTTTCCGTCTTTCTGCATCACACGTGTATACAGATACAGCCGGTGCACCGCGGACAGCATCTCGGCATCATCTTTTCCTATTCCGGTTGTTGTATTCACGATCTGATTCTGCAGACGATTAACTGTCATCTGTGCTTCACTCTGCACATTTGTCTCTCCACTGTCCTTGTTATAGCTGCGCATGCTGAACAGAAAAAATCCAAAAATCGCACCGACAACGATGGAAAGAATGGCTATACTTACGATTAATTCAATTAACGATAATCCCCTGTGATCCATCTGCCTTTTCATATGCTACTTCTCCACCTTATGTTTTCCTGTTTCCGGATACAGCCGGATTTTCCATTCCCGGCTTCCCTGAGTAACAATGATCTCATCACATTGCAGAACCTCCGCGGAGGCCCCGACATATCTGCATGTCTGCAGGGTCGAATCCGTATACAGACCGGAAAATGCACCGGAGGCCCGGTCAAATGATAGAATCATATCCTGTACAGCCACATCGGTAACAGCCCCATCGTTTGTGTGATAGGTAATCGTAAACCTGCCATCCAGTACCACATCCGAGGCATAGGAAGTTTTTAACACATAATCATCACCTGACTTCGTCAGTTCCATCCATGCCTGTGTCTTTGAGAGTGCCTGTACCCGTGTCTCGGAAAGTACCTGATCCATCTCTGTGATTGCCTTCTTTGCCTTCCATCCTGCAGAAGAATAAACACTGATCACAACTCCGGTACTGACAATTGCCATAATTGCAATGGTCACAACTAATTCAATTAACGAGAGTCCTCTGTTATCCTTCAATCGTATCCTCTTCCCTTTACTGTTTTTTCCAATTCTGGAATGTTACATAATCACCAAAATCCACCACATCCCCACTCGTGGTTCCATCCGAATCTTCCGTGAGATAACTTTCTCCGGAAACCAGATAATCAGCCGCACAGACCCCGTCTGCATTTTTAATTCCAAGCGTTCTGGAAACTTCCGCTGCATCCGCTGATACCGTCACATTTCCTCCGGATGCCAGAATAAGCTCACCACCACATAGAATCAAACCTGAAAAGTCCCTGTTCAAAGCAACATTTCCAGAAGCAATAATAACATGAAGATTTGGGGTTTTTGCTGCCTGCGCATCATCCCATGTAAAACTGCCATTTGCCACAATTGCGGTACATGCTTTCTCTGCCGAATCAAACACACGGAAATAACCGGAGCTGATGGCAAGTGTTGCATCTTTCGATACATCTTTAACAAGATTTTCATATACCGTCTGATTCTTTTCCTCCGCAGTAAGTCCGGATGCATAATTTTCGGTCAGCTTATGCTTAAGCCCCGCAAACCGGTCCTGATTTTCGCTCTGCCGGATATTTTCTTTTCCGGCCTTCTCCTCTGCTTTCAGATCATAATATAACCGGTTCTGTTCCGGTACAAGCACACTTCCATTAAAGTAGGTTTCATAATGTGTAAGATCCGTATCACTTCCATTCACCAGATGATCTGCATATTTGATGGATGTATTGTAATGTTTCTCATCCAGATGTGCAGAAATTGCACTTACATTATAATTTTCCGCACCATATTTTCTTGCATCCTGTGTATTCGCAAATGTTGGAAAAAAATAAACCATATCCACCGTACCCGCATCGGTTTTCAGACGATACACCTGCTTGGTCACACCGGATACCCCCATATTTTTTAACACATCCGGAACCGTTCCGTCTTCGGACAGGAAATATGCATACGGAATACTGTTTTTATCAAGCTCCGGATGTTTTTTGGCGATCTCATCAAGTACCTGCTGATAAGTTGATTCCGACATTGGATTGATTCCACCATGCGCACAATAGGAAGCAACATATTTTCCCTCCAGCAGATATGCCCGCTGGTCGGACTTAACGGAAACTGACTGTCCCATCTGCACATCCTTCTGTAAAAGAGAATTTTCTTTATTATTTTCTGCAGTATTAATATAAGCTGTTCCTGCGATTTTAAATGTTTTTAATCCGGTCAGATCCAGTGTTGCATTTTTTCCGTTCAGCAAAATAGAACTGGAGTACGAAGCCTGGTCATTGTCTGCACAATCTGCCAGCGTAACGGTTGTACCGTCCGCCTTTTTTTCAACCACCTCCGAAGCACACTGCGCACTCTTTAAAGTCTCCGGATTTCCAAACAGATTCAGGTTGCCGGAAATAGACACCTCCGTTTTTCCCTGTCCCTTTAATACAAGATCATCTGCCAGATACGTCTGTTTTCCCCGGATGTTTAACGTTGCGGAATCTACCTGTATCTCATGCGCCCATGTCTGTGCATTTTCGACTCCCAGTGTTGCACCATTGTGCACATACAGTTCTCCTCCTGTAATCAAATTTCCCTTGCCCACAGGAGAAACATTTACATTTACTGTGTTAAAATCAGCACCATACATGCCAAGATATGCACTGCCCCGGATGGTAACAGTTCCACCGACTGCACTCGTATTCTGATCTGCAACCAATGCATAGGAAAGCAGATTTGGAGCCGATGTTTTTTGTGCATAATCCATCGGTGGACATGTCAGCACAATATCCGATGTAATCTTTGTCATATAATTTTTCTGATCAATATAAGTTACACTGAGATTTTTGATTGTGCAGATTCCCTTATCCGCCTGTACATTCAATACGTTATTTCCATCGACAGATTCGATTTTCAGTTCCTTTACCGCAGCCTTTGTCTCATCGGAAACCTTCGCAAGCAGATAATCTACATTATAGTGATAGGCATTCGGTCCCGGATAGGAATGAACGGTATCTTCAATCCTTGCACGGAGCTTTCCCTCGTAATTCGTCCGGTATGCCGTTTCTCTCTCTTCCTTCGTCTTTTTGTCATACTGATCCGTCAGTACCGCTGCCCATGCCTTTCCTGCTGCGTAAGATACATCATCCTCAAGTCCTGTTTTTATCTCATTTAAAACCGTCTCCGCATCATAAAAATTTTTCTGTGAATGCAGATTAACCACCTTCATCCGATAGTTCATCAGGCTCACAGAAAGCAATACTGCCGCAAGAATTCCAACAATTGCAATTACAGCCAGCACCAGTATGATGGATGAACCTCTGTTATTCTGTTTTTGTTCCTTCCAGTTCCGCAAGAAGTTTTGTTTTCGCATCATCATCATTCCTATACACTTTGATATTGATATCATAAATTCGTGTCTTTGCCTGCTCGTCCGTCAGATCCGCCACCGCAATGGCATCCATATAAGGTATACCGTTCTGCTCATAAGAAACCGACACATCCGGCTTTTCATTCGCCAGTACCCGCACTCTGGAAACCCCGGTGTTGCTGATATCTGCCGGAGCCCCTTCCTGTACCTTCACCGTGACCGGTGAAGACAGTACCACAATCCGGTCCTGGTCCGTCAGCTGCCGGACCAGATACAATTTCAATGGGATATTTTCCGGATTCTGCAGTGTTATATTTTCTTTTCCGTTGTACAACGGATAGTAAAAAAGAAATATATTCTCAAGTCCCTTTTTTCCTGCATAAACGGTCTGTTCCTTTGCAAGCTCATCATTATAATAAACCTGCACTTTTACCGTGATCTCAGCTGATGCATTTCTGCTGACCTCCACGGAAATTTCCCGTTTGAGATCTGCAAGTGTATCATCCGGATTTTCCGCATCAATATCGTTTGCCGCATCCGTGTCATCTTCCTCACTCATAAGATAAAAAGCGCTCGTCTCATTACTCATATTCGAAAGATTTGCAATTGGTGTGGAATTATAATCTCTGTCATCTGATGTCAATGATCCATCTGCGTTGATTATACCAAGATAACTGGTCGGATCAAGCGTCACATCCGCCCGGTACAGCTGTCCATTGACAGAAATTCCTTCAAATGTTTTTTTCATAATCTTCGCCGGATTTTCCGCCAGACCGGTCACTGTATTGCCAGCTTCATCCACCGCTCCGGCCATTGTATCTTTTAATGCTTCCGACTTAATCTGTTCCATCAGATTCTGTCCTGCCGTTGTCGCATTTAACACACGTTTCGACTTGGTATTGGTGTTTGCCACCGTATAAAAACTGTGCAACAGAGGAATCGCAACAACAACAAGAATCACAATGGAAACCAGAAGTTCGATCAGGGAAAATCCTCCGTTCTCATTCTTTCTTCCCATACCGTCACCTCTTATTCGCTTTCACCGCCTGATTGCAGAGTACCGAAAATATCATCTTTACCAAAATTTGTCACACCGGAATCCGGCTCCCCGTATTCTTTATCTGTTCCTGTCAGGTAATACATATTTACCGACATATTGCCTTTGAGTTTACCGGTTTCTGCGTCATATGCCAGCGTGATAGACGGAACATTCCTATGATCCGCAAATGCCAGAATTGATGCAAAAACAGATTTACAATCCTGATACCCCGTTGTAAAATCATAGCCGGCCACAGTAGAATACAGTGTCAGATCCGGAAGTGCCACCGATTCTTCCTCAATAATTCCCAGCTGCTGATCCACAGAAGATGTCTGGGTCGTATCTGCTGCAGTCTGTGTCACAGTATCTCCGGAATTATCCACAGTAGCTTCCGTATCTGTCCCCTCTTCGGTTGTTGTCTGGGCTGCGCCGTCTCCTGCAGACTGGCTTGCCAGCAGATAAAGCTGATTTGCCTTTGAAATTTTAATATCTGAAATTGAAATATCGTATTGTTTTTCCAGATCACTGGCGTAAAGGATCGTATTTTCTTCCTTTACCTCTGCAGGGTAGGAATCATAAACCTGCTGGATCTTATTGTCATACAATGCCTTTTTTTCTTTATAATCGGATTGGTTCGTATAGATTGTGGTCAATTTGTTTAACTGTGTCGTAAGTGTCTCATTCTCCGCATCAAGCTGTGCCTGTCTGGTCTGAAAATGTTTCCATCCGACAAAATATCCCAGAATCAGGATCAGAATTCCTCCCACATACAGCAGAAGTTTCATATCTTTTTTGCTTAAATTTGTACTCATTCCAATCCTCCCATTATTCCTGTGTGGTTTCCTGTTCCGCCGGCTGCTCCTGTGTTTCGGTCTCCGAAGTGTTGTCATAGGTCACGGTAATATCAAACAGCTCTGATTTCTCTCCGCTGTCATTTATGTTTTCTTTTACCTCACTGCAGTCTATAACGCCAAGACAGTCAAAAGTGCGCAGCTGCATGATGGCTTCTGCTGCAGACTCCTTTGTCTTCGTTTCCACACTCATTGTAATGCCCTGTGCTGAAGCGGTAAGTTTTGATACCAACAGATCCGATGGCATCTTTTCTTCCATTTGACGTAAAAAGTTCAGGAAATCTGAATTCGGCTCTTTCGTCATATCTCCCATTTTTGTCAGACCATCATAAAGTGCCTTGGATTGTATGTATTCATTATAAACCGTAATGACATCTTTTTTATCTTCAATCTGTTTTTTCATGGAACGGTTCGAAGCAGCCGTAAAAACATTCATCAGAAGTCCCGCCACGCAAAGAATCACTGCAACTCCGGCACAAAGAGAAGCCACAAGAACCGGCGTGCGCAACGACTCTCCGTCTTCCGAAGTCTTCTTTTTTTCTTCCTTTTCCAGTACAAATTTCAGAGGTTTAATGGTTGCACCCATCAGTGCATAATAAACATCCCCGGTACTTCCCCACCCGGATGCTTTTCCCGGTACCTTTACCGGAATTCCCAGTTCATTGCCAAGCAGCTGATCAAGTCCCAGACATGCGGCTCCAAGACCAACCAGGGAAATTTCCTTCAGTTCAATATCCGAATGACGGGATGTAAAATAATCCAGTACACGCGATACATTTCCGATCAGCATCGTAAGGGACTTCGTTACGCTGTCTTTCGCGCTTTCCCCCCTCGGATTCATCGAGATACTTTCGCCCTCGCTCTCTCCTTTGAGTAGACTGTGAAAACAGGTATTCTTCTGCATGGTCTGCAGTGCCTGCAAATAGGTTGTCCCCTGATTCATGATCGCACTGCGGCGAAGCGTCTCCACTGCCTCATCAATTCCATATCCGATGGAACGCTGCAGCACCGTCCGGCCATTCTGGATGACCGTAATCATCGAGCTGTTGTCCTCAATACAGAGTGTTGCAGAAAGCTCCTGTGACATGCCGTGCATCATCGCCTGATAGACACTGTTTCCATAATAATCCAGATCCACAAGCTGTAACTGCAGGGCTTTTGCCAGCGCCTGATAGGATTCCACGATGGTATTCGGCACGGCAAATACCGACAGTTCCATCTGTTTCTTTGTTTTATCTGTGGAAATCACACGATAGACAAGCTGATATTTTGTCAGATCAACCGGAAAATATTCCTTGGAATTTGCAATCAGCATCGGCTGGATCTTTTTTTCTTTTACCAGCGGCAGCGTGATGTCACGATTTGCCACACGGTTCGAAAAAATGGTAAAGATCACACGTGTGGAAGTAATTCCATTCTCCGCCATCCCGCTTTTGATTTTTTCTACAAATTCATCGGTGACGTGTACCCCTTCTTCATCGATCACCTGCTCCGGTGTCTCAAACAAAAAACTCTGGCGAATACGCAGATTGCGCGTATCCTGATCCATCTCCGCCACCTGTGTGACACTGTAACCAATTTTAATACAAACTACTTTTCCTGCCATCTTCCTTTTCCCTTCTTTTCGTTCATTTCCTACGAATACAATCTGTTATATGCATAGGAAATGGCATATCCTTTTACAAAAATAATGCAAGATATGCGTCTATCCACACATTCCCCCACAGCGCTGCAAGCATACATCCCAGTGCCAGATACGGTCCGAGCGCCAGCGTGTGGTCTGCATCTGTGACCTTCATACGGATTCCGTGAATCACGGAGCCAAAAATACACCCCAGTACAAGTGCAAGCAAAATATTCTTCCATCCAAGCAAAAGTCCTGCCGCCGCCATCAGTTTGACATCACCGCCACCAATGGCTCTCCCACGGCTGATCAGCAAAATCAGTTCCAACGGTACACTGACCGCAAAAAAACCAGTCACATACGTCAGCCAGTTTCCCGGATCTGTGATGATCCGAAGGATTCCCAGCACCAGGATAAAAATGTTGATTCCAAACGGAATCTCATACGTCCGGAAATCAATCACACTCAGCACAAGAAGTGCGGAAGCAAACAATGCATACCAGATGCTTGTCCATGTAAATCCGCAGACCGCAAAAACAAGTACATACAATGCTGCGTTTAATGCCTCGATGACGGGATACTGTGCCGAGATTTTTGTCTTGCATTTACGGCATCTGCCGCGCAGTGCAAGCCAGCTGAATACCGGAATCATGTCATACCAGCTCAGCTGATACCCACAATGCATACAATGGGAACGCTCGGTTACGATGGTCTCGTGCTGCGGGATACGCAGGATGCAGACGTTTAAGAAGCTGCCGATGACCAGGCCGAATATGAAAATTGTAAGGTAAATGGGGATCAGTTCCACGGGTGCGATTCCTTTCTCAGTGAGTGGCGTAATAAACATAAGTGATCTATACAAGCGACGAAAATGGCTGCACAGAGTTGCCGTTGTTCAGGTTCTCTTCGTCAGGAGTCTGTAAGAATTTTAAATGTAGAGTAGTAAAAACCGGACGCAACCGGCAATCATTCGCCTTCCGGGCTCAAAATTGCCTTCCCCGTACATCCATGTACGGGGATTGCTGCGTGGTTGATAAAATTCTAACAGACTCCGGGACTCGAGAAATTCACATCGGCGACTCTGTGATCCATTTTCTGGGTTATGTAATTAATGTCTAAAACAGTTTAGTATCGTTCCAAATTCACCAACAGTATTTACTACTTCCATCCGCCATCAGTAACTGTCCATGTTTTATCCTTGTATTCAACAGTTATTGTATCTGTTTGATTTTTATATTCTTTTGAAGTTATGTTCAATTTACTACCCTTTAATGTAGTTGTAACTTCGTCATAAAACTTATTTCCAGATTTAAGATTTGTATCACTAAACGTAATATTTCCTGTTGATCCTGTAACAGTTACAGTGAAAGAAGTTGTTGCTTCTGGAATAGCATTTGTTGCATCCTCATCTGAAAGTGTAACATTAAGTGCATTAACTAATTCTGCGACAGCCGAATTATCCTTCTGGATACGTGACTTCTCAACATAACGCAACATTGCCGGTGCAAGTACTGCCATGAGTACTGCCATGATCGCGATTACTACGATCAGCTCAACGAGGGAGAATCCCTTGTTGTTTTTCTTTTTTGTGTTTTTCAGTTCTTTTTTCATTTTCTTTTCTCCTTTTCTTTTAGAACTTTTATTTATCGTAAATCCCCCTCCAATTGTGTTTGAGGATCTAAGATACGGGTTAGATATTGTCCAGGTTCTGGTACATGGACAGCATTGGTGCCATGACGGCGGCAATCAGTACGCAGACGATTGCGGCGAGCACGAGGATAATCATTGGTTCAAGTACGGCCATGACGGTCTGGGTGGTCATCTCGACTTCTTCGTCGTAGTAGTCTGCCAGACGGTTGAGCATATCCTCGATCTGTCCGGTTTCCTCTCCGATTTTCGTCATATGTCCGACCATCGGCGGAAACAGATTATCCCGCAGAAGCGGCTCGGAAAGCGGAATACCCTGAATAACTTCTTCCCTGGCTTCCTC
>ENA-ORPF01002572-ORPF01002572.1-human-gut-metagenome-genome-assembly--contig:-NODE-2572-length-12017-cov-3.825782_pt1 | contig 12017 bp, 7 predicted proteins | sample MGYA00242140_ERZ509070 | MGnify/ENA primary metagenome ERZ509070 (study PRJEB26280, sample SAMEA2338713) | human gut metagenome | biome: human gut; feature: human-associated habitat; material: faeces... | reverse complement strand
AACCTTGCCGCGCCGCCCAGGAATCCCACGATTTCAATCGTGGGAGATGTCAAATCATTCACAAACAACAGAGACCCCTACTCATTGTAGTAGGAGCCTTCATTTTTGCCTGTAAACACTATATATTGTGTACGAAAAGTAAATAAATACTATATACAGTTGCTTGCCAATATCGAATGTGAGATAATTAGGGTAGAAAGGAGTGAGACAACGTTGACTCTAATTGCCCACAAAGCAGATGACGGCAGGGAACAGCCGCTGGATAAACACCTTCAGAACGTAAGCCGCTTGGCGGCAGAATACGCTGAACCCATCGGCGGACAAGCCATCGCAAGACGTGCAGGACTTGCACATGATATAGGCAAATGCACGGATGGCTTTCAGCGCTATATCCGTGACCCGGAACATAATATCAAATGTCCACACTCCATTATTGGCGCGGTGGCTTGTGCTAAAGCAGGAGACCTCGTATCTGCCCTTGTTGCTGAGGGGCATCACACAGGATTACACGATATGTGGGATGTGAAGAACAACATCGACACGGCGCTCATAAAGCGTACAAATGATGTTACAAAAGCCGAGTTACTGTATCCAGTACGAAACTGCGCCCTTAACGATGTTCCTCTCCATGCGCGGACGCTTAAAAACATGGGATTGTACTCTTTTGTCCGCATGGAATACTCATGCTTGGTCGATGCGGATTATATCGACACAGAGACGTTTATGCGCGGAACGGTGCAGCGACTCTATGCCTATGACACAATGCAGACCATCTATGACAAACTATGCCATTATGTGGAACCTTGGATTACAGCAGCAAACGAACTCAGTCAGAAACCGTTCAACAGCCTGTCAAAAGAACAGCAAATCAATCTGATGCGTACCGAAATGCTGCAGCAATGCTTTGATGTAGGCGCGAAATCCGCAAAAGGGGATATTCGCTTACTTAGCATTCCGACCGGAGGCGCTAAAACTATTTCGTCGTTTGCCTATGCTGCCGCAGCAGCCAAAGCTGATACTGAAGTATCCCGCATTATCGTTGTTACTCCCTATACCTCCATCACTTCACAGACTGCATCGGTGTTAAGAGACATTGCGGGGAAGGGCAATGTATTGGAGCATCACAGCGGCTATGACTTCGACAACAGCAAAAGGGATAACCTTCTGCGACTCGCGTCAGAAAACTATGATGTTCCTATCGTAGTCACCACCGATGTGCAGTTATTTGAGAGCTTCTACGCAAATAAACCATCAAAATCTCGAAAGCTCCACAACCTCGTAAACAGTGTCATTATCTTCGATGAAGTCCAGCAGTTGAAACCGAAGTACCTCAAGCCCTGCATCAAATGTATTGAATCGCTGGCAACCAACTACGGATGCAGAATTGTCCTTTGCACCGCTACGCAGCCAGCCATCGAGCAGTTCTTCGACACGGTCAAGCCCAAAGAAATCATCGATGCCCCCTCCAAATACATCGCTCCGTTTCAGCGCTGTGGAATTGAAGATGCCGGGCATGTCAGCGTAGAAGACCTTATCACCATGCTCCTCTCCCATGAGCAATGCCTCTGCGTTGTGAATGAAAAGGAAGAAGCCAAGTATCTGTACAAAGAACTAAAAAGTAAGGCACGAAGCAGACTGCTGTACTGCCTTACAACAGACCTAACGCCCTATGATAAAGCAAGATATATTGCAGAAATCAAACAGCATCTCGCCAATGGCGACCCTTGTATCGTTGTCTCTACCTCTCTAATCGAATGTGGCGTAGACCTTGACTTCCCATATGGATACAGAGAACTCGCCGGTCTGGATTCCGTTCTGCAGACAGCAGGACGCATCAACCGTAACGGCAAACGAGACTGTAACACCTGCAAGCTCATTGTGTTTGAAGGTCCGCAGGACGAGGTCCGCGCTCTGCAGGGCAAAGGTCGTCCCCCGGAAGACTACCTGCACAACGAAAAGAACATCACAAAGCGTCTGTTTACTACCGAGGATATAACTCTGCCGGAAACCGCAACCAAGTATTTTGAGAGCCTGTATAAGTATTACAAGAACGCTCTTGATGAAAAGGGTATCCTCAAAATGGCAATGCCGGACGACGGCAAAATCCAATTTCAAAAAATCGCAGAAAACTTCCATCTGATTGAAGAAGACACCGTCACAGTTATCATTCCGCAAACACCGGAAGCTGTACAGCTTATCGCAAAGCTGCGCAATCAGACGGCAACGCGCCGTGATATTCGCAAGGTCGGCAAATACAGCGTCAATGTCCGAAGAAAGCGCTACAATGACCGCCTTGCCGATGTTACAGAGCCTCTCGTTATGAATGCCGGAAAAACTGTAGATATTTGCTGCTTTACCGACATGCATAGATACACGGAATACGGCTTAGAGATGCTGTAATTTCAACCCATAATCAAAGGCTCTCCGCTGATTTTTGCGGGGAGTCTTTTCCATTTTTAAATTGCAAACATACTGTGAACGAACGGCACTGTAAGTTGCAAAAAATACAAATTTGTGGTATAATTGTATTATCGAAATAACAAAAAGAGAGGTGAGCGGCAACGCTGTTGCCATTTACATGGTGGATAAAATCAGACAAAGCAACGATAAAATTTTGGAACTTGCGAGTCTTGTGAGCCGCAGCAAAAAGCCGGTCAAGGTCTATCCGGTGCCGATTCTGCTGGAAGTAAACAGCCTGCTTGCTTCCTACACGATTCCCGGTATGCGTGTGGAGGGAACGACCTATGATGTGCCGACTTTCTCGGCGCTCAAAGGCGCGATGGAGTCCATCTACAAGCATCCCGGCGCAGAGATGATACCGACGGCCGTGTTCATTCACAGCCCCATCAAGAAAGAACGTATGCTGTTGAGAAACGAGAAGCATTTCGGCGGTATGAGGTCGAGAGAGTGCCTGACGAATGTGCGGTATACGATAGTCGCTTATCTCGTCGAGACGGACGACATGCGGAATCCGAACGGTCTGACATGGCACTTCAAGGATTTTCTCCAATACGCCAAGAACGGCTGCGGCAGGGAGTTCCCGTATCTGGGTACGATGGAAGCACCCATGTACTTCCGCCCGATTACGGAAATGGAAATCAAGCCCACACAACCCATCACAAGAGATTTGGGCTTTATGCCGCTCACACCGGACTACACCAAAAAATACGACCCTGACTTGGTTTGCAGACATCTGACAATCGAGAACGGCGTCATCGAATATACGAAAGGAGCATGGTTCCGCTGTTATGAATCTTCTGTTAGCGCTGGTTAAACACTACGGCACCCTTGAAAATCAAGATAAAAGCAAAGTCCCGCCCTTTGGCTGGACGAACGCAAAAGCCCATTTTGCCGTGGAGTTGAACGACGACGGCAGCATTGACGACATCCTTGCCCTCGGCGGACACGACAAGAAGAATAGCGGCGTGGTGTTTGAGATTCCTGTTCGCCGTGCCCGCACGAGCACGCCGGTCCCGTATCTCTTCTGCGATACGGCTCAGTACATCTTGGGCAACGTGAGCAGCACGAGCAAACCCGGAACATACCTCTCCATGAAGAACGCGGTGCTCGCGTTCCGTGGTGACTTGGGCGAGTCTCCGGCGCTCAATGCCGCTTACAAGTTCTTCGAGACATGGGACCCGGAAAAGGCGCTCCAGAACAAGTTCGTCGCCTCCGCAATGGCGTTCAAAGATGCTGAAACTTCCACCTTCATTCTGTTCTATGAAGGAAGCCCTATCTTCGACGATGAGACTTTCAGAACGGCATATGAGGAAATCGTTGAGAAGTACGGCGAGTTCCCGATTCAAGCTGAACGCAACGGAAATGTCTCCATTACCGCCGCGCCTGCACACATGCGAAGCATGATTACCGGGGAAGACGGCTTGAAAGCAAAGCTCTTCCGTCCCGTTTCTGTACGGGGGAAAATGACCTACATTCTTTCCAACAACAAAGCAAACACCAATTACTTTGGGAGAACGCAGGGCGACGCTATCCCCGTTACAATGCAGGACGGTCACAAAATCGTGGAAGCGGCAAAAGCTCTTATCGGTTCCAAAAACTGCTACTTCCTTCCGGTAACATCTCAGTCTCTCTACACAAAATGCGTAATCGTCTGGTCTGATGAAGTCACCAAGCCGGAAGAAGATGAGATGCTGCGGATTTGGTTTGGCAATGAATCCGAAGCAGAAAAGACGGACAACATCATGCGTCTTGCAAAAGCTCGCCGTGGGCGCGTTGACATCTTGCAGGAATGCGATAAGAGCAAGGTCGTCAATGTCTGGCAGTTGAGCGTTCCGGAAAAAGGCTGTTCTGCATCCAGCTTTACGCAGACTACGGTCGGTGAAGTGCTTGCCAACTGCATCAAGCACTACGAAGACATGGAAATCGACCGCAGCGAAGCCTGCAAGAATGCTGATGGCACGAGAAGAGACTATGCGCGTCCTGACAGTATTATCCTTGCTCTGAGCGCAATGAACAAGGATAACAGCATTGTCCCCATCAACAACCAGATGTGGATGCAGCTCAACAACTGCGTTTACAACGGCGGAAAATACCCGTCGCAGCTTCTGTCGATGATTTATGAGCGTATCTGCAAGGACGCCCTGAAGGCACCGGCAGGAACCATGTATATCATCCCTCCGACTCTCGCCGGAGCCATCAAAGCCATCCTTATCCGAAATTACAAGGAGGATATTACCGTGAGCTTGAATCCGAACAACATGAGTCCCGCCTATGTTACGGGGCGTATCTTCGCTCTGCTGGTGAGTGGACAGCACGCCATCGTGCCGGAAAACCAGTCTCAGTACGATAAGCGCTTCCTTAGCCGCGTGGTAACTAACCCGGTAAAGGTTATGCCTACGATTCAGATGAACTTCATGCAGCTCAAGAACCGTGCGCAGAAGGCGAACCGTATGGGCACCTACAACGCCATCAACAACCAGATTATGGACCTCATCGACATGCTGGACGGGAACTATCCCGGTCGTCTGACGCAGGTGCAGCGCGGTGAGTTCTTTATCGGCTATAACCAGCAGATGCACTACAACCGCGATGCTGCTATTGCTAAGAAGCGTGAGAAGGAAGAAAACACCATTGCGATGAGCGCCGTCAATACCGTTGCCACCGTTGATGAAACTACCGTTGCATAAAAAAGGAGAAAATAACATGTCTGACTCTATTACTATCAAGAATCCCATCACCATCGTTCTGGCGTTCGATGCTAAGAACTGCAACCCCAACGGCGACCCCGACAACGACAATGCACCCCGCCAGTTTGAGGACGGTATCGGCTATCTGTCTACCGAGTGCATCAAGTACAAGATTCGCAGCTTCATCCGCGACAAGGTGTTCTTCGGCGAACTGGACGAAGCTACCCATCACCTGTACTGCAGCCCCGACACATTCTCCATCGAGTCCAGCGTCCGAGATTGCCTGAAAGATGTCATCAAAGAAGGCAGCAAGGGTTCCAAGAAGGCTATGGACCGCGAGACGGAGCTCAAGGCATACAACGCGCTGTGCAAATACTTCTTCGATGCCCGTACCTTTGGCATGGTAAACACTTCGTTCTCCGGCTCCAGCGTCATCGGCAAAATCAAAGGCGCTTTCCAGTTGTCTATGCCCGTTTCTTTCGACCCCGTCAACATCATCCCGATGACTATTACCCGCTGCTGCGTTTCTTCCGACGCTGAGCGCATTGGCGCGGAGAAGGACAGCAAAAAGAAGAATGTCAATACCGATGAGGACGGCGAGAGCCGGAAGAACCCGAAAGACCGTATGATGGGGCGTCGGAGCTTCGTCGAGTATGGTTTGTACCATATGAGCATTCAAATCAACAGCATGATGGCACAGCGCAACGGCATCACAATGGACGATGTCAACCTGCTCATCGACGCATTGCAGCACATGTTCGAGAACGACATGAGCAGCGGTCGCGCACTGACGCTGCGCAAACTGATTGTCGTCGAGCATACCAAGCCGATGGGCAATGTTCCCCGTGACACGATTGAGAACGCACTGACCGCCACGCTGAAAATCCCCGATGACTGCCCGACATCCTATAATGACTACATTGTGACCTTCCACCGTAACCTGCTGCCCAAAGAGGTCAAAGTGACGGAGTACGGTATCGACGGCTCCAGCAAGGTAATGCTGTAAACCGGAAAATCTAAAAATGTGAGCCTACCCACTTGCACATCCGTGCGAATTGACTACAATTTTAGACGTAAACTACAAAATTGTACCCTGATGGCGAAGTGGGCTGTCAGGGTACTTTTTGTTAATCTGCTTTAGGAGGAATTTCATGACTCGTAACGACCTGTCAACGGAACAGCAGGACCTTGTCCGGCTTGCTCTTGAAGGGAAGAATGTCTTGTGTGATGCCTGTATCGGCAGTGGCAAGACCTCTACCATCAATGTACTGTGCAACGAGTTTGATTCCTCTAAGCAAATTCTGTACCTTACCTATAACCGCCTTCTAAAGCTCGATGCACAGCAGAAAATCCTCAACGACAATGTAACCGTTCAAAACTATCACGGCTTCGCATCAAAGATGCTCTATCGCTACGGCATTAAGGATGTCGGTCAGGGCGAACAGATTTCGCGGCTCCTCGAAGGACATATTCCGGTCGGGCATTATGATGTACTTATCATTGACGAGTATCAGGACATCAACGAGGAAATCTCGAAGATGCTCGAATATGTCAAGGATTCCAACCCCTGTATGCAAATTATTGCAGTAGGGGACATGAAGCAAAAAATTTACGACCACACCTCTCTCGACATCTGGGACTTCATCAACAAATTCCTCGGCAAACATACGCAGGTCAATTTTACCCAGTGTTTCCGCCTGTCACATGACCTTGCCGGACGGCTTGGCATGATTTGGGACAAGAACATCAACGGCGTAAACGCTCACTGTGATGTCAAGACGATGACGAAAGAGGAAGTTATCGACTACCTCACCGCTAAGGGCGAGAAGGTCGGTCTCGTCAAGGTTCGCCTTTACAGACCCTTCTCCGCTGACAGACTTGTCGCAGCTATCCCCGCAACCGCCAAGAAGATCGCTGTTCTCGACAGAACAAAGGAGCCCGGTGCTCTCGGCGAGCCCCTCTATCTTGACGTTGTTACCGCTCTTGCTACAAAGGGCGTGACCGCAAAGGTCTGCGGCGGCCGTTACGGCCTCGGTTCCAAGGACACTCCGCCTTCAAGCGTGTTCGCTGTTTATGACGAGCTCAAGAAGGACGAGCCCAAGAACCAGTTCACTATCGGCATCAACGATGATGTTACCCACCTGTCCCTCGAGGAGAAGGAAGCTCCCAACACCGCAGCTCCCGGCACCATCGAGTGCAAGTTCTGGGGCCTGGGCGGCGACGGCACCGTGGGCGCCAACAAGAACTCCATCAAGATCATCGGCGACCATACCGACAAGTACGTTCAGGCGTACTTCCAGTATGACTCCAAGAAGACCGGCGGTATCACGATTTCGCATCTGCGTTTCGGTGACAAGCCGATCAAGGCGCCTTACTATATTACCAAGGCCGATTTCGTGGCCTGCCACAATGTGGCCTATATCCTCAAGGGCTACAAGATCGTGCAGGATGTCAAGCCCGGCGGCACCTTCCTGCTGGATTGCCAGTGGAGCAAGGACGAGCTGGACAAACATCTGCCCAACTCGGTGAAGTCCTATATCGCCAATAACAACATCCATTTCTATATCATCAACGCCACGCAGATTGCCGCCAAGGAAGTCGGCAACCCGAAGGTGAAGAACACCGTGCTTCAGTCCGCTTTCTTTGCGCTTGCCAAGATCATGCCGACCGAAGACGCCATCGGCTATATGAAGTATATGGCCACCAAGTCCTATTCCAAGTTCGGTGAAGATGTTGTGGCGCAGAACCACAAGGCCATCGAGATGGGCGCGGGCGCTCTGGTTGAAGTGGAGATTCCTGAAAACTGGAAGAACGCCGGAAAGGACAAGGCCGAAAAGCCGGTCAAATCCGATCGCGCAGGTCTGGCCGATTTTGTCAACAAGATTGTCACCCCTGTGAGCAAGATGGACGGCGACAGCCTGCCGGTCTCCGCCTTTACGCCTTATGTGGACGGCACCCTGCCTCAGGGCGCGGCCGCTTTTGAAAAACGCGGCGTGGCCGTCAATGTGCCGACCTGGAATCCGGAAAAGTGCCTGCAGTGCAACAACTGCTCTTTCGTCTGCCCGCACGCCACCATCCGTCCGTTTGCGATGACGGCAGAGGAGGCCAAAAAGGCGCCGAAATCCACCAAGTTTGCCTCCAAGCCGGTGCTCAAGACCGACTATAAGTTCTCTATTGCCATCTCCCCGCTTGACTGTATGGGATGCACGCTTTGCGTCAAGGCCTGCCCGGTCAACCAGGGTGTGGACAAGAAGGCGGCGGCCGCCGGTGTCAAGCCCGATAAGAAGGACTATGCCATTTATATGACCAGCCAGGAGAGTCAGCTGGATCAGCAGTCCGCGTTTGATTACGCTGTGGCCAATGTCAGCGAAAAGCCCGAACTGATCAACGCCACCGTCAAAGGCAGCCAGTTCAAGCAGCCGCTTCTTGAGTTCTCGGGTTCCTGCGCCGGTTGTGCCGAAACTTCCTATGCCCGCATTATCACCCAGCTCTTCGGCGAAAGAATGTATATTTCCAACGCCACCGGCTGTTCTTCCATCTGGGGCGGTTCCGCACCGGCCACGCCTTATACCGTGAACAAAGAAACCGGCAAGGGTCCGGCCTGGGCGAACTCCCTGTTTGAGGACAACGCCGAGCACGGTCTGGGTCTGGCACTCGGTCAGAAGACCATCCGCGCCAAACTCCGCAACTATGTGGAAGAGATTTTTGCCAAGACCGATGACGGCGAAATCCGCGCGGCTTGCGAAGAGTATCTTGAAACCTTTGAGGACGGTGCCAGAAACGGTGCCGCAACCGATAAACTGGTGGCCGCTGTTTCCAAGTGCGATTGCGATCTTGCCAAGAAAGTGCTGGCCGAGAAGGATTACCTTGCTAAGAAGTCGGTCTGGATCTTCGGCGGCGACGGTTGGGCATATGATATCGGTTTCGGCGGACTTGACCATGTGCTGGCCTCCGGTGAGGATGTCAATGTCATGGTCTTCGATACCGAGGTGTATTCCAACACCGGCGGACAGGCTTCCAAGGCTTCCAACATCGGTCAGGTGGCACAGTTTGCCGCGGCCGGTAAAGCCATCAGCAAGAAGAACCTGGCCGAAATCGCCATGTCTTATGGTTATGTGTATGTTGCTCAGGTTTCCATGGGCGCCAACATGAACCAGTTCCTCAAGGCACTGACCGAGGCCGAGGCTTATCACGGCCCGTCCCTGATCATCGGTTACGCGCCCTGCGAGATGCACGGGATCAAGAAGGGCGGCATGCAGAACTGCCAGCTCGAAATGGCCAAGGCTGTCAAAGCGGGTTACTGGAATATGTTCCGTTACAATCCGACGCTTGAAAACAACAAACTGACCATTGACAGCGGCGATCCGAGTGCCGATTATCAGGAATTCATCGCCAACGAAGCGCGTTATGCGCGGTTGGCCCAGTCCTTCCCGGACAGAGCCAAAGACCTCTTTGAAAAGGCCGAAGAGAGCGCCAAAGAGCGCTATGAACGCCTCAAGAAGATGGGCAAACTCTACGAATAAGTCAAAAAACAGAAAAACGGTGCAGGGAAACCTGCACCGTTTTTGTCTGTATAAAAAAGGCCGTTTTTCTTTTCCTGCATATACTGGGAAGGCGTTCGCGCTTGACAGAAATCCGGAAATTTGCTATAATGTACTTGATTCAGTTTCCGGTTGGAGGGTCTATGATTAACGAAAATTATCTCAGAAGAAAAGACACATCCTATCTGTTTGCGGGTGTTATGACCAAGGCACGCGCTTTTTCGGGGGCCAACCCGGAAGCAAAGCTGATCTATCTCAACCGGACCGATGTTGCCCTGCCGCTGTCTTCGACCGTTACCGGGGCGCTCTCGGCCGCGGCCGAGAGCGAAGGGGCGGCCGATTCTTTCCGGGGATACGGGCCGGAAGAGGGTTATGCTTTTTTCAGAGAGGCGGTCAGTCGCTATTATGCTTCAAGAGGGGTCTCGGTCGAACCCGGCGAGGTTTTTGCCTCTCCGGGTGCCAAAGAAGCGCTGACGGCGCTGCCGGATATATTTTCAAACAACGAAATTGCACTGGTGTCTTCTCTTTGTATTCCGGTTTATGCCGAGGCGGCCTATGCTACGGGTCGGCCTGTCGTGGTGGTTCCTGCGCGGGAAGAGGACGGCTTTCTGCCGCTTCCGAACGAAAACCAGGCGGGGGACATTCTTTATTTGGCCTCTCCCAATCTGCCGACCGGAACGGCCTTTGACCGGGAAATGCTGGGCAAATGGGTGGAGTTTGCAAATAAAAACAGATCCGTCATCCTGTATGACGCGGCCTATGAGCGGTTTATGGAGGACAGCGATCTTCCGCGCTCGATTTTTGAAATTCCGGGGGCGCGGAACTGCGCCATTGAGATCGGTTCGCTTTCCAAATGCGCGGGATTTACCGGATTACGGTGCGGCTATGTTCTTATTCCGGCCGAATTGGAACGGGACGGATTTTCACTTCAGCGCCTTTGGTTGCGCCATCAGATCACGGCCTCCGGCGGCGTTTCTTATCCCATTCAGTGCGCGGCCGTGGCCGCATTGTCCGAGGCCGGCCGGGCAGAAAGCCGGGAACAGATTGCATATTACCGGGAAAATGCCGCCATTCTTTCGGACGCATTGCGCCGTGCCGGGGTGGCTTTTACCGGAGGGCGGCACGCCCCGCATCTTTTCCTGCGGTGTCCTTCCGGTATGACGGGATGGGATTTCTTTGATACAGTATTGGAGAAGGCGCATATCGTGGGCACACCGGGTCTTTGTTTCGGAGAGGCCGGGCGCGACTATTTCTGCCTTTCGGCGCTTTGTACACGGGCAGATGCCGAAAAGGGCGCCGAACGGCTTGAAAAGCTGTTTTCCGAAATTTTCTGAGGTTTCAAGAGGCTTTCAATGAAAGAACAGTTTGCAAGAAGCGCCTGTCTGATCGGCGAAGAAGGCGTGGCCCGGTTACAGCGGGCTAAAGTAGCGGTTTTCGGGCTTGGCGGCGTGGGCGGTTTCGCGGTTGAGGCGTTGGCGCGCGCGGGTGTGGGGGAATTGTTGCTTTGCGACAACGATGCGGTGAGCGAGAGCAATCTCAACCGCCAGCTGTTGGCGCTCCGCTCCACACTGGGACAGAAAAAGACGCAGGTGGCTGCCGCCCGGCTAAAGGATATCAATCCGGAGATCCGTCTGACCTTGCGGGAGGAATTTTTTCTGCCGGCCAATGCCGAAACTTTTGATTTTTCGGGGTATGACTATATCGTGGATGCCATTGATACGCTGGCGGCAAAGGTGGAACTGGCCAAACGGGGTCAGATTTTCGGTGTGCCGGTTATTTCGGCCATGGGGGCGGGCAATAAACTGGACCCCTCGTCTTTCCGTGTAAGCGACCTTTATAAGACGGCCGGATGCCCGCTGGCGCGGGCCATGCGGAGCGCTTGCCGCCGCGCAGGGATCGAGCGCCTCAAGGTGGTCTGGTCGCCCGAGGAACCCAAGGGGAGCACACTGCCGCCCGAACACGGTCGGCACGCGCCGGGGAGTATCTCCTTTGTACCGGGTGCCTGCGGACTGGTATTGGCCGGAGCGGTAATAAAGGATTTACTGGCCTGACGGGATAAAAAAACGACTGCCATTTGGCAGTCGTTTTGCTTGTATAACGAAAACCACGCGATAGTCGCGTGGTTGAAAAGAGGTTTACCGATGAGTCTTGAAAAAAAGACTCCGATTGTGTAGAATAAGAGCTGACCTGCCAGTCAGAAAAAGGAAACACAATCGGAGGATATTAAAATGAAAGACTCATCTAATACCATAAACAGTTTAGCACATACAAAATGGAATTGCAAGTATCATATCGTATTTGCGCCGAAATATCGAAGAAAAGTGTTTTA
>ENA-ORPF01002571-ORPF01002571.1-human-gut-metagenome-genome-assembly--contig:-NODE-2571-length-12020-cov-2.360635_pt1 | contig 12020 bp, 8 predicted proteins | sample MGYA00242140_ERZ509070 | MGnify/ENA primary metagenome ERZ509070 (study PRJEB26280, sample SAMEA2338713) | human gut metagenome | biome: human gut; feature: human-associated habitat; material: faeces... | reverse complement strand
CACCACGTTGGATGACGTGGTATACACCTGTATTGGACTGTTGACGAGCCTGCCGGGACATTTTTTTGCCAATTTAACTACAAGTTAAATTTACAAAAAAAATTCCAGAAAACAAAATGAAACATTATCCCCGTCCCTTTGTTCCACGAAACAGGTGGGTGAAATGGCTGGAATAGAGTTTTGACAAACCTTCCCGGTTACCGATTGCTTCGCCGACTACAATCATGGTGGTCAAGGTCAAATTGTTCTCTTTCATTATTGCCGCCAAATTACGGAGTTCGCCCCGGAAAATCTTTTCGTCTTTCCAGGTCAGGTGATAACAGGCTGCCACAGGAGTCTCGGGAGGATAACATTCCAGTAATTCACGCTGTACTTCTTCGGCAATCGAAGCACTCAGGAAAATGCACATCGTGCTTTGTGACCGGGCCAACAGATGGAGTTTTTCCTTTTCCGGCATCGGTGTACGCCCCTCTCCACGGGTGAGAATAATACTCTGAACCTTTTCAGGTATGGTAAACTGTGAACGCAATGCAGCAGCAGCAGCCAGGAAAGAAGAGATTCCCGGTGTAATCCGGTAACGCATACCGTACCGGTCGAAAAAGGCCATTTGCTCCTGGATAGCCCCATAAATACAAGGATCCCCGGTATGTAACCGGACAATAAATAATCCCCGGTCATAAAACTCTTTCATCAATGCAAATTGCTCTTCCAGGGTCATGGAAGCCGAGCTACGCACAGTCGCCCCCGGCTTTGCATAATAAGTAAGCTCGATTGGCACCAGACTTCCTGCATAAAGAATTAAATCGGCTTTTTCCAATAACCTTTTCCCCCGGACAGAAACCAGTTCCGGATCACCGGGACCTGCCCCGACGATCTCGATAAAACCGCTTCGTTCCGCCTCTCTATCCAGAGCAACGGCAAAAGTAAAATCATTCCCCGGAGTAACCTGTCCCTTCTGTTTTTCCAGCAATAATTTCGTATTCCCGGCACTTTTCAAAGCAGTTGCTTCGGAAACACTATAGGCGCCTGTCACCTCGAATACCTTCCCGGAGGGATTCGGTACTTCTATATCCTTCAGTTCCTCAGGCCTGTAAATCTGCATTTTAGCAGACAGATTCCGAACCAGATCGGCGACCATAGGTTCATCTTTTTTCAACTCAATAGTTGTCACTACCTTAACAGCTAAAGGAGAAAGTCCATGCCGTTTCAATTCATCACCAATATAAGCCCAAATACCGGTCGGGTTACACTGCTTACGGCATCCTACCCCCAAATGAAGTACAGCCGGATGATAATATAAAATCGGTGTTTCACATTCATACAAACAGGGAGTAACGGCAATAATCAGCTCATAACGTCCTGCCGGAATATCCTCGAAATGATAATAGATATCCACATGGGCTGGTCGTGAATGTTCGAGCCGGTCGGTTCCCTCATCGCGTATATCCAACAACAGGGCCGTCGGCCGCTGGTTGACGAAAATGGAAATCAGCTCATTCAAGGAACGCCGGTATTCCATTTTCCAGCCATTCTCTTTACCTAACAAATCCAAAGCCCACAATCCGGTATTATCACTTTGGGTCGTAACCACAGGCTGAGCCCCTAATATACGGGCTAACCGTTCGGTCAGGGCATTTGCGCCACCGACATGGCCGGCCAGAACCGACACAACAAAATGTCCGGTAGCGTCCACATTGACTACGGCAGGATCTGCATATTTCGAAGTCACACAAGGAGCGATCGCCCGTACACAAATTCCCATCGCCCCGATAAAAACAAAAGCTTCGTAATCCCCGAAATGCCTTAAGGTAAAATCAGTGATCGAATCGATCCGGACACACCCGCTCCGTTCCGATACAGAGAACAGGTCCACTTCCTTACCTAGTTCTTCCCGGATAATTCCGGCAGTTCGTGCCCCGGCATCCGAAGCGATTATCATAGCTGTTTTCATTGTATTTATTATCATATTTAATTAGCTACAATTATAATTCAATTATATTCTCATCCAATAAAGTCATTTTTTCCACACCGGAATCTGTCACTAAAAATGTATTTTCAATTCCCACGGCTCCGATTCCTGCCAATACGAACTTCGGTTCAAAAGCAAAAGTCATTCCCGGTTGTAGTATATCCTTCGAGCGGGTGGTCAATACAGGCAATTCATTTATTTCCAATCCAACGCCATGTCCGACGAATTTTGCCTGAAAACGGGTACCCATAAAACAATCCTCCAACCCTTCTTGTCCGGCCATTGCCAAAGCATCCCGATACAATTCGGCACAGGGCACCCCGGGTTTTGCCGCTCGTTCCATGCGAGCCTGTATTTCCAAAGCGACACGATGCACCCGGTAGGCCCGGTCCGGTAATTTCCCGATTGAAAACACCCGGGTCATATCCGTTTGATAGGCGGTATAGTTTCCCGACATATCCGCCATTACCGTAGTTCCTTCCCTCAACAAAGTCCCGTTCGCTCCCAAAGGCCCCGAAGCATGCATTCCCGTTCCCCCCAAGGCAAAGTCAAAAGGGGAAGGTTCTCCGGCATTTTCTCCTGCCAACAGACTTCCCATAAAGATATCCATATTCGAACCAAAGGCCCGGAAATAACCCAGGGAACCATGTACCCGCATCCGCTTTTCAATTTCGATCTGCAATTCAATATCCCTCATCCCAGGCCGGTAACAGGCTGGAATCTCACGATAGACCGCCTCATGCTTCCTGGCAGAGATACGCATTTGCTCTATTTCCCAAGGCGTCTTGATCATTCGGATGTGCCGTATCAAGGCAGAAGCGTTACCCGTAGCTTCAGCCCGGAATACATGTTGCAAACGGATATATTCATTATAAGAAAGCTCGTCCGCCTCAAGAAGTAGCTTCCGGGGCATTGCCAGATTCAGGTCCCGAAAAAAGTCCGGTATTTGTTCCGGTTTCCGGATAACATGTACCTGATTTGTTTCGGGTATAGTCAGTCGCTTGACAAACCAATAAGGCCGTCCCTCCGCCGGAAGATAAAAATAACCGTTAAACACCTGCCCTGACACATAGTACAAATTCATATTCATCGTCAGCAAACATCCGTCAGCTTCTTCCTGCCGCATAGCCTGCTGAATCCGTCGCCATTTCAACTCCAACTCGTTCTCCATTTGCTTTCTCTCCATCTATCTTCAAAACATACTGATAAATAACATCACATTCAATACGGTCACAATCCCTCCCAAAATATATAAGATCCATTTTGTAGAAGTCCGGTTTTTATATTTACCCATGACTTTCCCGGAAGAAGTCAGATATACCTGCAGGAAAATCGTAACGGGCAACTGAATACTCAGGATCATTTGGGAATAGATGAGTCCCATAAACGGATTAGAAACCAGCATGATAATAATCAATGCCATCACCAGTGAAAGCAATACCCCCCAACGGGAATGACTGTCTTTGATGTCGTAAGGCTCCCGGTAAATGCCGGCAAAGATCGAACCGGCAGCCATTCCCGAAGTAATGGTCGAAGCGATGCCGGCAAACAACAAAGCCACGGCAAAAATCACAGCGGCATTATTTCCTAAAAGCGGTTGCAATAAAGCACTGGCATCCTGTAACTCATTGACCGTACTACCGCTTTTGAAAAAAGTGGCTGCCGCCAATAGGATCATGGCACTATTGATTGCCCAACCGATCATCATGGATAAGAAAGTATCCCAAAACTCATAACGCAACTGCCTGCGAATCACTTTATCGTCTTCCAGATTCCATTGCCGGCTCTGGATTACCTCCGAATGGAGAAAAAGATTATGCGGCATCACCACAGCTCCCAAAACACTCATGATCACGACCATCGAACCTTTAGGAAAAGAAGGAGTCACCCACGCGAGAACCGCTTCTCCCCAATCGATATGTACCAGGGACAGTTCGTAAATAAAAGATAATCCGATAATAGACACAAAAGCGATGATCCAACGCTCGATCACCCGATAGGAATTGGTAAAAAGCATAATACATACGAAAACGGTAGTCAATATAGCTCCGATCCGCACCGGAATACCGAACAACATTTCCAAAGCGATCGCTCCTCCCAAAATTTCGGCCAGGGAGGTGGACACCGAAGCTCCCATAGCCGTCCACAATATCATTTTAGCATATTTCGGCCGGATATAGGTCATGGTGGCTTCGGAAAGACACAGCCCGGTAGCAATCCCCAAGTGAGCCACATTGTGCTGCAAAATGATCAACATGACCGTAGACAACGATACCATCCACAAAAGGGTATAACCATAATCGGCACCGGCAGCCAGATTCGAAGCCCAATTCCCCGGATCGATAAATCCCACAGTAACCAATAAACCGGGACCGATATATTTTAAAATCTCCAGTCCTCCTAACCGGGGATGGTGTTTTGCCGTTTTCAACGACTTACGGATAAAGTGAAACATAAACATTCATTTAAACTTAGTTTTACGACTCAGGCCTGTATTGGTTTAAAATACGACTCAGCACAAGCTTTCAATACCGTTATCGGATTGTGATCGTCCACAGCGATCCGGCATTCGTCCGTCAGACGGAAACCGGACCGGACCGCTTCCTGACGAAATAAATTCAGACTCTCTTCGGAAACCGAATTAAAAACGACAATACCTCCTACAGGCATAATACCGGCTAATATCGTCAGGATACGGGCAAGTTTTCCACCGTGTCCACCGATAAAAACAGCATCAGGAACCGGATAAACCGATAAATCGGCTTCTGTAAAATCACCGATAACTCCCGTTATTCCCGGAGTACCGAATTTCCGGCTATTCTTTTCAAGCAATTCACGCCCTTCCTCCCGAACTTCAAAAGCCGTGATATGCAAATGAGGAAATTGCAATTTGGCCTCGACAGACACGGAACCTGTACAAAAACCGATATCCCAAAAACTATGCCGGTTATGTAAATCCAGCATACTGAGCGTAAGTAAACGGACAGGCATCTTGGTAATCATTTTAGCACGCCCGTCCAATAGACAAAATCGAGTTTCAGGAATACCGAAAGGGCGGCTCCGCAGCCCGGTCCTTTCAAGCATCAAACAATTCGGAAACGCAAAATCCGAACGCAACACCTCAGACAATTCCATCGTCCGTACCCGTTCGGTCACATTTCCCAGCATTTCACCGATATGCATCCGGTAGCCGGCATACCCGTATTCCAACATACGCCCGGCAATCGCTACCGGAGTATGCTGACGGTCGGTCAACACCCCGATCTTTTCCTTTCCTGCAATCAAAGCCCGGTCGAACTCATGCCACGGACGCCCCGTAAGGGAAACGACCTCCATATCCTGATAAGGAATGACCAAACGATGAGCCAGCATTTGTAAAGAATTGAACCAGGGGAAGACTTGTATCTCCGCTTCCGGTAAACGGCTCTTTACCGTATTGGCAAATCCGAAAAAAAGCGGATCACCCGAGGCAAAAACCACCACTTCGCAATAAGCGGCATATTTCTCAAAAACCTCCTCCAGAGGTACGGTGATATCGATCCAAACATACTGTTCCGGCAGACGGTCGCGCATCAACTCATAATGACGCTTCCCCCCGGAAAATACCCGATGAGTTGTAATGATCTCCCGAACTTCAGCCTGAAATTCCCTTTGGCCATTATCGTCGATACCTATGATATAGAATTTTTTCATTTGTCTCTATTTTCATTCCGGATTCATCAGAAAACTATCGGTCCAACAATCGCTGGAACTCCTTCAAATACAATCCGATCTGATAGCCACTGACAAAACCGTGATTAACCGATAAAGCCACCGGCATGATCCGCTTACCTTCCCGTTCTTCTATCTTACCGAAAGTAAAAATCGGAATATTCTGGTGAGGTTCTCCGGGAATAGCAAGTTGTACATTTGTAAAACGATACCAGGGATTCACACTGATCAACAAAATATCCCTACCTTGTCCGACCTCATTATATAGCTCTCCTTCTCCACGCTTTGCAGCCTCGATAAGAGGCCGGGCAACAGCCAGGAAATCTTCGAATGTTTCTATCGCAGGCAAACGGACAGAACGATAACTGCCGTCAGCATTTTGTACAGGCGTAAATAAATCGATTCGTTCATAAAGTATGACCTCTTCTCCTACTTGCCGGTAACGAAATTCCTCGATGCGATTAGCCGCCGTTACAGCTGCATGCATATAATACAATGAAAAGGGCTGTTGTCGTTCTTTTGCCTTCCGGTAAGCCGTCGTACAATCCACCTCGACCGTAACAGAAATCATCGGATTAAGAAAAGTGCTGAAAAACAGGTATTCTTCTTTCCGTGTCCAATTTTGTATATCGATTACCTTATCCATCCTACTCCATTTTTAAAGGTCTCTCCCCGGCAATAACTGCCCTGCATCGTCGAAACAAAGAATGGCATTCACAATCGTTGCAGCCAGATTGCTCCCTCCTTTCCGGCCTTCGATAATAATTTTAGGAACAGCCGTAAAAGATTTCAGCATATGCTTGGATTCACGTACGTTTACAAAACCGACCGGAGCACCGACCACGCCGACAGGACAAGCCTTTCCTCTCCGCATCAGGGAACACAATTCCATCAATGCTGTCGGCGCATTACCGAAAACATAAAGTGCATCGGGATGCTCTTCCGTAGCCAGCCGGATACCTGCTTGTGTACGGGTAATATTCATCCGGGAAGCCATCTCTGCAACCCGCGGATCGGCCAAATAACACTTCACTTCCAAACCTAAACGTTCGAGTGCCCCTTTCCGGATCCCCGAAGCAGCCATCGTGACATCCGTGACGATAGTCTTTACTTTCCCCCCGCTTAAAGCCCGGTAGATCGAATCCACCGCCCCCTCGTCGGCATAGAATATATTTTCCATATCGAAATCGGCAGTGGTATGTATCGTATGCAATAAAACCCATTTGCGATCCAGCGGGATATCGGGATGCTTCAACTCCGAAGCGATCGTCCGGAAACTACGGATCATGATCTCCTGACCTGGCTTTGAAACAAAACCCCCGTCCCCGTGTTTCTTTTGGTAATATCCGCGGGGGGTGATCATTTTTCCTTGCCAGTTATAGGACTGGGAGTTTCCCAAAAGTACTACGGTGAACATGTCTATCTGTTCCGGATCGAAATCGGCCAGGGTGGTCACGGTTACCTCCTGCTCCGGCCGTCCGGCCTGACGGACATAACCCACCGGGGTATTCCCTGCCCGTTGTTGCAGAAAGATTTCTTTCAGACGGTATAATTGCCAATAACGTCCTTCACTTTTGGGGTTGTATACAGCAGTGATAAAATCGGCAGCGGCCTCAATCCGTTTTTCTATTTTTTCCCAGGGAGTCATCAAATCAGACAGCGAAATCACACAGAAATCATGTCCGACAGGTGCTCCGAGCAAAGAAGCCGCTTTCTGAAAAGCACTGATACCGGGTAATACTTCGATTTCGATTTCAGAACCTCTTTCCCGTTTCATCTCCCAGACTAAAGGCGCCATTCCATAGATTCCGGCGTCACCGGAACTGATGACACAAACGGTTTTACCCTGTTCGGCATACCCGAACGCCATCTGAGCCCGGTCCCATTCTTTTCTCATCCCGGAATCGACACACTCTGCCCCTTCCATGACAAAGGGCTGTATAAAAGAAAAATAATAGTTATATCCGACCACGACATCCGATACCGACACCGCTTTTTTCACTGCAGGAGTAATATCATCCTCACAACCGGGCCCGATCCCGGCTACATATATTTTACCGTTTTTCATTTGAATTCATTTTAAAGACAAAGATAAAAATAATGTGATAATCCATTTCATCTATTATTATAAATAAAGAGACAAGGATTCTGTAGTTATCTACCACAAAACCCTTGTCTCTTTATGCATTTTTAATCAAAAACGGTAAGATATCGTTCCGGTAAAATTTCTCGGTTTACCATATACCGTCGTACTTTTAAAATATTCTTTGTCAAAAAGATTATCCACATTTAAAGCCAAAGTGACTTTTTGCTTTATCGTATAGAATAATCCTCCATCTACAAGAAACAGAGCAGGATTATAAACCCGGTTAGCTACATCGGTAAATATTTTATCCTGGAAAGTTCCGCTCAAATGGAAGGACAAATTTTTCAATAATCCTTTAGGTATGGTATAATCGGCATACACATAAAAAGTAGTGCGGGGAATTCCTGTAGCCCGTACATTTTTACCAGGATCGGTATATTCCGGATAGTCTTTACTCTGATTGATTTTCCTGATCCGGTAGTCCTGCCAGCCCAAGCCACCCGTAACAGCCAAGGTAGAAACGGGATGTACCGTCAACTCCAGATCGAATCCCCGCGAATCGGCAGTACCCACCTGAGCTTGTATCGTTTTTTGAACCATTTCACCGGTTGTTTCATCTTTCTCCTCCTGGGTTCCTAAATTTTTCACCACATTATTTTTCCGGATATAGTATACACTTCCTGAAAAATCGATCCGGTTAGCCCACATATACCGTACTCCGATTTCAGCCTGGTATCCCTTTTCAGGCTTAAAGACTTCACCTCCGTCTTTAGAAGGATTAAACCGCTTTCCATTGCGGTCGAGATAAATTACCCGGCTACTGTACATCGTATTATAAGGTTTGAAATGAGAACCAAAAGAAGCATAGAGAGAAATCTCCTCCACCGGAATATACACTAAACCTGCCCTACCGGTAAAGGCAGAAGTCTTTACTTTCTTCCATTCACTCCGGTCTGCCTCATCGTATTCCTGCCGTCCGTCTTTTACTTTAGCAGTAGCAGTACGGTAATTATAAAAATCCATACGGGCAGATCCCATCGCTTTCCATTTGTTATTTATGTCGATCACGTCATGTATATATAATCCTGAAGTTCTCCAATCCCGAATGGATGCTTCGGAATATTTATAATCCCACCAATTTCTTACCAGTTGCGGATTATGCAGCGATACCAGCTGATTCAAGCCAGGTCCCCATACATCTCCTTCATTCCAACCATTATACTGTGTATAATTGAAATAGGAATAGGTAAAACCCAATATATATTTATGTCCCACTACTCCGGTTTTAAAATCTCCCGTTAATTCCAGCATATTGGTCCATCCCCGGCTGTCAGGACTGAAACAAAGCGGAGAACCTGTTTTCAGGGAGTCGGTAAGATCAATATAATATCTTTTACTGCCGTTTTCATAATAATATCCTCCACTGAAGCGGTTCACCGTATCTGTCCGGTAACTCATTCCTTCAACCGCAGCATAATCCAAATCACTATGATTCCAGCTGAACCGGTCCCGTATTTTCATAAAAGAGGCGAGTTGCTGCGTATAGGATAAAGAAATATCAGTCACCCGGCGTTTCATCATATTATTATTGAAATCATTATATATGGTATGATAATCGGCAAAGGGATTCCGGGAACCTTTCGCCATAACCACCTTCCCGTCGGGACCGAAGATATCTGCACGATTATAGGTTGGAGCAGATCCTATTTCCGTATCGTATTTGTCATCACTATAACCTAACGTTCCCTCGAAATAACCGGTTTTACCAATATTTGCCGCCAGTGATCCCGTTGCTGAAAAACGGTCAGCACGTACATGCCGGTATCCATCTCCTGTCGAATAATGTGCTGTTGCCCGATAAGTCAAAGGACCTGCCAATTTCCCACCGAAATCCAGACTTGTCGACTTCACCCCCCAATTCCCATAACTCAACCGGGCTCCGGCAGTAAAATCAGGAACGGCTTTTTTACGCACAATATTAATCACTCCACCCATGACAGAATGCCCGCTCAACACGGCTGCCGCTCCTTTCAACACTTCGATAGATTCTACGGAGGACAAATCACCGAAAGGTACATTGTTTAACAACGAACGCTCATCTCTAAAACCATCTACAGCCACTACCGTCTCATTCGATCCCCGAACCGAAAAGCGGTAAAAAGCTCCCAACTGATCTTTCACCGTAACTCCCGGTAAAAAACGGACAGCATCCTCAAGATTCAGAATATTCTTCCGTTCCAAAACATCCGACGACAAAGTAGTCACCGTCATCGGTAATGTTTTTAAAGGAACATCCAGATTCAAAAGGTTTACTTTCTTCTTGATTGTTTCTTTCACAATGGCTTGATCTAACTGGAAAACCGTATCCGTTATACTTTTCCGCTGATTTTGTCCAAACACAGACACCATCATCGGCCACATTACAAAAACTAAAATTAATTTTTTCATTTTTAGCACTATTAATAACAATTCAATTCTATTACTTTATCTATAAGATTATCGGAATAATTTCCGGATTTTTCTTCCCAACCACTTGAAAGTCAACACAACCCCGGATAGAGAAAGGAAAGTTCCTCCGAGCATCAACACATACATCACAACGTTCCATAACAACGGACGTTCGGCCAGAAATTTAAAATTCAGACTGTGCAATCCACTATACAAAACTCCTCTCAAACGTCCATTATCATCGATTTGCCGATGGTATAAAGTTTCGGGATTGAAATAATGGCGGGTATGCAATTCATCGTCTATCACCACTTTATACACCGGAAGTGTCAGCATATTCCGGCGGGAGAAATAATCATCATCCCAATCCGTCATCCATTCCAGAGTATAAGGGGTATCCTGACCGTGAATTTCACGAACCGTTTCACGCACCATCTCTTCGGTCAGGGTAAAAGGCGACAAACAGCTCGTATCCGCAGCATCGATAAACTGTTTTTTACTGCCCGAATTCACGACATAATAAGGATATTTTCCAAAGGATGCCCACTCGATACTTTTCACATCAGACAGACTATCCACGATTTTCCGGTAATCCAAGGCATACAGATCGGCGGCCAACATTCCCCCCTCACGTCCCCGAAAACGTACTTCACGGTTCCTGGTTTTACCTTTCTGCATCCAGGAAGGAATATCCACCAGCGACATCATTCCGCTAAATACAAATGTCAGAGCAAAAACACCGAAAACCACACCGGTGATATGATGCCAACGTAACCACCATTTTTTATAAGGCGAACGCAACCCTTTCTTCCGGTTTTTCCAAAATACCCAAATCCCGATCCACAAACCGGAGAAGCACATGATAGCTCCCAATCCGGACGCCCAGATCATAAAATTAATCCAAAGCGCTTGATTTTGCCGTAGAGAAGTAAAATACACCCAATGAGGAATAGCCCCCAGCCAAGCCCAAAAGCGGGAATTCCGGTCAGTCCATTGCAACACTTTACCGCTTTTCGAAGATATATACATCTCTTGCCGGGCATCATCTTCGAACGAAAACTTATAAATCGGAAATTCTTTGGTCAAATAACCGAAAGGAATCCACTGATCCAACCGGTTTAAGGAATCTACCCGATAAGCAACCGATCCACCCAATTGTCCGGCAATCCGGCAAATCTCGTTAAAATCAGGTTTACCGACAACCTGCAATGAATCGGCATACAAACCGGCAGGTAATTGCCGCCCTTTCAGATGAAATACCGGCCGGTCGAGATACATATCTACAGACAAACCTCCTAAACGACTACTGTCGGGCAGTACCTGCAATAAAGAATCTACAGCCGGAAGCGGACCTGTCAGAGACTCCTGACGGGCTAATTTCAATTTCTGATTTACCCGTGGGAAACTATGATAAATCATTACAATCCCAGAGATAAACCACATCAGAAACAAGATACTGAGTAATAAACCGAGTATCCGATGAATTTTTCGGAAAATTTTTGTCAACATGTTTTTATCTATAATCTTATTCCTGTCCACGGGAATAGCATTATTATTATTTTCGGCAGGTTTCCTGACTCAGTCCGGAAAAGTAACCTTCCAGTCGCGTCGACCGTGGTTGTAAGAAAACTTTTCACCTTATACGAACCTCACAGTAGCGGGCACTGTTCCGGAATTGCACCGGATTCCCTCTCATTTTATGCAGAAAACATAAAATTCACCGAAAAATTAAGAAACACCAAATAAAACGTTCGTTTAATTTAGTTGAAAATCAACACAGTACACAATCTCTATATAATTTGGAAG
>ENA-ORPF01002566-ORPF01002566.1-human-gut-metagenome-genome-assembly--contig:-NODE-2566-length-12057-cov-8.097984_pt1 | contig 12057 bp, 7 predicted proteins | sample MGYA00242140_ERZ509070 | MGnify/ENA primary metagenome ERZ509070 (study PRJEB26280, sample SAMEA2338713) | human gut metagenome | biome: human gut; feature: human-associated habitat; material: faeces... | reverse complement strand
TGCCATACCGGAGTGAAGGGCAATCCATCCCGCCTTGTGGCCCATGACTTCAATGACCATGACACGCTGGTGGGCACTGGCAGTGGAATGCAGGCGGTCAATGGCATCGGTGGCTATCGTTACGGCCGAATCGAAACCAAAAGAAACGTCGGTTCCCCACACGTCATTGTCGATGGTTTTGGGAATGCTTACCACATTTACTCCCGCTTCGGCCAGTTTCGCTGCTGTTTTCTGCGTACCGTTTCCTCCGATGCACACGATGCAGTCCAGGCCGCGTTCGCGGATGGTCTGAAGCATGATGGCAGGTTTGTTCTCTGATACGGCACCCGCTTTTCTTTTGAACGGTTTTTCGCGTGAAGTACCAAGGATGGTTCCTCCCAAATTGAGAAGTCCTGTCAGTGAGCTTTCGTCCAGCGGAACAATGTCATTGTCCAGCAGTCCCCGAAAACCACTATGAATTCCATAAACCTCCATCCCGTAATGGTTGATGGCTGTCTTGCATACCCCTCGAATGGTGGCATTGATTCCCGGACAGTCGCCTCCTGAAGTCAAAATACCTATTCTCATGATATTTTTGTTTGAATTATTGTTCTATAGGTCCGTAAAGATAGAAAAAAAAGAGAAAAAAGATAGAGATGCCGATAAATAAGATTATTTTTGCGGTTTAAAATAAGATTTCACAAAGAACGATGAATATTACAAAGTTTCTGAATAAGGTATATTTTGCTCCCCGTCTGAAAGAAATCGAACAATACACCAGCCATGCCGGTGAATTGCAACAGCTTGTACTGCAGCGCCTCGTCCGGACAGCGGCAAACACGGAATGGGGAAAGAAGCATGACTATGCCTCTATCCGTACTTATGAAGATTTCAAGAAGCGCCTTCCCATACAAACTTACGAAGAAGTAAAGCCTTATGTAACCCGCCTGCGTGCCGGTGAGCAGAATCTGCTTTGGCCTTCGGAAATACGTTGGTTTGCCAAATCATCGGGTACCACCAACGACAAGAGTAAGTTCCTGCCCGTCAGCCGGGAGTCCTTGCACGACACGCATTACAAGGGAGGCCGGGATGCCGTTGCCATCTATCTGGGACAGAATCCCGAAAGTCGTTTCTTTTCCGGTAAAGGGCTTATCCTTGGAGGCAGCCACGCTCCCAACCTGAACACCAACCACAGTCTTGTAGGCGACCTCTCCGCCATCCTCATAGAAAATATCAACCCACTGGTAAACTTTGTCCGCGTACCCAGCAAGCAGACAGCCTTGATGGAGCACTTCGAGCCCAAAATGGAGGCCATTGCCCGCGAAACCATCCATGCAAATGTAAGCAACCTTTCCGGTGTACCGTCCTGGATGCTTGTACTCATCAAACATATACTGGAAAAGACGGGAAAGCAGAGCCTCGAAGAGATATGGCCCAACCTGGAGGTATTCTTCCACGGCGGCGTTGCCTTCACTCCCTACCGCGAGCAATACAAAGACGTGATCCGCAGCAGCAAGATGCATTATGTAGAGACTTATAACGCCTCCGAAGGCTACTTCGGCACGCAGAACGACCCTGCCGACCCTGCCATGTTGCTGATGATTGACTACGGTATCTTCTACGAGTTCATCCCGCTTGAAGATGTAGGCAAGGAGAATCCGCGTACCTTCTGCCTCGAGGAGGTGGAGCTGAACAAAAACTACGCCATGGTAATCTCCACTTCTGCCGGTTTGTGGCGATATATGATTGGAGATACGGTGAAGTTCACATCGAAGAACCCCTATAAGTTCGTCATCACCGGACGTACCAAGCACTTTATCAACGCGTTCGGCGAAGAACTGATTGTGGATAACGCGGAAAGAGGACTTGCCAGGGCATGTGCCGAGACCGGTGCACAAGTAGTAGATTACTCTGCTGCTCCCGTGTTTATGGACAAGCATGCCAAATGCCGCCACCAGTGGCTGATAGAGTTTGCACAAATGCCGGACAGCCTGGAGAAGTTCGCCAAAGTATTGGACGATACCCTGAAAGAGGTGAACTCCGACTACGAGGCTAAAAGGCAGAATAATCTGGCGCTGCAACCGCTGGAAATCATCGTTGCCCGCCCCAACCTCTTCCACGACTGGCTGGATAGCAAGGGGAAACTCGGCGGACAGCATAAAGTGCCTCGACTCAGTAATACAAGGGAGTATATAGAGGAGATGCTGGAACTGAACCGGTAAATTACTGTATCATATAAAATCAAGCGCGGATTACGCAAATTACGGGGATAAATTAATAAATCCATGTAATCTGCGTAATCCCGCGTTTTACAAATCAGTCAGTATGTTTTGACTTTACTTTTTCATTTCAACAGTCAGCCTCAAGGATTAGAAATTATATGCCAGCCCAATTCCCAGCACTTCCTTAAACTGCACCTTGGCGCCCTTCTTCACTCCATTGTCATCAAACGTTTTCACATCATTGTCATACTTTAGAGTTGTATTGATGGTAGCCGACAATACTTTATTGATTTTCATGCTGATAAGTACATCCCAATTCACATCTATGTTTCCAAAATCTTTGCTGTAAGGAGTAAAGAAATCAGCCGTAGTAATCAGATTCACATTCTCCATCACGGGCAATTCAGCACGGGCTTTCACAAAAGCGCCACCCTCTATCTTGAAGTGGTCACCCGGGTCTACACCAAAAGCACCCAAATCGGAAAGATAGTCATCAGTCACGAAAGTCATCTTGGTGGAAACGGGTGAAAGCAGTAGAGAATAGTTACTCTTAGGCCTCCATTCCATACCCAGGGCGATATTCGAATAGGCAGGAGCAAAGAAATTGGAAATCTGGTGTTCTTTGTCAGGATAGTCATATCCTTTGGCAAACTGGGTATTCAAATCACCCATCAGTGTATAGAACCAGACGTTGTCTGTAGAATATCCCAACTGAGTGGAAAGCCCTATTTTATCACTACTTTTCCTCATCCCCTGAGATTTGGTTTTGGACAAGCCATAGTCCAGCACCATGTTGGTGACCCAGAGCCAGTTTCCTTTCTTGTGTGTCAGTGATGCATTCAAGTAGGCATTTCCAGCAATGGAATTCTCACCTCCTGCCGACCAGTTGGCCATGGCAGTCTGTGACATATTAAGACCAGTCACTCCTTTCAATACCCAAGCTCCCTCCTGATAACCCTTATCATCCGTCTGGGCATAAGTTATAGTTGCTAAAGCAGCAAACAACATTACAATATATATCCTTTTCATATTACAGTTCGTTTTAAAAGTTTCTCATAAAAAGACGTCTCATAAAATTAACAACATTTACTATCTTTTGTTCGAGAAGCTATAAAACGAATGTAAGGTTCAAAGAATAATTCCACCGCCCAACAAGTATCCGTCCTTATCATAGAAAGCCGCTGCCTGCCCGGGTGCAATGGATTCCAGCGGCTCTATCAGACGGACACGTAACAGACCTTCCACCGTAAGAGTCACCCTGCACCGGTTTGCCTGCTTACGGTAGCGTATCTTCACAATAACCTCGTTTGCACCCAGCACACGACTATTCTCCACCAGGTTCCACTCTCCCAGCCACATTTCCTGCTTGTAGAGGGAAGAGAGCGGAGCTAAAACGACTTCATTGCTTTCCACTCTTGTCTCTTTCACAAAAACAGCCTTGTTCAGATGGATACCCAAGCCCCTACGTTGCCCTACGGTATAAAACGGATAGCCCTCATGCCATCCCAAGAAATCCCCCTTTTCATCGACGAATCTACCTTTACCGGGTAATAGTGTTTCAGGAACCTCACGCTTCAAAAAGGAACGGTAATCCAAAGGGCAAAAGCACACACCTATACTGTCTTTCTTCGCAGCCACCTGCCCGAAACCACGCTCCGCCGCATACGAGCGCGCCTCATTTTTCGTAATATCTCCCATCGGAAGCAACATACGCTGCAGGATGTCCTGCTTCAATCCCCACAGAAAGAAAGTCTGGTCTTTGTCCTTATCTGCAGCAGGAGCTATATAATACTTTCCTCCGGACAAGACTTTACGCACATAATGTCCGGTAGAAATCCAATAAATCCCCTTTTCATCGGCTATTTTAGCCAACAACGCCCACTTCAGCTCATTATTGCAGACCGTGCAAGGAACGGGAGTACGCCCCCTTAGATACTCTTCCACAAAATAGCGGATAATACGCGAACGGAAAAGCTCGCGTGCATCATAGGTAATGTGTTTCATCCCCAGCTTCAGGGCCAGAGCCCGTGCATCTTCCAAATACCCGGTCTCATCTCCTGCCTCATAGAAACGGAAAGTCACGCCAGTCACCTCATAACCGGCTTCCTGCAACCTCATGGCGGCCACGGAACTATCCGTGCCGCCACTCATGCCAAGCAATACACGTTTATCTGACTTCATGGATACAAAAGTAATAAACGAAGGTGAAATCCGTTGCATTTACTCTTATAAAACAGAATATCATTATAGATTTTCACAGATTTATTATACCTTTGTACTCCTAAAAGAACTAATAATCAACTGTTATGGAACATCAACTGACCATTTACAACACTTTAAATAGAAAAAAAGAGCTGTTCGTACCGCTGCATGCACCGCATGTAGGCATGTATGTCTGCGGACCGACCGTGTACGGTGACCCGCACTTGGGACATGCACGCCCTGCCATCACTTTCGACCTGCTGTTCCGCTACCTGACGCACATCGGCTACAAGGTGCGCTATGTCCGCAACATTACCGACGTGGGCCATCTGGAGCACGATGCCGACGAAGGTGAAGACAAGATTGCGAAAAAAGCCCGTCTGGAACAACTGGAACCAATGGAAGTGGCACAGTACTACATCAACCGCTATCATAAGGCGATGGATGCATTGAATGTGCTGTCTCCCAGTATCGAGCCACATGCCAGCGGCCACATCATCGAACAGATAGAACTTGTAAAGGAGATATTGAAGAACGGATATGCCTACGAAAGTGAAGGTTCCGTTTATTTCGATGTAGAAAAATACAATAAGGACCATCACTACGGCAAGCTCTCCGGACGCAACCTGGATGATGTTCTCAACACCACCCGCGAACTGGACGGACAGAGCGAGAAGCACAACCCCGCAGACTTTGCCCTCTGGAAATGTGCGCAACCGGAACACATCATGCGTTGGCCTTCCCCGTGGAGCGACGGCTTCCCCGGCTGGCACGCCGAATGTACAGCCATGGGAAAGAAATACTTGGGCGAGCACTTCGACATTCATGGTGGCGGCATGGACCTTATCTTCCCGCATCACGAATGCGAGATTGCACAATCCGTAGCTTCCCAAGGGGAAGATATGGTACATTATTGGATGCACAACAACATGCTGACCGTGAACGGACAGAAAATGGGTAAGTCTTACGGTAACTTCATCACATTGGAAGAGCTCTTCAAAGGCACACACCCCATGCTGGAGCAAGCCTACAGCCCAATGACCATCCGCTTCTTCACCCTGCAAGCCCACTACCGCAGTACGGTAGACTTCAGCAACGAAGCTCTGCAAGCCGCCGAAAAGGGATTGGCAAGACTGATGGATGCTGTACATGGACTGGACAAGATTACCCCTGCTGCAACCTCCACCATAGACGTGAAATCCCTGCGTGCCAAGTGTTACGAAGCCATGAATGATGACTTGAACTCACCGATTGTCATCGCCCACCTCTTCGACGGCGCCAAGATGGTAAACAATATCCTAGCTGGAAACGATTCCATCACAGCCGAAGACCTGAAAGAATTGAAGGAAACCTTCCACCTCTTCTGCTTCGACATCTTAGGATTACAAGAAGACAACGCCTCCAACGAAGAGCGTGAAGCCGCCTTCGGCAAGGTAGTGGACATGCTATTGGAAGAGCGTTCAAAGGCAAAAGCCAACAAAGATTGGGCTACATCCGACAAAATCCGCAATGAACTCACCGCGCTCGGTTTCGAGATTAAGGACGGTAAGGACGGAAGCGAATGGAAGCTGAATAAATAACGAAGGTATCATAACTCACCACAGAATCATACAGATTGGGGTAAGTTTTAGACAGAAGAACAAAAGAACATATTTCTCTCTCTTGTTCTTCTGTTCTTTTAACTGAAAAATAAAATCTGTATAATCCTATGGTGATTGTGTATTTTGATACATCCCTGTTAGAATACGAATCCGAACCCGGCATACCACCCTACTTTCTTCGTCTGGTTGGACCAATTCAATTGTATCTCCACTGGTCCCAGAAAACTCTTGTACATATAGCCGATGCCTACCCCTGCCATATCAACCGATTCGGAAGAGTCAAGAATCTGATGAAACTTCCCGGAGTTTCGCCCATAACTGCCCATCACTGATATATACTGGTTTTTCAAGATACGCTGTCTGAGGTTCAGCCCTGCAACCAGCAGTGCGGCTTGTGACAGTTCCGCACGGTTGATGCCCGTAAACGGTATCTGCTGTGGCATATAGCGCCCCGGTATGGTTCCCCCCACCATATTAATGATGGCAAAAGGATAATTACCGCTTCCGGACAATACGCGTCCATAAAACGAAGGAGTGACAGTGAACTTACTCGAGGGAGAGAAACATCCCTGCCAACGGGCATCGAAAACAGAAATAGGATTGTTGTCCTTATACTGGAAGAAGTTATCCGTATAGAGATGATAGGATACCGCCCACGACATACCTTTTGTAGGGGCGCTCCTCTCATTCAAGTTGTTGAACACAAGTCCGGCAAAGTAACTGAATAAGGACGAATTTTCAAACAGTGCCGAAGCTAACGGGTCGAGCGACAGCAAATCATGATAGTGGTAGTAATCAAAGTCAATGCCCAGACTGACCTGGATATTGTTCCAGTCCTTCGCCGCCCCCATACGGACCAGTTGATGTGTAAAAGTCAAATCCAGCGCCCGTTTGCCTTCATTGTAAATATTCATATCTTTATAGTCGAACTGATAGGCAAGTCCCGCCTGCCATCCACCGTCCCACTGGTAACTATATCCGAGTCGTGCCAGTGTACGCTTGCCCAGACGGGCAGTAAGGCTGACCAGCGACTCGCGCTGCCGGCCGAAATAGAAGTCCGTATTTGCCTGCAACGCCGCCAGTTCTTCTGTATCAAAGCGAAAACCGACATTCAGCTTGTTCTCCCGTACAGCAGGGGCGGCTATTTGGGAATCAACGGGAATCTCCCTATCAACAGCCGCGCCGGGCAAGCGGAAAGGTCCCGGGCGGCGAGGCTGATAATCTTCTGCAAGTCCCAGCTTCCGTTTCAGGGCAAGCAGTCCGTCCCAACTGTCCATGGCAGCACGTTCTCCCCGCACCATCAGAGTGTCGATGGCCTCTTTGGTGAAACTTGCAGCCGAATAGCCGGTGACATCCACCTTTATCAATACATCGGTATTACGCAGATTCTCACGGTATTTCTTCTCTCCTTGCAGATTGATGATTTGCCCGAAGATGTCTTTCACCGATTTCAGCTCGGAAGCCTTAAGCAGCGGACTCTGCACATCCACCCCGATAATGTAGTCGGCCCCCATGGCAAGCGCCACATCTACCGGATAGTTATTCACCATTCCACCGTCCACCAACACCATTCCATCCAGGTCTACCGGAGCAAACACACCGGGAATGGACATGCTGGAACGCATGGCAGTGGCCAGTATTCCCTCATGGAACACTACTTCGCTGCCATTCACCAGATTTTCCGACACGCAGGCAAACGGAATAGGAAGACGGCTAAAATCCACAGAATCCTGGTAACCTTCTGTCAATGTGGAGAACAAACGTGCCAGATTCTTCCCTTTTATGATACCCGCATCCGAAACAGCGGCAGATTTCAAAGAAAACGGAATGGAGAGTACATAGCGCTCCGACTTCAACCGGTCATCCAGCAACACATCCTTAGGATTGGGGGCATCCGAGAGCAAGAATTTCCAGTTCTGGGCATTCACCATACTGTCCAATTGCTGTGGGGTATATCCGATAGAATACAAACCGCCCACAATGGCCCCCATACTAGTGCCCACCACATAATCTATAGGGATACCCGCTTCTTCAATTACTTTCAGAGCACCGATATGCGCCGTCCCTTTGGCGCCACCCCCACTGAGTACGACAGCCACTTTCGGACGCCCGGACGCCCAAAGGACCATCGGCAAAAACAACAAACAAGCCCATAGTCTATACTTCATCTCCATCATTTACTTAATACGTATTGGTAATTTATTCCATTCTGAATCAAACAACCCGCTCCGACAAATAGTTCACTATCAGTCGAAGCGGGTCGCAAAAAACGTTCAAGCAATTTATGGAGGATTATCTATAACCCATTTCCAATCAATAAGGTATCATATCCTTCAAGATACCTTCCTTATACCAAGGATCATCAATCTCTTTCAACACTTTGCCCATCTCTGCGCAAAGGTCTTTTACGACTTCTTGGTTTTCTTCCAAAGAAAGGTTATTCATCTGATACGGATCCTTTTCATCGTCAAACAACAAACTTTTGACCAGCTTATGGTTTTCGCGGTCAATGTAGAGCGCCAGCGTGTAGCGCGCCGATTTAAAGCCGCGCGACGAAGGGAAGTAGGAACGGACCATGCCTTCCGCATCCTTCTCACCGTCCAGGTTCTGGATGTAGAGAGCGCCGGTGGGACGTACAATATCCGCCTTTTCATCGAAGAAAAGCGGTGCATAGTTGCGCCCCTGCACCTCGGCCGGAATGGAGTCGGCAAGACCGGCAAGCCCCAACAAGGTAGGCATGATGTCCGGCGAGGAAAGCATCAAGTCGTCCACGCGAGGCTTAATCTTATCGGGAAAACGCACCAGGAAAGGAACGTTCATGGACTCGGAGTACGGGGAATTCTTCGGGTCTTCCGTATGCTGGCTGCACATGGTCTCTCCATGGTCGGAGGCAAACACGACAATGGTATTCTTGTCCAGTCCGAGTTCCTTCAAGGCATCGAGTATCTGACCGAAAGCACGGTCGACACCCGTCACAGAAGCAAAGTAGTAGCGTGCACTCTCTGCCTTGAGCATCTTGGAGTCGGCATTCGGACGGACGAGCAAGCTGTCCAGAGGCTGGTTTTTATAGAGATTGAAATCTTCCTCCATACAGTCGTCCAAAGAACGGTACGGACTATGGGGAGGATTCATGCCTACCATAATGAAGAAAGGTTTCTTCGGGTCGCGTACATTCCCCTCGTTCTTCAGATAAGACACCACCTTGCCCGATTCGTGTAACGGTGACCACTCGCGCGGGTCGTGGCGACGGCCTTCCGTATCCCAGTAATGCGGATTCTTGTGTTCGTCAAAGGTACCGTAAGAATACCAGTAATTGAACCCATGACGACGTTCTTTCGGCGTATAGGCATCCCATGCAGGTACACGGTCTTCCACATACTGTCCGGGACGTTCGGGGTCGTTGGGGGTAGGAAAGTCGGCATGCAGTTTGCCAAAGTAGGCGCAGTCATATCCGGCATTGCAGAAAACATCACTCACACACACAGCATCCTCACGCAGGGAGCTGATGGGACGGCTCGAATTGCAATTCAATGGAATACCACTCTTATTAGGATACATTCCCGTCAACAGAGAACCACGGTGGGGACTGCTCAACGGGCAGTTGCTCATGGCAGATGTCAATACCACCGACTCCCGGGCAAAATCATTCAAGCGTGGGGTATGCACCGGGTCATTCCGAAAGTTCACTTTCTCGCGAAAACCTTCCTGGCCCCAGAACTCCATCGCCTGGTTACGGTATTGGTCGGGAAAAACGTAAATGACATTCGGCTGGACGGATTGTTCCGCCTGCGGGGCTTTACAGCCCTGCAAGGCGAACAAACCTAAACCACCTAACAAAATATTTAATTGAGTTTTCATTTTTCCAAGTCTCTTTTACGCATCAATCCTTCCAGGAAGTAATAGTCGGCATAATTCAGCGGTACATCAATCTCCGCACCGTGAGGAATACTGCCCACAGAGTGCATCAGGATGAAGTTGCCGTTGGTACCCACCTTGGCACGGTAGGAAGGAGAAGCGAGGCTTTCCATAATCCGGTCGGCGGTTTCCTTGTATCCCTTATCCGGCAGATAAGTACTCAGCTCGTAAAGGGCGGACGCCGTGCAGGCAGCTGCCGAAGCATCGCGAGGTTCATTCGGGATATTGGGAGCATCGAAATCCCAGTAGGGAACCAAGTCTTCCGGAAGATTCTTGTTGTTGAAGATAAAGTTGTAGACCTTTTCAGCCTGTTCCAGGTATTTGGCATCGTGTGTATAGCGATAGCACATGGTATAGCCGTACAAGGCCCACGCTTGTCCACGTGCCCACATTGTGCTGTCCGCATATCCTTGGTGAGTCACTCCTTTAATCAGGTTACCTGTGATAGTATCGTATACCGCTACATGATATGAGATATAGTCCGGACGGAACTGACACTTCATAGTCTTGTCGGCATGAGATACAGCGATGTCGTATAAGTAAGGATTACCACCGTTCTTTGCTGCCCAGAAAAGCATCTCAAGATTGATCATATTGTCCATGATGGTATTGTGGGGCCAGTTGCGGGGTTCTACTTCCCGTGGCCAGGACAGCATCGTGCCGACTACCGGATTAAACAAAGTAGCCAATGAATCGGCTGTGTCTAGAATCACTTGTTTGTAAGCGGGGTTCTTGGTCAGGCGATATCCGTTGCCGTAGCTGCAAAAGACCAGGAAGCCCAGATCATGATCATAAGCCGGAATGCGGGAAAGGAACTCTAAGGATGCCGTAAACTTTTCGGCTTCTTCCAGTATATGCTTGTCTTGTGTGTACTCATAATCATACCACAATACTCCCGGCCAGAAACCGGCACACCATTCTTCCTTCGTCGCTTTCCGACAATTCCAATGATGTTCGTCAGTCATGATATTACGTGGCATCATTGTATAGTCGATGCCGGAGTCTGTTTTCAGTTCCGCAAGCGTACGTTGTGTCTGCTCTGCACAATAGTCCAATGCCTTATTCACATCCAATGTACCGGACGGCTGATGAACACACGTACAGAAACCTAACATCACAGCCAAACCTACTACAATCTTTTTCATCTTAATCTGATATCTTCGAGTTAATTCTTAATCTTTATTTCTCTTTGTCAATTATTGATTGGTCAATTACTTATTCATCCGAAACCAATCGACATCTGCCCATCCCCGATTGCCTTCATTCGGAGTCACACAGAATAGTCCGACTTTGGCTCCAATCCATTTGCCTTGACGGGCTGTGAAAGACTCTCCTACTGTCGTATATTTCTTCCCGTCCAGACTATAAGCAAATGTACAAACGGCTCCTTTCCGAACCTTTACCTGTAAATAAACTGTTTGCCATTCATTATCTGCTACTCCCGGCATCTTTAGATATTTTACCGGAATGTTTGCCAATTCTTTTATCTGTTCGGGATTTTGCTGTTCCGCATCCTTACAAACTGCCTGTTGCAGAATAAACTGATCCCCCGCCTTGCGAATAGAAAGATAACTATAATCCCATCCCATCACAATGATTCCGGTTTGTTCTCCATCCTGCTTGGCAGTAAATGTCAGCTTGGTCGTAGCTGTAAATTCTTCAGCCGGGAACTTTTGCATCAACAGATTAGGAACTTCCCAGAAGTTCACAAACTCTTTCGAAAGGCTGCCTGCATAAAGACGGATAAATCCCAAATCGGTAGTAAACCCGTAAGTGTCTTTTTTATTGGCATGCCATTGCCATTGTAATCCCAAATGCCGGGTATTGAATTCGTCACTCTCCGGCGGAGTAGCTACCGAATAGGTCTTTCCCACATTCGGTTTCTTATAAGTCGTTACAGGTTCACCGCAACCATCTTTATCCTTGTCCACTCCGATTACAGGCCAGTCATTTACCCACATCATCGGATTCAGATGAATCACACGTCCGTAAGCGCCTTTATCTTGAAAATGGACGAACCATGATTCTCCTGTATTGGTGTCTACCCAACCACCCTGATGAGGTCCGTTTATCGTTGTCTTTCCTTGTGCCATCACGATTTTCGATTCGTAAGGGCCATAGATGTTCTTTGAGCGAAG